>FWPU01000361.1_pt1 | contig 146601 bp, 141 predicted proteins | sample 2228361 | NCBI WGS metagenome assembly FWPU01 (sample SAMEA103939777, study PRJEB20133) | metagenome | reverse complement strand
GCTTTCGCCCGAGTGCAACGAGAAAGGCCGCATATCTCAGGTCGCCGCCATGAGTTTCAATCCTCACTCGAGCTTTCGCCCGAGTGCAACGGGCCCGTTCTTCAGAGGAAAGGGCACTTTTCCGAGTTTCAATCCTCACTCGAGCTTTCGCCCGAGTGCAACAGCCTCATTCTAGCGTGCGTGCCAGACGGCACTCAAGAGGCCGTTTGCGCGAACCCCCTAAAAAAAGGGGCCAACGCAGGGTGGGGCAAGGTGAGCGAAAACCGGGTTTTCAATGTCCCCAAGCCGATTTCTCGGCTTGCGCGAACCCCCCTGGAATTGGGCACTTGCTTGGGGTTCGCGCGTTGAGGATAGATTATCAGGAATTGTCGAGGTTAGCGCAATGGGGAGTAACCGGCCCCGTTAGACTGGGTTTTCGTGGGACTGCCTTCGTTAAACGACGTTATCGCAGCCATAGCCACCCCACCCGGCAGGGGAGCGGTGGGCATTGTGCGGGTCTCGGGTATGGGCAGTTTGGAGCTGGTCTCGAGGCTTTGGGTGGGGAAAAACCCCCACAAGCTTGGAGGGGGGCGGTTTACCTTTGGTAAAGTCCGCGACCCGGCCAGCGGGGAAATTCTCGATGAAGCTCTGTTGTTGGTTTTTCGACAGCCCCACTCCTACACCGGGCAGGACAGCGCCGAGCTACACACGCACGGCTCACCCGCGGTGCTGCGCCGCGTGCTTCAGGTGTTGCTCGAGCAAGGCGCCCGGCTGGCCCAGCCGGGCGAGTTCACCCTTAGGGCCTATCTAAATGGAAAGATGGATCTAGCCCAGGCCGAAGCGGTGCTCAGCCTGGTAGAAGCCGAGTCGGATGCAGCCCGGCGGCAAGCCTTACGCGGGCTTAGCGCGGAGCTATCACGCAAAATTGAGCAGCTTTCCGAGCGGCTTTTCGACCTACTGGCCCACATTCAAGCCTGGCTCGACTACCCCGAAGAAGGCGTAGAGCCAGCTCAGGTGCAGGAAACCTTAGGGCCTGTGCTGGAGGAAATCCGGCGCCTTCTGGCCACTGCTGGCGCCGGGCGGATTGCCCAAAAAGGTGCCCGCATCGCCCTAGTGGGAGCTCCCAATGCGGGCAAGTCCAGCCTGCTCAACGCCCTACTGGGCTACCAAAGGGCTATCGTAACCCCCATTCCCGGCACCACCCGCGACTACCTGGAGGCCCCCCTCGAGCTGGCCGGGGTGCCCATAGTGGCCATTGACACCGCGGGAATACGTTCCACCGACGACATCGTAGAAAGAAGCGGGGTGGAGCGCGCTTTGCAAATTGCTCAGGAAGCCGACCTGGTGCTCTACCTGGCCGACCAAAGCCAGCCCCGGCCCACCCCGCCCGACCTACCCTGGGAACGCACCTTGTTGGTCGCCACCAAGGCCGACCTTCCCCCGGCCTGGCACGACCCAGCTTTTCTGCGGGTCTCGAGCCAAATCGGCCTGGGCCTAGACGAGCTGCGCCAGGCCATCCACGCCCGCCTGTTGGGCCAGGCCCCCCAGGGCGAGGTCTGGGTCAGCAACGAGCGCCACGTGGAGGCTTTGCGCCGGGCCGAGGCCCACCTAAAAGAGGCCCTAAAGGCCCCCGACGACCTGGCCGGGCTTTCCCTCGAGGCCGCACTAGCGGCCTTGGGAGAAATCCTGGGCAAGGATGTACCCGAAGAGGTGATTGAGCGGGTTTTTCGCAACTTCTGCGTGGGCAAGTAAAATCGGGCAGGGGGGCTTGTGGAGCAAAACAAGGGGGTTGTGGCCAAACCGAGCCTGCGCACCTACCTGGTGGCAATAGGACTGGTGGGCATGGGGCTGGTTTTGCTGGTTCTGTGTGGGGTGGGCTGGGCCCAAGGGGTGGAGCCGCGCTGGTCGGTGGGGCTGTTTGCCCTGCTGGGGCTGTACACGGTGGCGCTAGGGCTAGACGAGGGCTGGCTAAGCAGCCTCGAGGTGCACCCCAACCGTTTGCGCATCCGCAGCTTTGGCCGCTGGGAAGAACACCCTCTGGCGCAAATCCAGGGCATGGATGCCCAGCGCGACATCCTGGGGGGCAGCCTGCTGCTGGTGCTACTCAAGGCCGATGGAAGCGCCATCCGGGTACCCTTGCGGCGCTACGCCAACGCAAGCCGGCTGGCCCAGGCCCTGCTGGACGCGGCCTGGCTGGGCAACAAAGAACTGGTGGTCATGCCCCGGCTGGCTCGGCGCTGGGGAGAGCCCCCTTTTGGCGTTCTTGCCCAGAAAAAAGCCCGCCGCTCGTAGGTAAGCGCTTGCACGTTTTCGGGCCCTTACCCCTATGATTGCTATGATTGAGCCATGGAACTGGCCTGGGTAGGCACCGCTTACGTCTTGGGGCTCCTGGCCAGCCGGCTGGGCCTGCCACCTCTGGTGGGGTATCTGGGGAGCGGGTTTGTGCTGTGGGGCCTGGGCTACCAAAACAGCGACCTGCTCGAGTCCATCGCCCATGTGGGGGTGCTGCTTTTGCTCTTTAGCGTGGGGCTCAAGCTGCGCTTTGCCAGCCTGGTGCGCCGGGAGGTGCTAGGGGTGGGGGGTATCCACCTGGTGCTTTCCGCCTTGCTCCTAGGGCTTGTCCTGGTTTTCCTGGGCCTACAAAGCAACGCTGCGCTTTTCCTGGGCATCGGGCTGGCCTTCTCCAGCACCGTGCTGGCGGTCAAACTTTTAGACGATAGGCGCGAGCTTTCTACCTTTCACGGGCGCATTGCGGTGGGCATCCTGATCCTGCAAGACCTGGTGGCGGTAGGTCTGCTGGCCCACGCCGGGGTCAAGAACCCTACCCCCTGGGCCCTGCTGCTTTTGGCCCTGCCCTTGCTACGCCCGGTGGTGGGGTGGCTGCTGGAGAAAAGCGGCCACGATGAGCTTTTACTCCTCTACGGCCTGGGCCTGGCTTTGGGCGGGGCCAACCTGGCCAAAACCCTGGGGGTCTCCCCTGAGCTGGGGGCTTTGCTAATGGGGGCTGCTCTAGCTGGACACCCCCAGGTCGCCGAGCTTTCCCGCACCCTGTGGGGCCTGAAGGAAGCCTTCCTGGTAGCCTTCTTTTTACAGATTGGCTTGTTGGGCTTTCCCGGGCTACAGAGCCTTCCTCTGGCCCTAGGCCTGCTGCTGCTATTGCCTCTGAAGGCGGTGCTTTTCTTCGTTTTGTTTATCGCTTTTGGCCTGCGGGCCCGCACCGCTTTCGTGACCAGCGTGGCCCTCTCGAGCTACAGCGAGTTCGCCCTGATTACCAGCGCAGCCGCGGTGGAGGGGCAGCTTCTACCGGAGTCCTCGAGCCAGCTCATAGGCTTGGTGGTGGCTGCCTCACTGGCCTTGGCCGCCCCGCTCAACCGGGCAGTGCACCACCTGTATCAGCGCTACGAAGGCTTTTTGCTGCGCTACGAGCGGAAGGGCTGGCACGCCGACGACGAGCCTACCGGCCTGGGTGGGGCCCAGTGGCTGGTGGTGGGCATGGGGCGCACCGGTGGCGCAGCCTACAAAATGTTGGAGGGCCAGGGAGAGCGGGTGCTGGGCCTGGATGCCGACGAGGGGAAACTCGAGGCCCATCGGCTCAAGAAGCGCCAGGTGCGCTACGGCGACGCCGAAGACCCCGAGCTGTGGGAAAAACTGGACCTCACCGGCCTGAAGGGGGTGCTCCTCACCCTACCCGATACCGAGGCCAAGCTAAGGGCCATCCGGGGCCTCAAGGCCCGGGGTTTCCAAGGCACCATCGCCGCCACCAGCTACCACCGCGAGGAAGACCCCCTGTTGGAGCAGGCCGGGGCCACCCTGATCGGTCACCCCTTTGCCGAGGCAGGTGAGCGCCTGGCCGAACGGGCTTTGGGGCTCAACCCTACGGCCAAGGAAGAAGAGGAAGCTGAAAGCCTACCCACCGGCAGCTAGCGCTGGGCCAGGGTCCAGTGCTTTTTGCCAACCCCTTTTATTTTTTGCACAGCAAACCCAGCCTGGGCGAGGGCGCGGCGAAAGCGGCCTGCCACCGAGTAGGTGGCCAGATAGGCCCCTGGCTGGGCCGCAGCGTAAAGCCGGCAGAGCACCGGCAACCGCCAGGGCTCGGGGTTGACCGCCGGGCTGAAGGCGTCGAGGTAGATGGCGCTGGCCCACTGAGTGGGAAACCGGGCCTGGCTGGCATCCTCGAAGCGCACCTCGAGGCGGCCCCAAGGCCCTTCCAGCACCAAGGGCCCCCGCGGGGAAGGCCAGCTCGAGCATACCTCCGTCCATACCTGCTTTGCTGCTGGGGAAAGGGGCAAGTCTACCCGGGCCAGCACCTCTGGCGGAAGGGGAAAAGCCTCATAGCTAAGGTAGTGCAGGCCTACCCCTCGAGCCAGGGCGTTTTCCAAGGTGGCGCGGAAGTTGACCCCCAGGCCAAAGCCCAGCTCCAAAACCCGGGGCGCGGGGTGCCGATGGGTCTGGGTGGCCTTTAGATACAGCGCGTTGGCCTGGGTCCAGGCCCCATAACGGGAGCTATAGGCCTCGCCAAACAGCGGGTGCACCAAGGTGGGCGAGCCATCGGCCGTCTTGAATAGTTGAAACCGTTCAGGGGTCAACTTCCACCTTCTGGGCTTCCTGCTGCATCAAGGCCCAGAGCGCTTCCACATGCCGCTCTTGGGTGGCCTCGGCTCCAAAGGAAACCCGCACCATCCAGCGCCCCTTGAGCAAGGCCGGGGTCAGGAAGGCTCGCCCGCTCTGGTTGACCCGGGCCACCCAGTCCTGGGTATGCCGGTCGAGGGCCTCGGGCGAGAGGCCGCCGGGGTTGTAGCGCAAACAGACCGTTTGCAGCACCACCGGGGCCAGCACCTCCCAGCCGGGGGTCTTTCGAGCCTGGGCCTCGAGCCACCTAGCGTGGGCTAGGTCGCGCCGCAGACGAAGTTGCAAGCCTTCCACCCCCATATCGCGCAGGGCAAACCAGATTTTCAAAGCGCGGAAGCGCCGCCCCAGAGGAATGCCCCAGTCCTTGTAGTTGCGCACCGCTCCATCGGCAGCCGAGTGCAGGTAGGAAGGGTTGGTGGACATGGCCCGCACCAGATGGGCTGGCTCGCGCACGTAGTACAGCGAGCAGTCGAAGGCCACCCCCAGCCACTTATGCGGATTGATAACGATGGAATCGGCCTGCTCGATCCCCGAGAACATCCAGCGGCACTCCGGCAAAATCATGGCCGAACCAGCCATGGCTGCATCCACGTGCAGCCAGAGCCCATACTTTTGGCACAGAGCTGCGATACCGGGCAAGGGGTCTAGGGCCGTGGTAGCGGTGGTGCCAATGGCCGCCACCACCGCACAGGGCCTGCGGCCTTCAGCCAGGTCGCGCTGGATCGCCGCCTCGAGGGCCTCCAGGCGCATGGCATGGGCCTCGTCGGTCTCAATAAGGCGCAGGTTGTCGCGGCCAAACCCCGCCAAAAGCACCGCTTTGGGCACCGAGCTATGGGCCTGGTCGGAGACATAGACCGTGAGGGGGTGGGCCTCGGCCTGGAGGCCGCCGCGCTCCTGGGCGTACTGGGTGGCCCACTCCCGGGCGGTGAGCATGGCCACCAGGGTTCCGCTGGAGGCGGTATCCTGGATAACCCCCTGGAAGCTCTCGGGCAGGCCGAAGATCTGTCGCAGCCAGTCGGTCATGACCTCCTCCACCTCGGTGAGGGCTGGGCTGGCCTGCCAGGTAATGCCAGTCTGGCCCAGCCCGGTGGCTACCAGGTCGGCCAGCACCGAGGAAAGGGGGGCGTTGGAGGGAAACCAGGCGAAGAAATTGGGGCTTTGCCAGTGGGTCAGGCCAGGGAATAGGGCTTCTAAGTCCAGCAGCAGCCCCTCCCAGTCACCCCCCTGCGCGGGCGGGGTGGCAGGAAACAGGGCCCTGACCTCCCCTGGCTTCACCTGGGCCATCACCGGGAAAGCCTCGAGGTTAGCGCGGTACTCGGCGATGAAATCGATAAGCCGATAGCCTAGGCGCTTGAACTCTTCTGGCGACATACCCCCACCTAAACCACTACCAGGGCCAAGGCTCGAGCCGCTCCTTACCGAAGTAGGGCTGCACCGCCTTGGGCACATAGACGCTGCCATCCTCGTTCTGGTGGTTTTCCAAAAGCATGACCAGGATGCGCGGGGTGGCTAGCGCGGTATTGTTGAGGGTGTAGGCGTAGCGCACCCTGCCCTCCCGGTCGCGGTAGCGCAAACCAGCCCGGCGGGCCTGCCAGTCTAAAAGGGCCGAGCAGGAGTGGGTCTCGCGGTAGCGGTTTTCGCTGGGTACCCAGGTCTCGAGGTCTACCTGGCGGTACTTACCCAGACCCATATCCCCGGTGGAGACCTCGATGACCCGGTAGGGCAGCTCCAAGGCCTGCAAAATCTCCTCGGCCAACCCCAGCAGGGTCTCGAACCAGCGGTTGGACTCCTCCAGATCGGCCCGGCACAACACGTACTGCTCTACCTTGTTGAACTGGTGTACCCGCATTAGACCGCGCACGTCCCGGCCCGCAGAGCCAGCCTCGCTGCGAAAGCAGGGAGAAAGAGCGGCGTAGGTTTTGGGTACTTCCTCTTCACCCAGGATTTCCCCTGCGTGTAGGTAGTTGAGCAGCACCTCGGCGGTGCCGGCCAGATAGGCTTCCCCACCGTTCACCTCGTAGACTTGGTCGCGCGCGGTGGGAAACTGGCCGTGGCCCCAAAGGGCTTCCTCTTTGGTCAGGCTGGGCACGCTTAGGGGAGTGAAGCCAGCCTGCACCATACGGTCGAGGGCGAAGCGCAACAGGGCTTGTTCGTAGAGCATCAGGTCACCGCGCAAAATGTACGAACGCGAACCCGAAACCTTGGCGGCCCGCTCGAGGTCGGCCCAGCCGTTTTTCTCCACCAGGGCCACATGGTCGAGGGGCTCGAACAAAAAGGTGCGGGGCTTGCCGTGTACCCGGGTCTCCCGGTTGAAGGAATCGTCTGGCCCAACCGGAGCCCCCTCCCAGGGGATGGTGGGGGTGAGGTAGAGCAGGTTTTTGAGCCGTTTTTCTAGCTCGCGCAGCTCAGGCTCGAGCTGGGCGAGCTGCTGGCCGATTGCCTTGCCCTTTTCCACCAGGGCCTGGCGCTCCTCGGGCTTGGCCCGGGCTGCCGCTTTGGCGTTGGCGTTGCGCTCGGCCTGAAGAGCTTCCACCCTGCGCCTGAGGGCCTGTACTTCGCGGTCGAGGGCTAGGAGTTGGTCAAGGTCGAGCGGTGCGCCCTTCTGCTCGATGGCCCGACGCACCGCCTCAGGGTTTTCGCGGATGAATTTGAGGTCTAGCATATAAGCCCTTGGGTCGTGGGAAAAGTTGTCTACTCGATAACCCGTGGCACCTTGAACTGGCCTTCTTCTTGCTCGATGGCCACCGATAGTACCTCTTCCTGAGGAAGGGAAGGGCATACTTCATCGGGGCGCAGGCGGTTGGTTATCTCTACCGGGCGGACCAGCTCTGGCAAGCCCTGGGTGTCCAGCTCCCCTAGCTTTTCAAAGAAAGCCACAATTGAGCGCAGCTCACCCTCGAGCCGGGTCTCCTCCTCTGGAGTAAGGGCCAGCCGCGAGAGCCTGCTTAGGTGCTTGACCAGCTCAGGCGTAATTTCCATACCCGCCATTCTACCCATACCCGCGACCCTAGCGCTGCGCCACTCAGATACCGTATTTATGTATTTTTTTTCACAATATAGTTGCTAGTGAAATATCTATCCGTGGTTTGCACCCCCTCGGCCGCTTGGGATTTCCCGCCCTAAGCGATAGCATACGCTCATGAAAATCGAAGCTGCCGAACTCCGTCTGATCACCTTGCCGCTAAAGTTCCGCTTTGAGACCTCCTTCGGGGTGCAGACCGAGCGCCACCTGATCGTCCTGACCCTGTTCGGCGAGGGCCTGGAGGGCTACGCCGAGACGGTGATGGAGTACACCCCCCACTACCGCGAGGAAACCCTGCCGGGGGCCTGGGCCCTATTGGAAAACCTGCTACTCCCTAAGGTGCTGGGGAAAGACTTCGCCAACCCCGAGCAGCTCTGGCTCGAAATAGCCAGCTTCCGCGGTAACCGCATGACCAAGGCCGCCTTGGAGATGGCCTTCTGGGATTTGTGGTGCAAAAGCCTGGGGCAACCCCTTTGGAAGCTGCTGGGTGGGGTGCGCCAGGAAATCCCGGTGGGCATCAGCCTGGGCATCGAGCCCAGCCTCGAGGCCACCCTGGAGAAGGTAGGCCAGGGGCTGGCCGCGGGCTACCGCCGCATCAAGCTCAAAATCAAACCCGGCTGGGACATCCGCCCGGTGATGGCCGTGCGCGAGGCCTACCCGGAGGCCAACCTTACGGTGGACGCCAACTCGGCCTATAGCCTGAACGACATCAGCACCTTCCGCGCTTTGGATGCGGCCCGGCTGGACTACATCGAACAGCCTTTGGCCTTTGACGACCTTCTAGACCATGCCAAGCTGCAATCGGCCATCGCCACCTCCATCTGCTTAGACGAGTCCATCACCTCGCCGGAGGACGCCCGCAAAGCCCTGGAAATCGGGGCAGGCCGGGTCATCAACATCAAACCAGCCCGGGTGGGGGGCATCTTGGCCAGCCGTAAGGTGCACGATATCGCCCAGAGCTATGGCCTGCCGGTCTGGATGGGGGGGATGCTCGAGGCCGGGATTGGCCGGGCGGCCAACATCCACGTGGCCACCCTGCCCATGTTCACCAAGCCCGGGGATACCAGCAGTGCTAGCCGCTACTGGCAGGAGGACATCATCGAGGAAGGCCTGGAGGCCACGCAGGGCCTGATGCCGGTACCGCAGGGCCCTGGCCTGGGGGTCACCCTCAAGCGCGACCTTATCCAGCGGCTTACGGAAAAATCGGCCTATGTGGCTTGAGCAAGTTATGGAGATCGTGATCCGCGAACTGCACGACCCTGAGGAGATCGCTCAGATTCCCCGCCTCGAGGAGGCCATCTGGAACGACCCCAACGACACCCTGCGCACCGGCACCCTGATGGCTTTGCTGCACGAGGGGGCTTTGCTGGCCGGGGCTTTTGTGCCGGAGGACGGTCTGGTAGGGTTTGTCTTCGGTTTTCCTACCAACCGACCCCTCGAACACCACTCCCACATGGCGGGCGTGCTTCCAGCCTACCAGAACAGCCAGATCGGCTACCGGCTTAAGCTCTTCCAGCGCGACTGGGCGCTGTGCCACGGCTATGAGCGGGTGGTCTGGACCTTCGACCCCTTGCGTGGGGCCAACGCCCACTTCAACCTGCGCAAGCTGGGGGCCACCTTTCAGCGCTACATTCCCAACTGCTACGGCGCTATGGGCGGTATCAACGCCGGGGCTCCTTCAGATCGGGCCTATGCGGTCTGGGAGCTGCGCTCTGCCCGCGTCTTCCACCGTATCTACGCCCCACCACCCCCGGTCTCGGTAGAGAACCTGCCCCAGGCCAACCGGCTCCTTGGCCAAGAGCCGGTGGACCTCGAGCTAGGCCTGGAGGCCCCCCGCATTCTGGTAGAGATTCCCGAGGACTGGGGCCAGATTCTGCGAACCGACCCCAAGCTGGCCCTGCGCTGGCGGCTGCACAGCCGCGAGCTTTTCACCCACTACCTTAGTCGGGGCTACCGGGCGGTAGACTTCGTGCGGCAGCCTAACCGCTATGTGCTGGAGAGGGCCTGAATGGAGCTGAAGCCGGTCATCTGGACCGCCGAGGTGGTCTACCTGGGCTTTGGGACACCCATGCTAGGGGGCGGGCTGGTAGTGGTGGGCCAGCACGTGGTGGCTAGTGGCTCTTTGGCCGAACTGCAAGCGCGCTACCCCCAGGCCCCGGTGGTACCTAAGGGTAGAGCCCTCACCCCCCCAGTGGTCAATGCCCACACCCACCTCGACCTTTCCACCGTACCCCGCTACAGGGCAAGCCCTGAGGGCTACACCGGCTTCATCCGGCACGTTATCGAGCACCAGGCCTGGCGCACCCCTCAGGCGGTGGCCCAGGGGCTAGAAGAACTCAGGCGGCTAGGGGTAGGGGGGTTTGGCGATATTGCCTACCGGGCCGAGGGGGTGGAGTGGCTGCTGGAGCACAGCCCTTGCCAGGCGGTGGTCTACCTCGAGGTCATCCAGCGCGACCCTACCCAGGCTGAGGCGGTAGCCCGAAAACTGGCCCAGCAGCTAGCGGCCTGGCGGCGCAGGAACGAGCGGGTGCGGGTGGGCCTCTCGCCCCATACCCCCTTCAATGTGAGCCCCACCTTGCTGAAAAAGCTAGTGGAAATCGCGCGGCTCGAGGGCTTCCCGCTGCAGATGCACGTGGCGGAAAGCCCCGAGGAGACCGAGCTTTTGACTCAGGGAACCGGGCGGTTACAGGAGATACCCCGGCGCTACGGGTTTCCTCCCTACCAAGACCCCCCCGGCACCACCCCGGTACGTTACCTGGAAAAGCTAGGGGTGCTGGGGCCCCACCTTACGCTGGTGCATGGGGTTGAAGTCGACGAGGAAGAGGTGGTGATGCTGGCCCAGTCGGGTACCCGGGTGGTCTCCTGCCCCCGCAGCAACCAGGCCTTAGGCTGCCGGCCCTTTCCCTGGGCGCTGTACCTGAAACACCGGCTCGAGGTGGCCCTAGGCACCGATTCCCGCGCCAGCAGCCCAGACCTGGACGTGCGCAACGAGGCCTTGTTTTTGTGGGAACGGGTGGATCCTCGGGTGTTGGTGCGGGCCGCTACCCGCAACGGCTACCGGGTATTGGGCCTGCCTACCCCGCGCATTACCCGTGGAACCCCCGTGGCCCAGGTACAATCCTGGTAGGGGGCTTCTCCCCTCTTTACTATGCAAATCGGCGCGCTCATTCTCTACAGTGCTTTTGTGGGTGCCCTCACCGGGGTTTTCGCCGCCGGTTTTGTGTTTGTGCTGGGGGTTTTACAGCGCTATTTGTTAGGCGAGACCCTGGGCTACTTCCCCCCAGGCTTGCCGGGGGAGGGGGGCCTGTTGCAGATTTTTCGTGGGCCGCACTTCGGGTGGCTGGCCTTGCTGCTCCCGCTGGTCTTCGCCGCCTCGAGCTACCTGGGCTCGGGACGGGGGTTGGGCTGGCTGCTGGCGGCCTACCGGTCGGGCCAACCGGTGCGGGCGGTAGAGTATTTTCGTGGCATTCTGGGGGCCTTGGTGCAGCTCGGAGCGGGCTCGCCCATGGGCCGGGAAGGGCCCATGGCGGCCCTGGGGCTATGGGTGGGCAGTGCCCTAGGCCGGCGCATCCCCTTGGGAGAGTCCAGCCGCTTCTTGCCTTTTGCCGGTATGGCCGCCGGGTTCGCCTCGGCTTTTCACGCCCCCATGGCCGGGGCGCTTCTGGCCAGCGAGATGGTGTACCGGGGGCTGGCCCTCGAGGTGGGGGCATTGGCCCCAGCCCTCATCGGAGCCCTGGCCGGGTTTACCATCTACGGCTTTATACACGGCTATGAACCTTTGCTGGAGCTGCGCCCTGGGGAGCTGGCGTGGCCTCAACTCCTCTTTAGCCTGGCCATCGGTCTGGTCTGCGCTGGGGTAGGCACCCTCTGGCTCGAGGCCGAGCGCCTTCTTCAGCGCGGCCTAGGTCACTTGCGCTTTGTTTTGCGGCACACCTTGCTGGGGGGGGTGCTGGCCGGCGCACTGCTGCTCATGCCGGAGGCCTTGGGCAGCAGCCTGCCCTGGGTACAGATGGGCACCTCGCCCATCCTGAGCCTGCCCTTTCTGGGCATGCTTTTTCTGGTGCAGCTCGGTCTGCTCATCCTGGGAGGTGGGGTGCGGGCCTATGGCGGGCCGCTCACGCCTGCCTTAGCCCTGGGCGGCCTGAGCGGGCTGATTCTGGGGCAGATGCTAGGCCAGGTCTTTCCCACCCTAGCCCCCCCTGCCGAGACCGCGGCTTTGGTGGGGATGTGCGCCCTTCTGGCCGGAATGGCCCGGGCCCCTTTTGCCGCGGTGGTGCTGGCCGGGGAAATGGGCGGGTATGGCCTGCTGCCCCTCACCCTGGTGGCCGCCTTCGCGGCCTATACGTTCACCAGCCCGCAGGGCAGCCTCGAGGTGGACACCGCTAGCCTAAATAGGCATGCGCCAGCGGAGCCTCGGCCTGAAAGCGCTCCGCAAACTGTACCCCAGCCTCAGCCCCCAGCCTCGAGCGATTCGCCCTGAAGGCTTCCAGGCTGTAGGCCCACTGGTAGAAGTCGCGGTAGAAACTAAAGACCCGCTCGGCCACGGCCTGGCCTTCCTCTCCCACGTCCACGTACACTGCCGGGCGGGGGATATCGCTACGGTAGTAGTGCAAAAGCCGCACCGGCTCGCGGTGGGGCTGGCCTACCAGCTTGGGAATGCGGCAGAACTTCAAAGCGGAAAGGGTGGCCCAGTAGGCCGCACGGTGGTCGGGGTGGACATCGTGGGGGTTCCAGGTCAGCACTACATCCGGCTTCCAAGCCGCCATAACCTGGGCAATCGCCAAAGCTTCCTCCCGGCCCCCACTCAGGCTCCCATCGGCAAAATCGAGAAACTGCGCCTCAGCTCCAACCATAGCGGCTACGGTATGCCCGTGGCCCTCGCGAATCCGGGCCACTTCGGCTGGGGGGGTGTCGCCAAACTGGCTGGCCAGCTCGCCCCGGGTGAGCCAGAGAATCTTGGCGGCATCACCGCGCATCACGTGTTTGGCCAAGGTGCCACAAGCCCCTATCTCGTCGTCGGGATGGGAGAAAACAGCTAGAAGTCGCACGCCCTAAAGTATACGCCTTAGCTTGACGCTTCCAAGCGTGCCTTGTAGACTCGTCTTTGCCTCGGGGGACTCGAGCCTGCCTCGTCCCGGGAGGAGTTTTGGAGTGGTGCCCGAGTGGTTGAAGGGGCACGCCTGGAGAGCGTGTATAGGGTGTTCGCCCTATCGAGGGTTCGAATCCCTCCCACTCCGCCAAACCGCCGCCCGGCTTTGGGCGGCTTTGTCATAATAAAAGACTCCTGGGCCAGAGCCAGTCGCTCGAGGCTCTCGGCTGGTTGTAGACCTGAAACGAAAACCAGACTGGCTCATGGGTCTAGGGCCAGTTCGTCTGGCGGCTGGCCCAGAAAGCCCGCCAGCACCTCCACCACCAGTTCGTGATCCTCCCGCTGTGGCAAGCCAGAGACGGTGATGGCCCCAATGCAGCCTACCTCCTGCACAAAGATGGGAAAATCACCCCCATGGGCTGCATAGTCGCGCGGGTCTAGGCCGCGCTCTTCTAGACTGCTTTGCTTTTGCTTGAGCCAAAGGCCCACCGCCTACGAACTGCGGTGAAAATGCCGCACCACGTTGCGCTTGCGCCGAAGCCAGGCCACATTATCCGGGGTGGTGCCGGGCATAGCGTAGAAAAACAGCGGCTGGGCAAAAAAGCCAATGTCAATGGCTATCGGGCTGTGCAGCGCCTCGGCCGCCTGCTTGAGCCGGAGACCCAGCTCCCAGGCATCCCGGGCATCAAAGCGCTCGAAGCGCAGCCGGGCTTCCTGTTCAGCAATGCCCTTTAGGTCCTGCTCAAGGTTCATGCGTTCACCTCTCCTGCCCTTAGAAGGGCACTACCGGCCCTTGGTCGTCCTTGGCGCTTCTACCTCCGTTCCCTTGAGCTAAAAGGGTTTCTCGGTCGGGAATGACCCGGGCCTCGAGCCAGTCTAACTCCTTAATCAGCGACAAGGCTTCCTCACTGGCACGAACCTCTCGAGCCTCTACCAAAGCCCACCCATCCGGCCCTCGCACCTTCATCTGTACCGGCAGGGCTCCGGGGCACTCATCCAAGCGGCTTCTTAGGTCCAGAAGCTTCTCTTCATCCATCAAGGCCAGATCGAGTTCCAGTTCCAGCACTTTGGGCAAGCCCTCGAGCTCGTGGTGGGGGAAAACTTCCTGGGCCACCACCCGCAAACCCTCGCCCTCCCCCTCGGGCTCCACCTCCGCCACCACCAGTACGGCAGCATCCTCGCGAAGGCGGGGCGAGATGCGCTCATAGGCCTTGCCAAAGGCCACTACTTCCACCGCCCCGGTTTCGTCGCTCAAGACGAAGCGGATCAACATCCCCCCCGATTTGGTGGGCTTGCGGGCGATGCCCTCCACCATCCCGGCCAGTATCAGCCGGGCCCGGTTGCGGCTACCCTTTAGCTCGGCAAAGGTCTGGGGCAGCTCCTCGAGGGTACAGCTCGCCGCCTCACGCAACCCCGCATAGCGCAAAAGGGGATGGCCGGTCACGTAGATGCCCAGGGCCTCTTTTTCCATGCGCAATTCGGTAATGGTGTCCAGCCGAGGCCCTTTGGGCAAAGCCGGCTCCTGCGAGGTGAAGAGGCCCATCATGCCCGACTGGGCCATCTCCCGCTCGGCCTGGGCCCACTTCAAAAGGTCGTCCAGCACCGCCAACATAGGCCCCCGGGGGCCAAAGGCATCGAAGGCCCCAGCCTTAATGAGCGATTCCACCACCCGCTTGTTGGCCACGCCGCCATCCAAGCGGCGCAGGAAGTCGGGCAAGGATCGGAAGGGCCCACCCCGCTCCCGTTCGGCCAGGATTTGCTCCACTGCGGCCTCGCCCACGTTCTTGACCGCGGAAAGGCCAAACAAAACGCTTTTTTCCAGGGCGCGGAAGCTAAAGCCAGAGCGGTTGATGTCGGGGGGCAGCACCTCCACCCCGGCTATTCGGGCGGCGCGGATGTACTCAGCCACCTTGTCGGAGTCACCGCGTTCTACCGTGAGCACCGCAGCGAAGAACTCCACCGGAAAATGGGCCTTTACGTAGGCGGTCTGGTAGGTCAGGATGGCGTAGGCCGCCGCGTGGGATTTGTTGAAGCCATAGTTGGCGAAGGCCTCGAGCAGATCGAAAAGCCGGTCGGCCTCTTCGGCGGGAATGCCCTTCTTCGCTGCACCCTCCCTGAAGACCTGCCGGTGCTTTTGCATCTCCTCCATCTTCTTTTTGCCCATGCTCCGGCGTAGCAGATCGGCCTCGCCCAGGCTATAGCCGGCCACCGCCGAGGCAATCTGCATGATCTGCTCCTGGTAGACCGGAATGCCGTAGGTCTCCTCTAGGATGGGCCGGATGTACTTCTCACAGTGGGGAAACTGGGGGTACTCCACCGGCTCGCGCCCGTGGTGCCGGCGGATGTAGGTGGGGATGTTCTCCATAGGGCCTGGCCGGTACAGCGCCCCTAAGGCGATGATGTCCTGAATCCGGCGCGGCTTGAGGCCCCGTACCGTGCTGGTCATACCCGCCGAGTCAAGCTGGAACACCCCTTTGGTCTCGCCCCGGCCCAAAAGCTCGAAGGTGGCGCTATCGTCCATGGGCAGCCGGTCAAAGTCCAGCTCTAGCCCTCTCGACTCCTTGACGATGCGCTTGCACTCGTCCAAAAAAGAAAGCGTGCGCAAGCCCAGGAAGTCCATCTTCAAAAAACCCAACGCCTCCACCGAGGCCATGTCGTACTGGGTAACCTTGGCCTCACCGTCGCTGGAGCGCATCAGGGGGATATAGTCTTGCAAAGGTACATCGGCGATGACTACCCCGGCAGCGTGCACGCTGGCCTGGCGGTAGAGCCCCTCGAGCTTCTGGGCTACCTCCATGACCCGCTTCACCAGGGGGTCTTTGGCCATCTCGGCCTTGAGGTCGGGAACGGTCTCAATGGCTTGCTCCAGCGGGATGGGCTTGCCGAAGACCACCGGTACCAGCTTGGCCAGTTCGTCGGCCTTCTTAGCCGGCAGGCCGAACACCCGGGCCGCATCCTTGATGGCCGCCTTGGAGGCCAGGGTACCGAAGGTGCCAATCTGGGCCACCTTATCGTCGCCGTAGCGCTGGCGCACATACTCGATAACCTCGCCCCGGCGCACGTCGGAAAAGTCGGTGTCGATGTCCGGCATGGAGACCCGGGCTGGGTTCAAAAAGCGCTCGAAGAGCAGGTTGTACTCCAGAGGGTCGATATTGGTGATGCCACTGGCGTAGGCTACCAGCGAACCCGCCGCCGAACCCCGCCCCGGCCCTACCGAGATGCCCTGGGCTTTAGCCCAGTTGATGAAGTCACTCACAATGAGCAGATAAGCGGAAAACCCCATCCGCTCCACCACGCTAAGCTCATACACGGCGCGGGCTAGAATGGCCCAGGGGCCCCAGGGTGGGGCTGGCTCGGGCAGTTGGGCACGGGCCGCCTCGAGGTCCACCTCCTCGGCCAGGGTTCGGGCCAGCACGGCTTCATCTCCGTGAGGAACCGGTCTATCCAGCTTGCGCAGGAATTCCCGGTATGCATCTGCTGTTAGTCGGTCAGGATAGCGCTTCAATAGGCCGCTAAAGACGAGCTCGCGGAAATAGCTCACCTCGGTGCGCCCCTCGGGCAGGGGGTACTTGGGAATGCGGTACTGCACCTTTTTGGGCACCAGATCCACCCTGCACATCCGACCTATGGCCAGGGTGTTATCGAACAGCTCTTCCAGACGAGAGCCCCACAGCTCGCGCTCGTACTGGAAGGTCTGGTGCATCTCCTCCGGGCTTTTGACGTAGAACTCGTCGCAGGGGAATTTCCAGCGGTCGGGGTCGTCCCAGGTAGCCTTGGACTGCACCGCCAGCAACACCGCATGGGCCTCGGCATCCTCCTTGCGCACATAGTGCCCATCGTTGGTGGCCACCAGGCCCAGGCCATACTTGTCGGCCAGTTCCTTCAAGACCCGGTTGACCTTGTGCTGCTCGGGCAGACCATGGTCCTGTATCTCGATGAAGTAGCGCTCCGGGCCAAAGATGGAAAGATACTCCTCCAAGCGCTTTTGTGCCTCCTCAAAGCGCTCCTGCAGGATGAACTGGGGTATCTCGGCCCCCAGGCAACCAGAAAGGGCTATGATGCCCGCACTGTGCTCACGCAAAATCTCCCGGTCGATGCGGGGTTTGCCGTAGAAGCCCTCGAGGTAGGCCCGGCTGGCTAGGCGGCAGAGGTTCTGGTAGCCCTGCATGTTCTGGGCCAGCAGGGTCAGGTGGAAGTAGCCCCCATCCAGCCCCTTGCCCTGCTTGCGGTCGAAGCGGCTCTCCGCCGCCACGTAGGCTTCGTAGCCGATGATGGGCTTGACCTCCATCTCACTGGCATACTTGTAAAACTGCACCGCCCCAAAGAGGTTACCGTGGTCGGTCATGGCCAGCATGGGCTCCTGGGGCGAGACCTGTTTGACCCACTTGAGCAGGTCTTTTAGGCGGGCGGCCCCATCAAGGAGGGAAAACTGGGTGTGCTGGTGCAGGTGGGCAAAGTTGCGCTTGCAGGCTGAATCTTCGCCGCTTCTGCCGGTTTTGCAATCTAGCTCGCTTCCCATTACGCAACCAGCATAAACCATAGAACCCCTACCATGCCTCCTTTTCGCTTCCCTTTGCGCCGGGTAGAATCACCTGGTGCAAAGGGTTTTCATCGGCGAGATCGCTCAGTACGAAGGCCAAGAAGTGCGACTACACGGCTGGCTGGTAGGCCGGCGCTCCAAAGGCAAGATTCACTTCCTGCAGCTGCGCGACGGCACTGGCTTCATCCAGGCCACCGCTTTCAAAGGCGAGCTGCCCGAGGAGGACTTTGAACTGGCCGACCACCTGCCCCAGGAGACCTCGCTGGAGGCCTGGGGCCTGGTGCGGGCCGACAGCCGGGCCCCCGGCGGTTTTGAGCTGGCCCTGCGCGGACTGAAGGTAGTGGCTCGACCCAGCCGGGAGTACCCCATCACCCCCAAGGAACACGGGGTGGACTTCCTGATGGACCACCGCCATCTCTACCTGCGCCACCGCCGGGCCTGGGCAGTCCTCCGGGTGCGGGACGAGATCGAGCGGGCCATCCACGACTTCTTTCATCGGCGCGGCTTTATCCGGCTGGATGCCCCCATCCTGACCCCCAACGCGGTGGAGGGCACCACCGACCTCTTTGAGGTTGACCTGTTCGATGGGGAGAAAGCCTACCTCTCCCAGTCGGGCCAGCTCTACGCCGAGGCCGGAGCCATGGCTTTTGGCAAGGTCTACACCTTCGGCCCTACCTTCCGCGCCGAACGCTCCAAGACCAGGCGCCACCTACTGGAGTTCTGGATGGTGGAGCCCGAGGTAGCCTTCATGACCCACGAAGAGAACATGAAGCTTCAAGAGGAGCTGGTGGCCTACCTGGTAGGGCGGGTGCTGGAGGAGAAAAAGCTCGAGCTAGAGATGCTCGAGCGCGACACCACAATCCTGCAAACCAGCGCCAAAGGCAGCTTTCCCCGCATCACCTACACCCAGGCGGTAGAGATGGTCAACCGATTGGCCCAGGATAGGCCCGAGTTGGGCCTAGCCCCTCTGGCCTGGGGCGACGACTTCGGCGCCCCCCACGAGGCCGCTCTCACCTTAGGCTTCGACCGTCCGGTCTTCGTGGAAAAATACCCTGCGGCCATCAAGGCCTTTTACATGCAACCCGACCCAGAAGACCCCCGGCTGGTGCTGAACGCCGACCTGCTGGCTCCCGAGGGGGTGGGCGAGATCATCGGCGGCTCCGAGCGCATCCACGACCCCGAGCTATTGCGGCAGAAAATCCGCGAGCACAACCTGCCGGAAGCCATTTTCGATTGGTACATGGACCTGCGCCTGTACGGAACTGTTCCCCACGCGGGCTTTGGTCTGGGCTTGGAGCGCACTGTGCGCTGGATCTGCGGCATCGAGCACATCCGCGAGGCCATTCCCTTCCCCCGCATGTACACCCGTATGCGCCCCTAGGAAGCCCCCTTTTCCAGCTCAACGGGCCTGCGCACCAGCAGGCCATTGGAGCGGTGTTATACTAACTTTACCGTGGAGAGGCCTGTTTATCGCTTCTTGCATTTGGTTTTTGCCCTTGGAAGCCTACATTTATTACTTCTGCTGGGCCTCGAGGTTCAGCGCAGCGTACACATTCAGCGCGAGATAGCCGCCACAAAGCTACGGGTGGCCCAGCTCGAGCAGCAAAATCAAAAACTTCTAGAAGAGCTGCAAACCGCCGCTGACCCCCGCTACCGCGAAGGGCTGGTGCGGCAGTTGGGCTACGTACACAAAGACGAGCGACTCTACCCACGGGCTTTGCTCGAGGCTCCCTCACGCTAAAAAACCAACGGCCACCGGGAGGCGCGGCAGCCGTTGCCAGGAGGGCTAGGGTTTCAGGCCTGGGGTCTAAAGCGCCTCTGGGCGCGTTCGGTCACCAGACCGCTAAACTCACTGAGGGCAGGCAGCAGCCAGTTGCGCAAAGAGACGCGCCCCCCTCCCATAGGCCGGGGCCGAGCCCGGAGGAGCCGGGTAGGGCTGAATTCAACTGGGAATACGGGCTCTTTGAACATGTACGCAGGGTAAACCCTGCGTCGTTTCAAGAGCGTTACATTTGCACCAAAAACCCTTAAGAAATCTTAATCTTCGCCCTCATCTACGCCTGCATGGGCCTAGGCACCGAGGCCTCACCGGGTTCCTCCCAGGCCGTCTCTACCAGCTCGATAAGCTCTTCGATGGGCACGGCGTAGCGACGGGCTATCCGGGCCATCTCATGTCCAAGCTGCCGAAGATGGCCGACGTACTTCTCGGTGGCCCCTGCCGAGTCCGCCTCGAGGTCCTCCAAAACACCGATAAGCCAGCCAATAAGCTCACCGGCCTCCTCGTCCGACAACCCGTCGGTAAGGGCTTCGTCCTCGAGAAGCTGTTCGGTTAGGCGCTCCACCATGGCTTGTTTTATACCATCCTATCGGAAAACTGAAGCGATTTGGGCTAGTGCACCTCACCCAACTGCCGCTGGGCCAGCACAACTTCCTTGGTGGGCACCCGGCGGTGAATGAACCAAAAACCCGCTGCCCCCAAGGCCAGCACCAGCAGCTTGACCCAGAAAACCGGTATCAGGAAGATGGCACTGGTCAGGGCAAAAAAGCTCAGCATGCACAAAGCCAGAATCTTGGCCCGGCGGGGCATCCCCAGACCCGACCGGTAGTCGCGCACTATGGGCCCTATTTTAGGCAGGTTCAGAATCCAGTTGAGAAAGCGCCGGCTGCTGCGGGAAAAAAAGTAGGCCGCCAGGATGAAAAACACCGTCGAGGGCATACCCGGTACCACCGTACCGATGAATCCCAGACCGGCGAAGAAAAAGCCCATAAAAAGCCAGACTGGCCGCATGGGGTTGAAGGAAGGGGGCTTCATAACCGCCCTATAGTATGCCAAAAAAGGGGTGGGGATAAATGTACCTTCTACTCTCTAGCCCAAAACGAGCAGCCGGGGCCTAGGCCCCGGCTACACCTCAACTCTAAACCTATAGCAGCCCCGCCTCGCGTAGGAGCTTCAGGGCAGTGTCCAGGGGCAGTTTTTCAAAATCCACTCTGGGCCCCTTTTGGATGGCCTGCTCGAGGGGCAGTAGGTTGGGGTTCAGCACAATGCCCTTGAGCACGGGGTACTCGGTGATCTCGCTGGCGAAGTACTGCTGCCCTTTGGGCGAAAGCAGCCAGAGCAGGAAGCGGTTAGCAGTGGCCAGGTTCTTGGAGGTCTTGAGGATGCCCGCCCCCGTAACCAACGCCAGGTTGCCCACGTCTCCATCGGCGAAGTAGTAGGTGCCGATCTGCTGGCCGGCCCGCACAAAGCGCAGCATGTAGTAGTGGTTGGAGGAGGCTAGGTCGATCTCGCCCGAGCGGATGGCCTCCATCATGGCCGGGTTGGAGGCGTAGGCTTTGGGCTCGAGGGCCTTCATCTCGGCCAGCCACTGCCGGGTACGGGCCTCGCCAAACTGCGCCACCATAGCCGCAATCATGTCCTGGAAGCTGCTGTAGGTCGGCGTCCAGCCAATGCGGCCTTTGTACTGGGTGAGCTTGGGCAGGTCCAGAATGCTCTTGGGCAGGTCCTCGGGCTTGACCCGGGCCGGGTTGTAGGCCACCGCCCGCAGGCGCACGGTCAGGGGCACCCACTGCCGGCTGGCCGGCACAAACCCCACCGGAATTCGGGTGATGGCCTCGCCCAGGCGAACAAAAAGCCCCCGCTCCGAAGCCACCCCCAGAGCACCCGCGGTATTGGCCCAGAAAAGGTCGGCAGGGCTACGGCTGCCCTCCTCTTGCAACGCCGCCAGAATCTGGGCGTCGGTGCCGTAGCGGACGTTAACCCGGATGCCGGTCTCGGCCTGGAACTGCCGCACCAAAGGCTCCACCAGCCCCTGGCCCCGGCCTGAGTAGATGGTAAGGGTCTGCTGCTGGGCCTGTCCTAAGCTGAAAAGGGTCACTGCTGCTGTAAAGAGTAAGAAGCCACGTCTCACGCTAACCTCCTCGAGCCTTCTGGCTCCAGCGAGAGTCTATTGGGCTGGGTAGATAAAGTCAAGTATTCCGCTCGGATTTATTGAGTATTGAAAACAGGAATCATTTGCAACTGTAACGCACCCCAAAGCAAGCCGTAGACTAAAGGCCATGAAGCGACCCTCCACACCCACCCTCATCCGGGCCTTTGGGCAGGTTCTGGCGGTTTCGTACCCCTTGCTGGCCCTTTCTGCTGGGGCTCGAGCCCTCTACCAGCTTTTCTTCAAGCCTGGCGTGACCGACTACCTCCCCCCTATTCTCTCGGCGGTGGCCGCCAGCCTCTACCTGGTGGCCACGGTGGCCTTCGTGCGGCGCGCACCCTGGGCCTGGTGGGTCTCGGTGGTGGTGCTGACCTTCGAGACCGCCGGGGTGCTGGGGGTGGGCACCCTGAGCCGGCTGATGCCCGAGGTGATCGGGCGCACGGTCTGGCACGACTTCGGGGTGGATTATGGCTTTCTGCCGCTCATCCAGCCCATCCTGGGCCTGGTCTGGCTCTTCTGGCCGGAAAACCGCAGGGCCTTCTTCGAGCCAAAAGCCAAGCCGCTAGCCTAAGCGCAGCCCCACTGCCGTAGCAAGCACAATCAAAAGACCCAGCGCCATCTGCGTCCAGCCCACCACCTTAGCGGGCACCGGCGGCCTGGCCAGGGTGTAGAGCGAAAGGGGAACCAGCAGGGCCAAGGCCGCCACACTCAGCCAGGGAACCAGCCCCAGCCAGGCGCCTAAAGCCAGCAGGCCGGCAGCGAGAAGCTCCGCCGCGTAGACAGGAATCCGGTTCACCAGCTCGCCCCGGGCCCGTCGAACCTGGGCTCGAGCGTAGTAAATAGAGGCCAAGGCCCGCCCAGCCAGCACCAGCCATAGCCCCCAGGCCAAACCGGCCTCGAGGCCCCCCGCCAGCCCAATGCCCGCAGCCACCGAACCCATGGCCACCGCCCCGGCCAGTTCGGGGAGCAGGTTGCGGCCCTGGTTGTGGGCATCGAACCAGAGCTGGAGGCCGATCAAGGGCAGCGCGACGATCAGGGGCCACCCGAAACTGCCTTTGGCGGTGATGAAGGCTAGGGTCAGGCCAGATACTCCGATGGCCCCGTACAGGAGGGCGAACCGCCGGGCAATAGGGGTGCGGGGAAACTGCTTGCCCCGCCGCAGGTCGGCCAACCAAAGCTTGAGGGGGTGCCGGGTGAAAAAGGCCGCCAGGGCAAAAAGGCCCAGCCCCAGGCCGGCCCAGCTCGGGGCCACCAGCAAGCCCAGCAGGATGGGCTCGAGGGTAAACCCCCAGCCGCCGTGTTCGTTGGGCAGGGCGACCGATCTGAGGGGCACTTTGACGTTTTGGGTAGGGGCCACCATAGCTTCACTCCCTCGGCAGTAAGGTTAGCAACAAGACCAGGGGACTTTCAGCCCATACCGCGTGCGGCAAGCCTGCCGACATGTATACCCAGCATCCGGGGCGGGCCTCCTGCTCATCGTTCCCCAGTTTCAAGCGCCCTTTCCCGGAAAGAACCTGCAAAATGGCTGGCCTCGAGGCGGTGTGCTCGGAGAGTTCCTGTCCGGCATCGAAGGCAAAAAGAACCACCTTGCTGCCTTGCTGGCTCAAAAGGGTGCGGCTCAGAATGCCGTGGGTAGGCACCGGGGCCTCGGCGCTAAGGTCGGGTAGGTAGGTGTACGGTTGCATTTACACTCCTGCCATACGCTCGGGCCAGCCCAGGGCTTTACGGGCCTCCGGGCTCAGCCGCGCGGGGGTCCAGGGCGGCTCCCAGGTGAGCTTTACCGAGACTCGCTCGATGCCAGGCAGGCCCAGCAGAGCCTGTTCAACCGCAGCCTGCAACGCGTCGTGCAGGGGGCAGCCCCGGGTGGTCAGGGTCATCTCTACAAAGGCGTGGGGGCCCTCGAGTTGAAGCCGGTAGATCAGGCCCAGGTTGACCACGTCCAGGCCCAGTTCGGGATCGTAGACCTGCCGTAGGGCTTCCCAGGCTTGCTGTTCTCGTTCGTTCATCGCCGGATCACCTCCAAAAGCACGTAGATAAAAAGCACACCGCCCGCCGCCACCAGCCACACCGCCCCCACCAGGAAGGGAAGCAGCAGCGCCCCCAAGGCCAGCAAAACACCGGCGAGCCAGGCCGCTTTTTCCGGGAGCAATTCCCTTAGCAAGGGCACCCTGCGCCGCCCTACCCAAGGGGCGTAGCGGTGGGTCCAAAGCAAGAACGGCACGATTTTGTAGAGCATCCCTGTGGTAACCAAGCCCACAAAGCCCAGGGCAAACCAAAAGCCCCCCAGCAAGGGCTGCTGCCCAGCCCAGGCCAGCGCGGCCAGCCCCAAGAAAGCCCACCCCGCCAGAAAGTGCTGCACGCCTAGGTCGAGGGATAGCTTATTGCGCTGACACAGGAGGAGAGCAGTGTCGTATAGGCCGATGAGCAAGCCCAGGCCCAGCAACACCCCTCCCAGCCACTGACCCAAAGCCAGCCCCCATAGCCCCAGGTTAAGCAGCCAGACCTCGAGGCCCACCAGGCGCTCATCGCCGCCATGGGAAAGGGTAAACATTCCCACCAACCTGTGCCCCACACTTAGGATGGAAAGCAGAAAAACCCCACCCAACCCCGCCAGGGCATGCCAGGCCAGGCGGGTGGGGTCGTAGAAACCGTATTTCAGGCTCAGGGCCTGAAGCATACCCAGAACGGGGGTGAGCACCAGGTACCCCACTACCCAGGCTAGGGCCGTAGCCACTGGGTTCCAGCGGATGGCCTGGCGGAAGGTAAGGGCCATGGACCCGGCGAATATCAGCAGGCCCAGCAGGGCCAGCGCTCCGCCCAAGGCCACCCCGGCAGGCTCCCGCAGCCAAAAACCCAGGGCCTGCAAGGGCGTGCCCACCCCCCACAACACCAAAGCTGGGTAGCCCCAGCTGGGGTAGGCCAGGGGAACCTCCAGAATCACCGGCACCAGCTGGTGCATGGCCCCCATCAGTACCCCCGCGCCAAACCCCAGAAAAAACAGGTGGGCGGCGGCCAGCAAAACAGGGTGGCGGTACGCCAGAAGGGCCTCGGGATTGAGAAGGAGCAAGCAGATTGCCAGCAGGAAAAAAGCGCTGCCAGCACCGATGAAACCCAGAGGAAGGGCAAGCGGAACCAGGTGGCTCTTGGGTGCCGATAAAGCCATCACAGCCCTAGCCTAGGAGGGGCCCTACCCTCCAAGCCATGACCTAGGTCATGGCGCCAAAGCCCAGGGCAATACATCCTAGAGAGCCAGGAGGTGTTTTATGCCGACCATCCAAACCCTGGATGTCCGTACCCTACCCCCCCGCGAACGCCACCCCCGAATCTTCGACCTCTTCGACCAACTACAGCCAGGACAGACCTTTGAGCTGGTCAACGACCACGACCCAAAGCCGCTGTACTACCAGTTCAACGTCGAGCGCGGCCACAGCTTCACCTGGGATTACCTCGAGCAGGGCCCGGAGGTCTGGCGGGTACGCATCGGCAAGCGAGGCTAGCCATGATCCACCCCGAGATGCGTGTAAGCGAGGTGCTCAGCCAGTACCCACAACTGCTGGATGAGCTTATCGCAGCCAGCCCGGCCTTCGCTAAGCTGCGAAACCCGCTGCTTCGCCGCACCATGCCGCGGCTGGTCAGCGTGGCCCAGGCCGCGCGGATAGGGGGGTTGGAGCCAGATGCGCTGGTCGAGCGGCTGAACCGGGCCTTGGGCATAGCTAGCCCACCTGCCCCCGCTGCGACCCAGCCTGCAGAAACCAGGGTAGGAACGCCTGCCCCGGCTTGGCTCGAGGCCCCGGTAGGCTTCCAGCTGGATGTGCGGCCCATTCTGGCTGCTAGCGGGGAGCCTTTCCAAAACATCATGCAGGCCGCCGCGAAGGTCTTGGTAGGGCAACGCCTTTTGCTGGAAGCCCCCTTCGAGCCTTTGCCCCTATACAAGGTGATGGAGAAGAAGGGCTTTGCCGCCTGGTGCGAGCAGCTCGCCCCCCAACACTTCCGTGTGCACTTCTACCGCTTACCCTCCTCCGCACAGCCTTCTCGCAAGGTTTTGCTGGACGAGTCGGCCTGGAACCAGCCAGCCCATGCCACCCTTCGGATCGAGGCCAACTGGGAGCCTCCCCTGCCCATGCAGCGGGTTCTGGAGGCCCTGGCCACTCTGGCCCCAGGCCAGCGCCTTTTAGTGCACCACGTGCGGCGGCCTGTGCACCTGCTGGCCCGCCTCGAGCAGGAGGGGGTGCCCTACCTGCTGCGCGATCTGGGGCCAGGCCGGGTTGACCTGCTCATCGAAAAGCCGAGGTACTGATGCCACATATCATCGCCGAGCCCTGCATTGGGGTCAAAGACCGCAGCTGCCAGGAAGTCTGTCCGGTGGAATGCATCTACGACGGGGGCGATCAGCTCTACATCCACCCGGACGAGTGCATCGACTGTGGGGCTTGTGTGCCAGCTTGTCCGGTTTCAGCCATCTACCCCGAAGAAGACCTGCCCGAGGTTTGGCATAGCTACATCGAGAAAAACCGCCAGCTGGCAGAAGGGCCCAACCTTCACCGGCGGGAGGAGTAGCCATGGCCTACGTGATTGCAGCCCCTTGCCTAGGCCACAAAAACCAGCTTTGTGTCCAGGTCTGCCCTGCCCAGGCCATTGCCGGAGGGCCCAGCGACCCCCAGATGTACATCAACCCCGCGCTTTGCATCGAGTGCGGGTTGTGCCTTCCGGTTTGCCCAAGTGGGGCCATCTTCCCCGAGGAAGACCTGCCGGAAGCCTGGCTCGAGTACATTGGCCTCAACCGGGATTATTTTCGCAACAGCCAGGCCGCTTCACCGGGTTGGACTGGATAGACCTCTATGTCCTACTTCGAATATCTCTTTGTCCGCAGCAGCTTTTTCTATCTGCTCTACGCTATGCTTACCGGCACAGCTTTTTACATCTGGCCAGGGCTCATCCCCTACCTCAAAACCACCCATGTGCACGCGGGGCTGGTAGGGTTTTTCCTAAGCATGGTGATGGGGGTAGCCTTCTGGATGATGCCCAGACCAGGGCAGATCCGCCAGGAACGCCTGGAGGCCCTCACTTTTGCCCTGCTAAACGCCGGCCTGCTGCTGCGGCTTGGGCTCGAGCCCTGGCTGCTGTTCAGCGGTCATCATGGGCTAAGACCGCTTTTGCTGGGCGCAGGGCTGCTTCAGGTCAGCGCGGTGGCTGTCTTTGCCTACGCCATGAGCCAGCGGGTATTTACCAAAGAGCAGCTGCTACAGATGGCCGAACAGCGTAAACGAAAAGACCGAGTCTGAGCGTGCTTCTCAGCGCTCCATCAGGGCGCGTAAGGCCGCCTCATCCCTGACCCAGACCCGCCGTTCCTTCATTTCAATCAGCCCCTGGCGGAAAAACTGTCCCAGTTTGCGGCTTACCGGCTCCGGCACCGTACCCAGAATAGCCGCTAACTCGGGGTTGGTCGGCAGGAGAAACCCGCCACCTTCGGCTTCCTGGCGGGCCAGCAAATACTCTGCCAGGCGCGAGGCCACCTCGTGAAAGACCAGCCGCTCGAGCAGGTGTACCAGATGGCTCTGGCGCCTGGCCAGAAAGCGGATCATGGCCCTGGCTAAAGGCGGACGCGAGTCCACCAGTCGGTAGAAGGTTTCCCTGGGTATGGCCAGCAGGGTGGAGTCCTCCAGCGCTTCTGCCGAAGCGGGGTAGCGCGGTCTATCCAGAAACACCGCTACAGCCGCCACCGGCTGATATGGCCCTTCCAGGTGCAACACCACCTGGCGGCCCCCTTTGGGGTCGGGGCGGTAGACCTTAATCAGCCCACGAGCTACCACAAAAAGCGCCTCTACCGGATCGCCCTGAAGAAACAGGCTCTCGCCCCGGGCCAACTCACGGTAACGCGCCAGCGCAGCCAGAGCGCTTAGGTCGTCGGGCTCCAGCTCCTCGAAAAGCGGCGTACGGGCCAGAATAGACCGGGGGTCGGGCATGGCTCAGGCGCTCACTCCTGCCATCTGGGCCAGTTGAGCCGAGACCGGTAACCCCTCGCGCTCCATCCACTTGCGATACTGCTCAAACAGCCGGCGGGCCTCAGGCTCCTCTCCCAGGGCCAGCAAGGCTTGCATCAGCTCGGCATAGGCTTCCTCGCGCCAGGGGTCGAGGGTCAGGATGCGGCGGTAGGCCTCCAGTGCCTCGCGCTGCAGGCCCAGGCCCTGGGCCAGGGAGGCCATGCGGAAGAGGGCCCCCACCGCCCGCTCGCGCAAATAGCTGCGCTCGAGCTCGGCCCAGTCCGCATAGGGCTCGTCGGCCAGGAAGTCGCCTTTGTAGAGGGCTAAAGCCTGACGGTAAGCTTCCAGGGCGGCCATGCCCTCCAGGGCCTCTGCCTGGCGCAGGAGCTGCTCGAACCGCTCCACATCCAGAAAATAGTGAACCTGTGGGGCAAAGCGATAGCCCTCTCCCTCGCGCAACACGATCTGGGGCTGGGCCGGGTCGGCTTCCAGAGCCTGGCGCAGGCTATGCAACAAAACATGCAGGCGGCTTTGGGTCTCGCGGGGGTCTTCCCCCGGCCAGAGGCGCTCGCACAGCTCCTCCTTGCAGAGGGTCTGGCCCCGGTGGGCCACAAGCAGTTTGAAAAGGGTAAGGGCCTGGCGGCGGCCAAAGGCCCTGGCCGGAAGCAACTCGCCGGCGCGCCGCACCTGGAAGGGGCCCAGGGTGTAGATCTCCAGCAGCGGGGGCAGTTGTTGGACCTGGGCCGAATGAGGCCACAGGGCCTCGGCCCCCAGACGCTCCAGCCACAAAATGGCCGCCACGGCCTGGCTGGGCGGCTGCGGCAATCGGGCGAAGTGGAACTGCTGCACCCCCACCACCTGCCCCCCAGACCACAGCGGCAGGCAGTAGCGGGGTCGGCCTTCCTGGGTATGGGGGCAGGGCTCCAAGCCCATCTTTACCCCCTGGATTCTGCCCTGCCAGACCGGACACTGGGCTAGGTAGGCACACTCGGGTGGCCCGCAGCGGCCCTGGGCCAGGTTGCGCCCATCCTCGAGCACCAGCCGCACGCAAGAAGCCCCGCTGAGGGCAGTGGCCTGGGCCAGAAAGGCCTCGAGGCCCAAAGCCTCGCTTCCCCGTTGCAGGTTCGTCACAATCGAGAGCAACCCCTGCTCGCCCAAGCGGGTCAGCACCGTGTACAGCGATGCGGCCAGCATTGGCCCCACCAGGGCCAGCTGGTTTAAGAGCGGCTCGTCTTCGGTCTGGGGGTTGCGGCTGGCCAGGTTGAGTACGCCAATCAGGCCCTGGGGCAGCTCGAGGGGATAACAGACATAGGTTTTGTATCCCAGCCTTTTGACCTTCTGGCGCAGGTAGCGCGGGTCGGTGGCAAGGTCGTGGGTGACCAGGGTCTGGTGCCGCAGGGCCACAATGCCCGGATACCCCTCCCCCCAGGCAAACCAGGGCTTCTCCATGAAGGCCTCGCGGTGCACCCCATCGTAGGCGGTGAGCACCAGGTAGCGCTCCTGGGGGTCGGCCAGAAATAGTTCGGCGGCCTCCATCCCTAAGCTTTTGCGCAGGCTGGCCAGGAAGACCTGCAGGGTCTGGAAAAAGCGGCCCGGCTCGGCGGTCAGCCTGCGCATCGCCCACGACAGCGAAGCCAGCACCTCGCTGACATCGGTTTGGTGCTCGGGTTTGAGCTCGAGGTGCACACCCGCCCCGGCATAGCCCTGGCAGACCATGCGCCGCCCCCCGACCACCAGCGCCGTGCTGGCCTGGTAGGCCCCGTATTTGATCTCGCGTTGAACCGGGCAGCGCACACACAAGGCCCGCCCAAAGCTATCGGCACCTTGCACCACTTCGGCGCAGGGCTTGCCCACGACTTGCTCGCTGGACATCCGAAAGAAAGCCGCCGCACCCGTACTCCAAGCGCAAACCCGCCCCTGGGCATCGAGCTGCCAACGGATGGGTTGCTTGTTCTTTCCCATGCTCTGATACCAGCCTAGCCCCTGCGGGTAGTGCAAATGTCCCAGGTCTGTAAGTGGACTGTAAGCGGCCCGAACCAAGCTGGGAGTGTATGGCACCGGAGCCTACCCAGCGCAACCTACCCCCGCCTAAGTCGCCGGTGTATCTGGTCTTGCTCTGGCCGAACGAGGCGGGCCAGTGGGAAGGTCGGATTAAGGAGGTCAAAAGCGGGGTCGAATACCCTTTCTCGGCCCTCGTAGAGCTTCTGACCTGGCTGGAAAAGCACAAAGAGCAAAGGAGGTCGGCATGAGACAACTAATGGTGGTCGTGGCCGCCCTGTTCGGCCTGGCTATAGCGGCCGATGGGGCCCAGCTATATAGCCAGAACTGCGCGGGCTGCCACGGCGCAAACGGTGAGGGTATACCTGGGGTCTTTCCTCCCCTGGTCAACAACCCTCGAGTGCAGGACGAGGCCTATGTGATCAAGGTTACTCGCCAAGGCATCAGTGGCCCCCTGGAAGTAAGCGGGCAAACCTACAACGGCGTAATGCCCGCCATGCCCCAAATATCCGAAACCGACGCAAAGGCGATTGCGGTTTATGTAAAAGGACTGGGCACAACCACACCCCCCACTCCAGAACCCACCCCCACAGCGCAAGCCGACCCCGCCTTGGCCGAGAAGGGGCGGGCCTTGTTTATAGGGCAGCAACGCTTTCAAAACGGGGGGGCCCCCTGCATGGCCTGCCACACCGCGGGCAACTTTGGCCCTATGGGTGGGGGTAGCCTGGGCCGCGACCTCACCGACCTGCATACCCGGATGGGCGCCGCAGGAATTCAAGGGGTCCTTAGCAACATTGCCTTTCCGGTGATGCGGGAAAGCTACGAGGGCCAGCCCCTCACCCAGGAGGAAATCTTGGCCCTCACGGCTTTCTTTGCACAAACTGCGGGCAAACCTGCCAACAGCAGCCTACTGGATCTGGGCCGCATGTTGTACGCCGCCTTTTTTGGCGCTTTGCTGCTGTTTGGCCTGATGTACCTGTTTTGGAAAAACCGCCGGGTAGGCCTGGCCGAGCGGCTTCGCAGGAGGAGGGCATGAGCGACTGGATCAAGGAACTGGAAGCCCCCAGCGAACGCAAGTGGGAGGAGTTTTACCGCAACCGTTTCCAGCACGATAAGCGGGTACGCACCACCCACGGGGTCAACTGCACCGGCAGTTGTAGCTGGGAAGTGTTTGTAAAAGACGGCATCGTGACCTGGGAACTCCAGGCCACCGACTACCCCGCCATCAACCCCAGCCTGCCCGACATCACCCCCAGGGGCTGCCAGCGGGGGGTGAGCTACTCGTGGTACCTGTATAGCCCCATCCGGGTCAAGTACCCCTACGTACGCGGGGCCCTGATGGATCTGTGGCGCGAGGCCAGGGAGAAGCACGCCGACCCGGTAGAGGCCTGGCGCAGCCTGGTCAGCGACCCCGAGAAGCGCCGGCGCTGGCAGCGGGCCAGGGGCAAGGGGGGCTTCCGCCGCTTCAGCTGGGACGAAGCGCTGGAAATTATCGCCGCCTCGCTGGTGCACACCATCCAGCAGCACGGCCCCGACCGCATCATCGGCTTTAGCCCGATCCCCGCCATGTCGCAGATCAGCTATGCCGCCGGCTCGCGCTTCCTGAGCCTGTTGGGCGGGGTGCCGATGAGCTTCTACGACTGGTACTGTGACCTGCCCAACGCTTCTCCCGAAATCTGGGGCGAGCAGACCGACGTACACGAGGCTGCTGACTGGTACAACGCTCGCTTCATTGCGGTGGTGGGCTCCAATCTCAACATGACCCGCACCCCCGACACCCACTACATCGCTGAGGGACGCTACGCCGGGGCCAAGTTCACGGTATTTGCTCCCGACTTCAACCAGGTAGCCAAGTACGCCGACTGGTGGCTGCCGATTAACCCCGGTCAGGACGGGGCTTTCTGGATGGCCGTCAATCATGTCATCTTGAAAGAGTTCTACCTGCTTAGGCAGATCCCGTACTTCACCGACTACCTCAAGCGCTATACCGACAGCCCCATGCTGGTCGAGGTGAAGGGGGGCCGGCCCGGGCGCTACCTGCGGGCCAGCCAGCTTGCCGAGTATGCCGAAGAGGAACACGGGGAGTGGAAGGTGCTGGTCTGGGACGAAAAGTCCGGCTCCCCCAAGATGCCCGGCGGCAGCATTGGGTTCCGCTGGCAAAGCCAGAAGGGCAAATGGAACTTGGAGCTCAAAGACGCCAAGACCGGCGAGGAGATCGAGCCACTCTTGAGCTTCCGTGACAACCCGGATGAAGTGCTCCAGCTCGAGTTCGACGACTTCGGCACCGACCAGAAGCGGCGGCGGGGAGTTCCGGTTAAGAAGCTCACCACCAAGGACGGCCAGCAGGTCGTGGTTACCACCGTTTTCGACCTGCTGATGGCCCAGTTCGGCGTAGACCGCGGCCTAGGTGGGGACTACCCCCAGACCTACGACGAGGTGGGGCCCTACACCCCGGCCTGGCAGGAGCAGTACACCGGCATCCACCGCGAGACCCTGGTTCGCTATGCGCGCGAGTGGGCCGAGAACGGCGAGAAGACCCGGGGCAAAAACCTGATCATCATCGGGGCGGGGGCCAACCACTGGTACCACAACAACCTGCTCTACCGTGCGGGCATCGTGGCGCTGATGCTGACCGGCGCGGTGGGGGTCAACGGCGGCGGGCTGGCCCACTACGTGGGCCAGGAGAAGCTGGCCAACCAGGCCAGTTGGGGGCCGATTGCCTTCGCGGGGGACTGGGGGTATCCGGCCCGCCAGCAGAATACCCCCAGCTTCCACTACGTCCACTCCGACCAGTGGCGCTACGAGCAGGGCTACAAGGACTACGACAAGACCGTAGGCCCCAAGGCCGACCACACCATCGACCACCAGGCCCGCGCGGTACGCAAAGGCTGGCTACCCTTCTTCCCTCAGTTCAACAAGTCCAGCTTAGAGGTGGTGCGCGAGGCTGAACAATCCGGCGCCAAGACCGAGCAGGAAATTATCGAGTACGTGGTGCGGCAGCTCAAGGAGGGGAGGCTCGAGTTCGCCATCGACGACCCCGATGCCCCCAGCAACTGGCCCAGGGTCTGGTTCATCTGGCGGGGCAACGCGATTGGCACCTCGGCCAAAGGGCATGAGTTCTTCCTCAAGCACTACCTGGGAACCCACACCAACGCCGTGGCGCAGGAACAGGCCAACGGCCACGTCAACGAGGTGCGCTACCGCAAGGAAGCCCCCCAGGGCAAGCTGGACCTGGTGGTAGACCTCAACTTCCGCATGGATACCAGCGCGCTCTACTCCGACATCGTGCTGCCCAGCGCCTCCTGGTACGAGAAGCCCGACCTCAACACCACCGACCTGCACACCTACATCAACCCCATGCAGGCCGCGGTACCCCCGCTGTGGGAGTCGAAGAGCGACTGGGACATCTACAAAGCCATCGCTCAAAAATTCTCCGAGCTGGCCCGGGTTCACCTCGCCAAACCGGTCAGGGATATCGTGATGATCCCGCTGCAGCACGATACCCCCGACGAACTGGCCCAGCCCGACGACCGCGACTGGAAGAAAGGCGAGGTCGAGCCCATCCCCGGCAAGACCATGCCCAAGTTCCGCGTGGTGGAGCGCGACTACACCCTCACCTACGAGAAGATGGTCAGCTTAGGCGAGGGCATCGAGAAGAACGGGGTGGGGATGCACGGCCTGACCATCCCGGCAGGCGACTTCTACAACGAGTTGCGCAAGCGCCAGGGCCGACAGCTAAACGGGAAGGTCTACCCCAGCCTGGAAGAGGCCGTACAGGTTGCCGAGGCGATCCTCTACCTTGACCCGGTCTCCAATGGCGAGCTGGCCTACCGGGCTTTCCAGGACGAGGAGAAGAAAACCGGGCAAAAGCTCACCGACCTGGCCGAACCCTCGCGCGATGTGCGGATCAGCTTCGCTGACATCGTGGCCCAGCCGCGCCGCCAGCTCACCACCCCCACCTGGAGCGCCATCATCAACCAGGGCCGGCCTTACAGCCCCTACACCCTGAATGTGGAGCGGCTCATCCCCTGGCGCACCCTCAGCGGGCGGCAGCACTTCTACCTCGAGCACCCCAACTACCTGGCCTGGGGCGAGCATCTGCCTACCTACAAGCCGCGCCCCGATCACACCATGCTGCTGGAAACCGAGATCACCAAGGCCGAGGCCCAGGGCAAGCTCTTAAACTACATCACCCCCCACGGCAAGTGGAGCATCCACTCCACCTACTCCGACAACCACCGCATGATGACCCTCTCCCGCGGAGGCTACCCCGTCTGGCTCAACGACAAGGACGCTCAGGAGTTGGGCATCCGCGACAACGACTGGGTGGAGCTCTTCAACGACAACGGGGTCTTTGTACAGCGCTGCATCGTCTCGGCCCGCATCCCACGGGGTACGGTCTTCGTCTACCACGCCACCGAGCGCACCCTCTCGGTACCCAAGTCGCCCCTGCGCGGCCAGCGGGCCGGCATGAACAACTCCATCACCCGGGCCCGCCTTAAGCCGGTGCTGATGTCCGGTGGCTACGCCCAGTTCACCTACGCCTTCAACTACTGGGGGCCGGTAGGGGTAAACCGGGACACCTTCGTATACGTTCGGCGGATCGAGGAGCCCCAGTGGTGAGCAAAGGAGAAATTCAGCTGCCCCCTTTCCTAACTACGGTGGAGAGCTGGCAGCTCCTCCAAAGGAGACAAGCATGAATGTGCGAGCACACGTTTCAATGGCCTTCCACCTGGATAAGTGCATCGGGTGCCACACCTGCTCCGTAGCCTGCAAGAACCTCTGGACCGACCGCAAGGGCACCGAGTACATGTGGTGGAACAACGTGGAGACCCGGCCCGGCACCGGTTACCCCACTGGCTGGGAGGATCAGGAGCGCTTTAGGGGTGGGTGGGAAAAGAAGGGGGAGAGGCTCGAGCTCAAGCTGCACTCCCGCGCCCGGGGCCTGGCCAACCTCTTCTACAACCCCGCCCTGCCCGAGCTGGACGACTACTACGAACCCTTCACCTTCAACTACCAGCACCTCTTCAACGCCCCTGAGGGCAACGACCAGCCGGTAGCCCGCCCTATCTCGATGATTACCGGCGAGCCCCTCGAGCTGAAGGCAGGCCCCAACTGGGACGACGACCTGGGCGGTTCCAACCTTTACGCCCAGAACGACCCCAACTGGCAGGGGGTAGCCCCGGAAATCCAGGCCCAGATGGCCGAAATCGAGCGGGTGGCCTTCAACTATCTGCCGCGCATCTGCAACCACTGCCTGAACCCAGCCTGCGTGGCGGCCTGCCCTAGCGGGGCCATTTACAAACGGGCCGAGGACGGGGTGGTGCTGGTCAACGAGAACAAGTGCAAGGGCTGGCGCATGTGCGTGGCTGCCTGCCCTTACAAGAAGGTCTACTACAACTGGGCCACCGGCAAAAGCGAGAAGTGCATCCTGTGCTTCCCCCGCCTCGAGACCGGCCAGGCCCCGGCCTGCTTCCACTCCTGCGTGGGCCGCATCCGCTATCTGGGCGTCATCCTCTACGATGCCGACCGCATCGCCCACGCGGCCAACGCCGAGACCAAAGACCTGGTGCAGGCCCAGCTTGACACCATCCTCGACCCCTTCGACCCCGAGGTGATCCGGGCGGCCAAGGCCAGTGGGCTGAGCGACGACTGGATCAAAGCGGCACAGGAATCGCCGGTCTACAAGTTCGTCAAGGTGTGGAAGCTGGCCCTACCGCTGCACCCCGAGTACCGCACCATGGCCATGCTGTTCTACATTCCCCCCCTCTCCCCCATCGTGAGCACCCTCGAGGAGGGGCTGGTGCGGCTCGACCTGCCGGCGGAAAAGGTGGACTTTGAGCTGTTTCACCATCTGGAAAAAGCCCGTCTTCCACTGCAATACCTGGCTAATCTTTTCGCCGCCGGCAACATCGAGGTGCTCAAGCCCATCCTGCGCAAGCTGTTGGCGGTGCGCATCTACAAGCGCCGCCAGAGTGTGGAGGGCCAGATCGACCAGGCCACCTTGCAGCTTATCGAGGCCGCCGGCACCAGCCCCGAGGAGATCGAGGCCATCTACCGGCTCACCAGCAAGCCCACCCTGCAGGAGCGCTTTGTGGTGCCGCCTTACCATCGCGAGATGGCCGTAGAGGCCTGGAACGACCCCCTGGCCCACAAGGGCGAGACCGGGGTGGGCTTCCTCGAGCTGCCTGTAAGGGGAGAGTAGCCATGAATGCCCTGCTAGAGACCCTGGCCCTGGCCTATCAGTACCCCCGTCCGGGCTCCACTAAGCTCCTGTGGGAGCGGGTCAAAGAACTTCCCAAATCCAAGGCCAAGGAGCGGCTCGAGCGCTTCCTTCAAGCCATCTCCCAGCTCACCCTGGCGGAGCGGGAGGAGCTGTACACCCGCACCCTCGACCTAACCCCCCTCACCGCACCCAACGTGGGCTACGCGGTCTACGGCGAAGACTACCGCCGGGGCCGCTTCATGGCCGAGTTGAGCGCAGCTTATGCCAGCCTGGGCATCGACACTGCCAACGAGATTCCCGACCATCTGATCCCGGTGCTGCGCTACCTGGCCATAGCCCCAGAACCCCTGCCGGAGCTACGGCAAATCCTGGAACCCGCCTTGCAGCAAATCACCCGAACCCTCAAGAACCTCGAGCCCACCAACCCTTACCTCTTGTTGCTGGAAGCCACCCTCGAGGCGGTGAAGCCCTACGCCCGGCCCGCTTCCCGTCCGCTTACCCGTGCTTCTTCCGCCTGGGAAGGGAGGTAGCAGATGAACTGGAATATCCTGCTGTTTCAAATCTTCCCCTATGTGGCGCTGGCCCTGTTGCTCATCGGCAGTTTCCAGCGCATGCGGGGCAAGCCCTTTAGCGTCTCCTCGCTCTCGAGCCAGCTCCTGGAGCAGCGCCTGCTCTTTTTCGGCTCGATTCCCTTCCACTGGGGCCTCCTGCTCATCCTGCTAGGGCACCTGCTGGCGCTACTGGTACCCCAGGGGCTGCTGTGGTGGAATGCCGTACCCCTAAGGCTGTTCTTGCTGGAAATCACCGGCCTGGCCCTGGCCTTGTGGACCCTGGGGGGGCTGGGGGTCCTGCTTTACCGCAGGCTCTCCAACCGCCGCATCCTGGCGGTAACCCGCCCCAGTGATGTGATTGTGCTGCTCTTGCTGGGGGTCTCGGTGGTCAGCGGCATCCTCACCGCACTGCTGTACCGCTACGGCTCCTACTGGTTTCCCTCGGTCTTTACCCCCTATCTGTGGTCTATTTTCACCCTGCGACCCCGGCCCGAGCTGGTGGCCGATCTCCCCTTCTGGATTCAGCTCCACGTCTTCAATTTCTGGCTTTTGCTGGCCATTCTTCCGTTTACCCGGCTGATTCACATCATCACCGTGCCCCTGGGCTACCTCTGGCGGCCCTGGCAGATCGTGATCTGGGTGCGCAAAAACCGCCGCCCTCAGGCTGCCCCTCAGACCGCCTTGCCGGAGAAAGGAGGTTCGTATGGTTCAGACTAATACCCATACCCATCCGGATAGCGAGCGCAAACAACGACTGCAGGTGCTCACCCTTTCCACCCTGGGCTTCACCCTGATGTTCGCCGTCTGGCTGATGTTCGGGGTGCTGGGCATACCCATCCGCAAAGAGTTCGGCCTGAGCGACGTACAGCTAAGCTGGCTTTCGGCGGTAGCTATCCTGAATGGCTCCATCTGGCGGCTTCTGGCCGGCGTCCTGGCCGACCGCTACGGGGGGAAGGTGGTCTTTACCGCCATGCTCTTCTTCACCGCCATTCCCGCCTATCTGGTCTCGCAGGCCACCAGCTACCAAGCGCTGTTGCTCTACGCCTTCCTGGTGGGCTTCGCCGGCAACGCCTTTAGTGTGGGCATCGCCTGGAATGCGGCCTGGTTCCCCCGCGAGCAGCAGGGCTTTGCCCTGGGGATGTTCGGTGCCGGCAATGTGGGGGCCAGCGTGACCAAGTTCATCGGCCCTGCCATCATTGCCTCGGTCCCGGCAGCCGGCTACCTGGGCGGTCTGGTGCCCGGCGGCTGGCGCTTTGTCCCCTTTTTGTATGCAGTGCTGCTGGTGCTGATGGGCCTGGCCATGTGGCTGTTCACCCCCCGGGTAGACCGCAAGCCGGGGCAGGGCCGGCCCTTGCTGGAGATGCTGCGCCCGCTGGGCAACATCCGGGTCTGGCGCTTTAGCCTGTATTACGTGGTGGTCTTCGGGGCCTATGTGGCCCTTTCGGCCTGGCTGCCCAAGTACTACGTGGACGTTTTTGGCCTGCCGCTCTACCAGGCCGCCCTGCTCACCGCGCTGTTCATCTTCCCGGCCAGTCTGCTGCGCCCTTTGGGAGGCTACTTCTCCGACCGCTACGGAGCCAGGCGGGTAATGTACTGGACTTTTGGCTCGATGCTTTTTGCTACCGGGCTTCTGTCCATGCCCAATGGGCACATCGTCCTGTACCTGCCCACCCAGCTCGAGCCCAGCGGCATGCGAGAGGTGATGCACTACACCATGACCGTATGGCCCTTCACCCTGCTGGTTTTTATCGTGGGTATCGCGATGGGTGTGGGCAAGGCCGCGGTCTACAAGCACATCCCCGAGTACTTCCCTAACGACGTAGGGGCCGTGGGGGGGCTGGTGGGCCTGCTGGGGGCGCTGGGCGGCTTCTTCCTCCCCCCGCTGTTTGCCTATGCCCAGGCCTGGAGCGGTCTGCCCCAGATGACCTTCTTCATCCTCTTTGTCATCACCGCCATCAGCACTATCTGGATGCACCTAACCATCCTCTCCATGCTCAATAAAGCCGCTCCACAACTCAAAAACCGCTTTGAGCACCATCCCGAGGGACACTGAGGTAGCCCATGCCGCTGCCTAAAGCAATTCAAGTCCTGCTGCAAAGCCACAATCACCAGGTAGCCTTTGCACCCTTTACCAGACCGGCCCTGGCCGTGGTGACCTGCATGGATTTTCGCATCCGCCTACGAATGCCGGAGAACTTCGCTTTTGTGCTGCGCACCGGCGGGGCCAATCCGGAGCCGGTGGAGGCCTACCTGGCCTTCTCGGTAGCCCGCATGGGCATCGGGGCTATTGCCCTGATCAGCCACACCGACTGCGCCATGCAGTACCCCGATCCCTACGTCCTGAATAACCTCCCCACCGATGAAGCCCTTATTCGGCACTACCGCGCTCAAATAGCCGACCTGGCCATTGGCGAGGTAGTACCTTTTACCCAGCAAAAAGCGCGAATGCTGGCCAGGCGGCTGGGCATACCGGTGGTTCCGCTCCTGTACCACGTGGAAAACCACTGGCTGGAGTGCCTCGAGGCCCCCACCCCTAACAAGCCCTTCATGGAAGAAAGCGAGAAAAGCCTATGAACCCTCCCAAACCCCATTCCCCCAGCACCTGGCTGGCCCGCTGGGAGCCCGAAGACCCCCAGTTCTGGGAAGCCCAGGGCAAAGCCCTAGCCTGGCGCACCCTCTGGATTACCACCTTCAACCTGACCCTGGCCTTCATCACCTGGTTTGTGGTCAGCGCCTTGGTCGTGCGTCTACCCAATGTGGGCTTTGCCCTCACCACCACCCAACTGTTCTGGCTGGCGGCCATGCCCGGCCTAGCCGGGGGCACCCTGCGCATCATCTGGACCTTCCTACCCCCAATAGTGGGCACGCGGCACCTGGTTACCTTCTCCACCCTGCTACTGCTGGTACCCCTGCTGGGCTGGGCCTGGGCGGTGCAGAACACCGCTACACCCTACTGGGTGCTGATGCTGCTGGCCTTCCTGGCCGGCATCGGCGGCGGCAACTTTTCCGGCTTTATGCCCAGCACCAGCTATTTCTTTCCCAAAAAGCTCCAGGGTACAGCCCTGGGCATCCAGGCCGGGGTAGGCAACTTTGGGGTCTCGGTGGTGCAGTTCATAACCCCCTGGATCATCGGGTTTGCCCTGCTGGGCTCACTCTTGGGCGACCCCCAAACCTTCACCAGAGGCGAGGTGCGCCAGCCCATCTGGTTGCAAAACGCCACCCTCATCTACGTCCCATTGGTGTGGCTGGGGGCGGTACTGGCCTGGTTCTGGCTCAAAAGCGTGCCGGTACGGGCCAACTTCCGCGAGCAGTTCGACATCTTTGGCGATAAGCACACCTGGCTCATGACCAGCCTTTACATCATGACCTTCGGCTCTTTTTCGGGGTTCTCGGCCACCTTTCCCCTCCTTATTCGCACCGTCTACGGTAAGTTCGAGGGAGCCCCCGACCCCCTGGCCTTCGCCTTTCTGGGGCCCCTGGTAGGTTCCTTGATTCGCGTCTTAATGGGGCCTCTAACTGACCGCTATGGCGGGGCCGTCTGGACCCAGGTTAGCGGGATTGGGCTTCTCTTCTCTGCTATTGGCGTGACGTTTTTCCTGCGCCCAAGCTCCCTCGAGCAGTTTCCTGGCTTTGTGCTCTTCATGCTGCTCATCTTCCTCTTCTCGGGTATCGGCAACGCCAGCACCTTTAAGCAGATGCCCATGATTTTCGAGCCGCGCAAAGCCGGCGGGGTAATCGGCTGGACGGCTGCTGTAGCCGCCTATGGCCCCTTTATCTTCTCCTCGCTCATTGGGGCCATCATTGCCCGTACCGGTTCGGCCACCGGCTTTTTCTACGCTGCCGCAGTTTTCTACGCCCTCAACGTGCTACTCAACTGGTACTACTACGCCCGCAAAGGGGCGGAAAAACCCTGCTAGACAACCTAGCTCCTACCCGGTGCGGTAATCCGATACCGCACCGCTTGTTTTTGCAAATGGTTCTTGTTTTCAATACCCACAAATCCCGACAAAGATACTTGATTTACTTCCCATAGCTTGCTAGTTTGAGGACGGCTGGCCTGGCAGGGTGACGCACGCTCTGCCAAATTTTAGCGCACCGGTCTATGGTCTCTCGGCTGAGTAAACCCATTCCCAAGGGCCTGCTGGCCGTGGCTCTTCTGATCGGGCTGGCGGTGCTCCTGCCTATGCTGTACCTGGTGTTGCGGGCCGCCCAGGCTGAGCCCAGCCAGCTTACGGAGATTGTCCTGCGCCAGCGGAACCTGCAGCTGCTGGGCAATACCCTGGCCCTACTGGTCGGGGTAATTGTTCTTTCCACCCTGCTGGCCTTGCCCCTGGCCTGGATCACCAGCCGCACCAACCTACGGGGCAAGCGCCTCTGGACGGTGCTGCTGGTTCTACCGCTGGCGGTGCCGGGGTATGTGGGGGTGTTTGGGTTTTTTGGGGCTACCGGGGCAGGGGGGTGGTTAGAAATGCTCCTGGGTTTTCCCTGGCCGCGACCGACAGGCTACCTGGGGGCTTTGGGGGTGCTTACCCTCTTCACCTACCCCTATCTTTTTCTGAACCTGCGGGCGGCCCTGCTAGGCCTGGACACCAGCCTCGAGGAGTCGGCCCGCAGCCTGGGCTACCCGGGGTTTGAGGTTTTTTTGCGGGTGGTGCTGCCCCAGCTCCGGCCCGCTTTGTACGCGGGGTGGCTCCTCATTGGCCTACACGTGCTGGGCGACTTTGGAGTGGTCAGCCTGGTGCGCTACGAAACCTTTAGCTATGCTATCTACCTGCAGTACGCGGCCTCTTTCGACCGGGTGTACGCAGCCTGGCTCTCCTTGATGCTTATTCTGCTCACCGGAAGCCTGCTCTGGCTCGAGGCCCGTCTGTTGAAAAATCTCTCCTTGAGTCGGGTGGGCCTGGGCAGCGCCCGGGGGCCTAGCCCGGTACCCCTGGGGACCTGGCGCCTGCCCGCTTATGCCCTCCTGGCCCTCCCTGTGGTGGGGGCTTTGTTAGTACCTCTTTCCTCCATCGTCTACTGGCTAAACCAACCCGCCCACCCCCTCGAGCTTAGCAGCATCAAAGAAGCCCTACAAAACTCAGCCCAGGCGGCAGCTCCGGCGGCCTTGCTGGCCGCCCTTCTGGCCCTGCCTTTGGCCTACCTGGGGGTGCGCTATCCTAGCTCGCTTTCCCGCCTATTGGAGCGGGCCGCCTATCTAGGCTACGCTACGCCGCCTTTGGCCTTTGCCCTGGCCCTGATTTTTTTCAGCCTGCGGGCTCTGCCCTTCCTCTACCAGAGCCTGGCCCTATTGGTACTGGCCTACGCCTTGCACTTCCTGGCCGAGGCCATTGGCCCCATCCGCAGTGCGCTCTATCAGGCTCCGCCCCGGCTCGAGGAGGCCGCTCGCAGCCTGGGTTACCGGCCCCTACAGGCCTTTCTCAAAGCCACCTTCCCCCTGCTGCGGCGGGGGATACTAGCCAGCATGGCCCTGGTCTTTCTCTCTGCGGTAAAGGAACTGCCCCTAACCTTCCTGCTGGCCCCAGCCGGCTACTCCACCCTTTCTACCCGCATCTGGGGCTACACTGCCGAGGCCATGTTTGCTGAAGCCGCCCCCTACGCGCTGCTGATTGTGCTGTTTTCCGCCGGCTTAGTAGGCCTGCTGCTCACCCAGGAACGAAGATGAATGCCTTGAACACCGAACGCCCCACCGTCCCGTCCACAGCCCTGCCCCCTGTGCTGCAAGTCCAGGGCCTGAGCAAACGCTTCCATCCCAGCCTTCCGCCGGTAGTGGATGAGGTCAGCTTTGCCGTTGGATCCAGTGAGGTCTTCGCCCTACTCGGCCCCTCGGGGTGCGGTAAGACCACCACCCTGCGCCTCATCGCCGGATTCGAGCGGGCCGACCAAGGGCAGGTCTGGATTGCGGGCCGGGAGGTAACCCGCTGCCCGGTAGAGCAGCGCGGGATCGGTTTTGTCTTCCAGGACTATGCCCTCTTTCCCCACCTGAGCGTCTACGACAACGTGGCCTTTGGCCTGCGCCATCTGAGGGGCAGGGCCCGGCAGGAACGGGTGGAGGAGGTGCTGAGCCTGGTAGGGTTAACCGTCTTCAAAGACCGCAAGCCGGGCGAGCTTTCCGGTGGCCAGCAGCAGCGGGTGGCCCTGGCCCGGGCCATTGCCCCAGGCCCCAAGGTGGTGCTGCTCGACGAACCCTTCAGCAGTCTGGATGCGGCTTTACGCCAGGCCACCCGCGACGAGGTGCGGGCCCTTCTAAAGCAAGCCGGTATTGGGGCGGTGCTGGTGACCCACGACCAGGAGGAGGCCCTCTCCTTCGCCGACCGGCTGGCAGTGATGCGGGCCGGGCGCTTGGAACAGATAGGCACGCCCGAGGAGGTGTACCACCGCCCCCGCACCCCCTTCGTGGCCCAGTTCCTAGGCCGCACCAACCTGATCCCTGGCGAAGCCAGGGGCCTCGAGGCCGAAACCCCTTTGGGGCGCATCGCCCTGGTGGAAGAGGCCCATGGCCCGGTGCTGCTTTCCTTACGCCCGGAGGGGCTGGGCCTGGCCACACCCCTGAAGCACCTCCCGCAGCTCGAGGCCACCGTACTCACCCGCGAGTTCAAGGGGCACGACCTAACCTACCGGGTCAGGTTTGGTGAGCGTGAACTCCTGGTGCAGGAAAGCCCGGAAAGCCCCTTCCGGCCCGGCGAGCGGGCGCGGCTTGTGGTGCGGGCCCGGGCCGTGGTGGTGGGACGCAACAAGTAGGGCACCTCCCCCGGCGGCCCATCGCATGCCCTAGAATAAAAAGCGCCTTGGAAACGCCAGAACCACCCACAACACCCTCCCCAGGCCTCCGGCGCATCCTACTCACCCTCGAGTATGACGGCACCCAGTTCGCCGGGCTGCAAACCCAGGCCAAGGGTGAGCGCACCATCCAGCAGGTACTCGAGGCGGCTTTGGGCCAGATTCCCGGAGCAAAGCCCAAAATCTGGCCCTGTGGCCGCACCGACACCGGTGTGCACGCCCTAGCCATGCCCGTTCACTACGACACCCAAGACCGTATTCCCACGGAAAAAATCCCCTATGCCCTCAACAGCCTACTCCCGCCCGACCTCCGGGTGTTGCGGGCCGAGGAGGTTCCGCTGCACTTTCACGCCCGCAAGAGCTGCCACTGGCGGGCCTACCGTTATCGCATTCTTCAGCGCCGCATGCCGCCTGCTCTGGAGCGCCACCGGGTCTGGTGGATTCCCCAGTCGCTGAACCTGATCGCCATGCGTCACGCCCTGGAACACCTAGTGGGCCTCCACGATTTCCGAGCCTTCGCGGTCAAGGAGGAGCGCAGTACTGTGCGGGAGATTTACCGGGCCCACCTCGAGGTCTGGCCTGCCGAGGGGGGCCGGGAGGTCTGGCTAGAGTTCGTAGGCTCGGGCTTCCTCCGCGGCCAGGTGCGCAGCATGGTGGGCACCTTGGTCGAGGTGGGTCTGGGCAAGCGCGACTCCAGCGAGATTAAGGCCCTGCTCAAAGGGGGCCAACGCAAAGACGCCGGGCCAACGGCCCCAGCCCAGGGCCTCTACTTCGTGCAGGCTGGCTACCAGCCCTACCGCCCTTGAAGCTCGAGGTATAGCCGCAGCGCCTCCACCGGGGCCAAGGAAACCTCGAGGCCCCCCCTTACCCGCTTATCCCAGGTGTAGGCCAGGCCCAAAAGCAGCTTGCGGGGGGACAGCCAAAAGTCAGGTAGGCTCCCCTGGCGCAGGTACGCCCATTCCGGGTTCCACCAGAACATCCCCTCCAGTCCACTTTTATCTAGGGCCTCCACCCAGGCGGCCCACTCGCTCGGGGCCTCCGCCGGGGCAAGCAGGGCCAGGGCCTGCCCTAACGGAAGGGGCCAAGCCCCCTTGGCCCAAAACCCCCTATCCTCTTGCCAAAACAGCTCACCCAGCGGCCCCTGTAGCCCCACCCGGGGGATGAGTTTTACCCCGGCCTCCACCTCCACCAGGCCACCGGCCCGAAGCCCCGCCCATAAAAACCCCAAATACCCCTGCCCTCCAGCCAGCCCCGGGTGGGGCAGGTAGGCCAGCTCGAGCGTCACCGGCTCTACCGGATAGGAAGCAAACACCCCCCAGCGCCCATCCTGGCCCATCAGGGTATCGAGCCAGGGGCCCCCCAGGCCCACCCGCTTGCCCAGGCTTAGGGACAGGTCGGCCAGCGCCCCCTCGAGGTAGGCCTCGAACACCCCCCACTGCCAGGCCCCCTGGTACCAAAGCCCCAGGCTAAAGCCAAACTCGGCCTCCTCGGTCCGGGCCCGCCCTTCCAACAGCCCTCCCACCGCCAAGCTGCCCCCCTCGAGGCGTAACAGGCCCGAAGGGTTAAGGCAGGCTTCCCCTTCCGCAGGGCGCGCACAACCCCAAAGCCAGCGGGGGCTAACGTCTTGAGCCACGGCCAGTGAGCCAAGAACCAGTCCCAAAGCGAATAACCCGCGCATGAGCCCCACCATACCGGCATCTGGCCAAAAGGCTGTGACAAACAGGCTACAAGCGACTGCGCGGGTCTAGGGCATCCCGCAGGCCATCCCCTAGGTAGTTGAAGGAAAGCACGGTGATAAAGATCATAAAGCCGGGCGCCAGGGCCAGCCAAGGCGCAGTGAAGATGTACTCCTGGGCGTTGTTCAGCATATTGCCCCAGGTGGCCACCGGGGGCTGGATGCCAAAGCCTAGGAAGGAAAGGGCCGCCTCAGTCAGGATAGCCCCCCCGATGGCCAGCGTGGCGTTTACGATCAAGGGGGCCAGCGCGTTGGGCACCAGGTGGCGGAACATAATGCGAGCCTCCCCCGCCCCTAGGGCCTGGGCTGCCGTGGTGAACTCCTGTTCCCGCAAGCTGAGTACGGCGCCCCGGATCAGACGGCCTGTACCAATCCAACCAAACAACACGATGATGGTAATGATGATAAACACCGAGGCAGCCTCCCCAAACACCCCCTGGGCCCAACGCCCGGCGGCGCCCTGCGGGTCGCGCAACAAAGCCGAAAGCACCAGCAGTAGGGGTAGCTCGGGGATGGTGAGCATGAAGTCCATAAAGCGGGAGATAAGGACGTCCAGGTCAAGCCGTGCCTGCCCGAACAAACCCCAGATCGCAGCAAAAAGCAGCACCCCCCAGACGATTAGCAGTCCCAACAAGGAAAGCACATTGTTGAGTGAAAGGCTTCCCCCCAAAAGAGCCCGCACATTGTCTCCCGAAAGCGTCCAGACCAGCTTGGCCACAAAGAAAAGCAGGCCGTAGAGCAAAAACCAGGAAACTACCCGCCACAACGCAAACGGCCAGGGACGCCAGCCATCCCGGAGCCGGGCCAGAGGACCAGCATAAAAACGCAGGGGCCGGCCAGAAAAATAGCCTGCCAGCACCCCCAGGGTAGTACCCAGCAGGGCCGCAGCGAAAGCGGCCACGAAGCCCACCAACAAGGATATGCGGGCTCCGTAGATAATGCGCGAGAGCACATCGCGGCCTAATTCGTCGGTACCTAGCCAGTGCTCGCGGGTCGGCCCCAGGAAGTAATAGTCCGCCAGGTTATCCCCGGTAGGCTGGGCGGTAGGCTCGTAAGGAGCAATCCAGGGGGCAAAAACAGCCATCAAAACGAGGAAAATCACCACCCCCAGGGAGAACATCGCCGCTTTGTGCTTGCGGAAGCGGCGCCAGGCCAAGGCCCAGGTGGACTGAGGTTTTACTTGGGAAGTAGAGGCAACAGCAGCCATAAAAACCCCTAACTATACCGGATGCGGGGGTCTACCACCGCATACATCAGGTCGGCCAGCAGGTTGAAGGTAGCGGTCAGCAGGGCCAGAAAGGCCAGTGCGGCCATGGCCACGTTATAGTCCTTGTCAATCAGGGAATCGAAGATGGCCCGGCCCATGCCCGGGTAGGAGAAGATGGTCTCGGTAATGACCGCCCCGCCAAAGACCCCGGGAATCGCCAGACCTACCAGGGTCACGATGGGAATCAGGGCGTTGCGCAGGGCGTGCTTATAGAGGACAATGCGCTCGCCCAGCCCCTTGGCCCGGGCGGTGCGAATGTAGTCTTGGTTCAGAACCTCGAGCAAGCTAGCCCGCATATAGCGCGTCCAGGAGGCCATCTGGATGGTGGACAAGGCTAGTACCGGTAGGGTTAGCTTAAAAGCCCAGTCACCGATGAACTGAAAAAAGCTGATCTCCCGGTTGACCACCTGCGACCACTGATAGTCGGAGATACTCTGCACCGGGAACTTAGGGAACCAGGGCAGCTTCTCGGGCAGCCAAACGGCAAAAAGGAACAGAAGCAAAATGCCCAGGAAAAAGATGGGCATGGAGAAGCCCACAAAGGAAAGGAAGGTAATGGCGTAATCGGCCCGGCTATACTGCCGCACCGCGGAAAAAATGCCTACAGGAATAGCCACCAGTAAGGCCAAGGTCAAAGCCGCCCCGGAAAGCACCAGGGTGCGAGGCAGGCGCTCGCCAAAGATGAAGTGCCCGGCAGGAGTAGCGTAGGTGCGGGACTGACCAAAATCGCCCTGCAAAGCCCGTCCCAGCCACTTGAAGTAGCGCACGTAGATAGGCTGATCAAGGCCGTAGGCCCGCCGAAGCTGCTCGAGCTGTTCCGCGGTGATGCGGGGGTTCTGCTGGCGAAGCTCATCCAATGGGTCGCCTGGCTGTAGGGCCAGAAGGGTAAAGATCACGATGGATGCTGCAAACAATAAGGGTATCATTTGCAGCAAGCGTCGAACGGTATAGGCAAACACGCCTTCTATAATACCTTCTACTAGCCTCTTTGCACCTATTTGCACCTAAAGGCCCATCCACCAAACGGTGGAGAAAACCCCGCCCACTTCGGGGCGGGGTAGGCGAAAAAGAAGGCTGCTAGCGGATGCGCTGGGCGTACTTGGCCTGGTCGTAGACCTTCTGGGCCCCGCGGGACTCCCAACCAATCAGCCAGGGTTCGATGGTGGGGTAGGCCGAGTTGGCGAAAGTGGAGGAGACGTAGTTAACCAGCCCTACCCGGAAGACCCGGGCGTCCGCCACAAAGTACAGGGGAATCATGGCCACCTCACTGGCCCAGATTTCCTGCATACGCGCGAAGAGCTGCTTGCGCCGGTTCGCTTCGAACTCCACCACCGCCTGGTTGCGCAAGCGGTCGTATTCCTCGTTGCACCAACCCCCAAAGTTGAGCCCACGGAAGCCGTTCTCCCGGGTGGGGATATAGGTTATCCTGCCCTCATCGTCGCGGCAGGCCGAGCGTACCCCGTCATCGGCCTGGCCCATGCTGAAGGCAAAGTGCAGGAAGCCGGTCCAGGTGCCCTCCTGAGCCCTCGAGCGGAACTGCGAGCTTAGCAAGACCGCGCTAGGCGCATTGTTCACCCGCACCGCAATCCCCACCTGACGGTAGTTCTCCGCCACAAACTGCTGGATGCGCTCCCGCACCTGGTTGCCGGCGGTGGTGGCCCACTCGATCTCGAAGCGCACGGTACGGCCGTCCACGGTGCGCTGCAAAATGCCATCGGGGCCGGGGCGCCAGCCCAGCTCAGCCAGCAGCTGGCGGGCCCGCTCGGGGTTGTAGGGGTACTGGGCCACGTTGGGGTTGTACATGGGGTTTTGGGGCGAGACCCAGGTGTGGGCCACCCGATAAATCCCATCGAAGAAGGCCCGGGTGATACCCTCGCGGTTCATGGCGTAGACCAGAGCCTGCCGGGTCTTGACGTTGTCGAGCATCAGGTCGCGCACCCGCTGCACGTTGGTGAACTGGTTGATCTCCAGATGCTCGAAGAAGGGCGTGGACACCGCCCAGATTTCAAAGCGGCCTGGGGCCCGGCTGGCGAGCTGGCGGCTACGAGCCTGGTCAAAGGTTATGGAGACGCTCGAGGCCGCGTCGATCCCACCCCCTAGGATGGCCACCAAAAGCGAGTTGGTGTTCTGGATGATCCGATAGATCACCTTCTGCACGTATTTGTCCTCGCCGCCAGGGGGCTTGATCCAGAAGCGGGGGTTGCGCTGCATCTCGATGGTGCTGCCGGGTACCCAACGGGTCAGCACAAAAGGCCCAGAGTAGACCATCCGCCCGCTGTTGAGAAACTGGGGATTAGAGAACTGGGTGAAGAAGTTGCGGAAAATCTCGGCCTGACGGGCCGTATCGCTGGTCTGCGCCGCTGCTGCCTTGGCCCGCTCCCACTCAGAGCGCATGATGTGGTTGGGGGCGTAGTAGACCTGGTTGACATCCAGGTCATAGAAGTAGGCCGGCTCGAGGCTCACCGTAAAGTTGCGCGCATCCCGCACCCGCAGGCTGGCCCGCTCAAAGAAGTCAATAGCGGTGGTGGGCATCCCCCGGGTCTTGCCCATCTCGAAGTAGAGGGCCACGTCATCGGTGGTGATGGGCCGACCATCCGACCAGACCGCATCGGGCCGGATGGTGTAGTCGAGCTCGAGGCGCCGCACCCCCGGGCGCACGTTCACAAAACGCAGCCGGTTGTTCTGGGCCGAAGGCACTTCTGTGACCACCACCGGAATTTGCTGCAGGTCGCGGTTAGTCTGTACGATGGGGGCAAATAGAAAGTTCTCGATCTCAAACTTGATGGACTGGTTGGAGATGGCATTGACCACATCCCCCGCCAGCGCCCGGGGCTCCTGGGCTGCCCCAATCACCAGGCTGTTGTCCTGGGGGCCAGCCAACGCCAAGCCCCCAAGCATCCATAGGGCTATCAGCTTTCGTTTCATCACTCCTCCCCGTTAGCCAGTGTCTGGCTAGGCTAGATTCTATGGGCCAGGAAGCCATTTGTGTACTAAGGGCGAGAAAAAAACCCCGCCCAAAGGCGGGGTCAGATGGAGCGGAAAATTACTTGATGGCAATCCCACCCGCCTGGGCCTGATCGTGGCGCTTGACCGCTCCACGGCTGGCCCAGCCGATCTCCCAAGCGTTCCAGCCAGGGTAGCCGTTGCCGCCAGAGTAGGTGGAGGCTACGTAGTTGACCAACCCGTTGCGCACCACCAGGAAGTTAGAGCGGAAGCGCAGGGGCAGAGCCGGCAGTTCCTCGGCCCAGATCTCCTGGGCCCGGGCGAAGAGCTGCTTGCGGCGGGCCTCGTCGAACTCGAGCACGGCCTGGCTGGTCAGCCGGTCGAACTCATCGTTGCGCCAGTTGCCGATGTTCTGCCCAGCGTAGTTGTTCTCCTTGCTGGGTACCTGCTGGGCCCCAGTGTTGAGGTTCTTGAACTGGAAGAGGCTGCCATCCTCGGCCAGGCTGCTCACCCAGGCGAACATGAACATCAGCCACTTACCCTCTTCGGCCCGCTGGATGAAGTCGTCGGCGAAGACCACCGCACTGGGCGCGTTATTGGTGCGTACGGCAATGCCCACCTGGCGCCACTGCTCGATGAAGAGCTGCTGGGTGCGCTCGCGGATAGCCTGACCCGCAGTGGTGACCCAGTCCAACTCGAAGCGCACGGTACGCCCGTCCACGGTGCGCTGCAGGATACCGTCGGGGCCGGGGCGCCAGCCCACCTGGGCCAGCAGTTCGCGGGCCCGGGCCGGGTTGTACTCGTACTTTTTGACGTTGGGGTTAAACAGCGGGTTGGTGGGGGCTACCCAGGTGTGCGAGACCGGCTCGGTGCCATCGAAGAAGGCCTGCACCCAGGCTTCGCGGTTGATGGCGTGGAGCAGAGCCTGGCGGGTGCGCTTGTCGTCTAGGGTCAGGTCGCGCACCCGCTGCACGTTGGTGAACTTGTTGATGTCGATGTGCTCCCAGATGGCCCCGGGAATGGCCCAGATATCAAAGCGGCCTGCGGCCCGGCTGGTGAGCTGGCGGCTACGGGCCTGGTCGGCGGTGATGCCCACCGTGGAGGTCGCATCGATCCCGCCCCCCAGGATGGCCACCAACAGGGAGTTGGTGTTCTGGATGACGCGGTAGACCACCCGCTGCACGTACTTATCCGCCCCGCCCTGCGGCACAATGGCGGTGAAGTTGGGGTTGCGCTCGAGTTCGATGGAGCTGTTGGAGACCCAACGGCGCACCTTGAAGGGCCCGCTGTAGACCATACGGCCCGCATTGATGGCCTGGTTGGAGCTGAACTGCTGGAAGAAGTTGCGGTATAGCTCGTTTAGGCGCTGGGCATCGCGGTCGGGGTTAAGGGGGGCGGCCGCAGCCTTAACCCGCTCCCACTCGGCCCGCATGATGTGGGCCGGGGCGTAGCCCATGGGCGAGCCGTAGGTGTCGTAGTAGTAGGCCGGCTCAAAGATCACGGTCATGTTCTGCCGGTCGCGCACCCGCAGGTTAACCCGCTCCCAGTAGTCAGGGTTGATCAAAGGCATGCCTTTGGCCTTACCCACCTCGAAGAAGAAGGCGAAGTCGTCGGTGGTCAGCGGAGCCCCATCCGACCAGCGCAGGTTGGGCTTGAGGGTGATGTCGATCTCCAAGCGGCGCTTGCCCCCGCCGATGTCGGTTACCCGTAGTCGGCGGTTTTGCAGGGTGGGCACCTCGGTGGCCAGCACGGCCTCGTTCTCGGCCCGCAGGTTCTGCACAATGAGCGGAGCGAAGAGGTAGTTTTCGATCTCTACCTTAATGGACTGGTTGGAGATGACGTTGAGGAAGTCCCCCCCCAGCACCCGGGGCTCCTGCGAGGTGCCGACCACCAGGCTGTTGTCCGCAGGGCCGGCCAGGGCTGCACCCGCCAGCAAAGTTAGACCAAGTACAGCAAACTTGTTTAGACGATTCATTCAACCTCCTTTGTGATTCTGCCTGGGGGCAGAACCTTCTTTGTTGGCGTTTTGCCGTCCCTATTATAGCCACCCCAGTAAGGGCGTCAAATCGGGTGGTCAAGCAGGGCCATAGCTTCTTATCCTTTCCCATCCACCTCTGAAAAAACATCCATCCACCTAATGGTGGATGGCCCGCCCGCCAGAAAGTCGAAGTTTAGCTCCCGCAGCAGCCACTGCTCCCCTCCCCGCTGGGGGCTTTAGCCCCATCGGTGCGGAAGGAGTGGCCACAACCGCAGGAGGAGGTGGCGTTGGGGTTGTTTACGCTAAATCCGCCCCCCATTAGGTTTTCCACCCAGTCCACCTGCGAGCCTACCAGCAACGGCAGAGACATCCGGTCCACCACCAGGCGTACCCCGTGCATCTCCACCACGGTATCGCCCTCGAGCTCACGCTCATCTACCGCCATGCCGTACTGGTAGCCGCTGCACCCGCCCGATTTAATGAAGACCCGGATGGCCGCATGGGGCTTGTTGTAGCGCTCTAGAATCTCCTTAGCCCGCTCTGCTGCTAGCGGTGTGATGCTGATCGCCACCTGCTCTTGAACCACAAAAACCCTCCTACGCCCAAGCTTAGCACGCTACCGGCGGAAAATCGTAAGCAACTACACGCCAAGCCCAAGCGTTAAACTGCTGTCCATGGACATTACCCGCGCCCAACAGGCCCTACAGGAAACCCGCCTCCCTGGCTGGCTGCTCTACAGCTTTCAGGGCAGCAACCCTTTAGCCTTAGAGCTTTTAGGGCTGCAGGGGCGGATGCTCAGCCGGCGCTTCGCCTATCTGATTCCCGCCCAGGGCGAACCGGTACTGCTGGTGCACGCCATCGAGAAAACCAGCTTCCCCCCCCTGCCGGGCCACCCGGTGGTCTACTCGAGCTGGACCCAGTTCGTACAGGCCCTACAGACCCACGTGGTGCCCTTAGGCCGCGTGGCCATGGAATACCAGCCCGGCGGGGGTATTCCTTACCTCTCCCGACTGGATGCTGGCACCCTCGAGCTTCTGCGTGGCTTAGGGCTGGAGGTAGTCTCCTCTGCCGAAATTCTGCTCCACTTCCAAACCTGGGAGGCCCAGGCCCTGGCCGCCCACCGCCAAGCCGCCGCCGGCATCGAGGCGGCTTTGACCCACGCCCTCGGCTATTTGCGCCAGCGGCTGGGCCAGCCCCCCAGCGAGCTCGAGGTTCAGGCCGAGATGGCCAAGGTCTTCACCCAGCGGGGTCTAGTCTTCGACCACCCGCCCATGGTGGCCTTTGGACCCCATGCCGCTAACCCCCACCATAGCCCGGGGGAAGCCCGGCTGGAGGAGGGCCAAGTGGTGCTCCTCGACTTATGGTGCAAAACCCCGGAGGGCCCCTACGCCGACGTCACCTGGATGGCTGGCTGGAGGGTGCCCCCTGCGGTGCACCAGGCCTGGGCCGCGGTACGGGCTGCCCGCGAGGCCGCCCTCGAGCACTGCCGGCTGGCCTACGCCCAGGGCCGCTACCCCCGAGGCTTTGAACTCGACCGAGCCGCCCGGCAGATCCTCGAGCAGGCCGGCTACAAGGACCACATCCTGCACCGCACTGGCCACCACCTAGGCTTCGGCACCGTCCACGGCAACGGCACCCACCTCGATGACCTCGAGACCCACGACACCCGCCCGCTGATCCCCGGCCTGGCCTTCACCATTGAACCTGGGGTATACCCTGGCCCCTTTGGCCTGCGCAGCGAGATTAACGTCTATTTACACCCCAGCGGCCCCGAGGTCACCACCCGCTCGCAACAGGTAATAGAGCCTCTTGAATAGGTCTATACCCCGCTATGGCATTGTATGCTTTCATGCGGTTATGGAACGACCCTTGATGGTGTTTAGTGGACAGTCCAACCGCGCCTTGGCCCAGGAGATCGCCGACAACCTAGGCGTACCCCTGGGCAGAAGCACCACCGAGCGCTTCGCCAACGACTGCCTATTCGTGCGCTACGAGCAGAGCCTACGCGAGGGAGACATCTTCATCATCCAGTCCCTCACCCCCCCGGTGCAAGACCACCTGGTCGAGCTTTTGATGATGATCGATGCGGCCAAAAGCAGTAGCGCGGCCCGGGTCACCGCGGTCATCCCCTACTACGCCTACGCCCGCAGCGACAAAAAAGACGCCCCCCGCATCTCTATTGCTGCTCGGCTGGTGGCCGATCTGATCCAAACCGCCGGGGCCGACCGGGTGCTGACCATGACCCTGCACTCGGCCCAGGTGCACGGCTTTTTTAAGGTACCGGTCGACCACCTTTCGGCAGAAGTGGTGATCGCCAACCACTTCGCCACCCAGGTCGAACGGCTGGAAAACGCGGTGGTGGTAGCCCCCGATGCCGGCGACCTCAAGCGGGCCTCCTCCCTAGCCCGCCGGCTGGCCCTGCCCATTGCTTTTATCGATAAGCAGCGGCTCTCCGATACCGAGGTCACCTCGAGGGGCCTGGTAGGCGAGGTACGGGGCAAGACCGCTTTGATCGTGGACGACGAGGTCTCCACCGCCGGCACCCTGATCCAAGCCGCCGAGTCGCTAGTGCAACACGGGGCCGCCGCAGTTTATGCCGCCTTCACCCACGGGGTGTACGTGGGGCCGGCCATCGAGCGCATCGAGAAAGGCCCCATCGTGGAGGTGGCCGCCACCAATACCTGCGCCTACCGGGCCCAGCCCAGCCCCAAGATCAAGCAGCTTAGCGTGGGGCCCCTCTTCGCCGAGGCCATCTGGCGCATTCACCGGGGGGAGTCGGTCTCCACCCTCTTCACCTGAGCCAGCGCCCCTTCGCGCTCAAAAAGCACCCGCCCCTCCTGCAGGGCGGGGCGTAGTAAGCCCCAGCCCTCGAGCCAGCTTTGCCGGGCCTCCCCCAGGGTATAGGGGAAGACCTCCACCCGCACCCCCAGGCCCTGGGGCTTGTAGGCCACCAGCCGCTCGGCGAAGGGCAAGGGGCTTTCCCGCAACAGAATGAGCACATCGGCATCGCTCATGGCGGTAGCCTCGCCGCGGGCCAGTGAGCCGAAAAGCACCACCGCCAGCACCTCAGGCCGCTGGGCAAGGGCCTGGGCCCAGGATCGAAGCTGCTCCTGCCAGCGATCCGGCTCAGCCTTCCATACGCGACGCACAGTAGCTCACCACCTCTCCAGCCAGGCGCACGGCGGCCTCGGCCTCCCCTCGAGTATAGTGCCGCACCGCCGGGCCAGCGGGGTGGGCATCGGGGTAGCGGGTGGGGATGTAGTACTTGTCCAGCACCCGGGCTTTATCCAGGAACCCAGGGGGTGGCTGGGCTGCTTCCGGTAGGGCCTCGATTAAGTCCAGCAGCGAGTGCCCCCAGGCTACCTGGCCTAGCCGGAGGTGCAGGGCTTTGAGGGCGGCTTCGGCGGCCTGCTGGGCGGCAAAGCAGGCCCAGGCAAAGTCGCCAAAGGCCAGGCTGCGCTCGGCATGGCCCGGGTTGGCCCGGGCCTGCTCGAGCCAGTCCCAGGCCCGGTTCACCGCACCCCCACCGCCTCCGGGCCAGAAGCCACCGCAACCGGCTGGGGCCGGATGGCCTCGGCCACAAAAGCCCACAGCACCCCTATCATGAAGCCCAGCGCCCCCGCAACCACGGTAAAGAGCAGCGGGCGGGGAAAGCTGGGGCGCAAGGGCTCCGCCGGGGGCACCAGCACCTGCACCAGCAGGGCCTGGCTGACCAGCCGGCGGATGGCCTCCGGCTGGCGTAAAAAGTCGCTCAGGGTGGCAATTCGGGCCTCGAGCTGGGCAATCTGCGAGCGCAGCCGCGACTCGTCCAGGCTTAGGCTGGTATAGGCCGGGTTGGCTGTCCGGGCGGCCTGGGGGTCGGCACCGCGGGCCTCGAGGCCTGCGGCTATGGTGGCGTTGGACACAGCCCGGTCGGGGGCCAAGCTCAGCTGGGCCTGGATGCTCTTCAGCGCATCTTTCGCTGCTTGCAAGTCGAGCCGAGCCTGGGTCTGGGCCGCCTGCAGGTTGGCCTGGGCCCCTTCCAAGAGGTTACGCTCGAGGTAAACACGGGCCACCTGCAGAATCTGGCTAGCTCGCTCCTCGGCCTCGGCGGCGGTGCGGCCCTGGGCGGTCAGGAACAGCAGACCCCGCTTCTCGTCAAAACGGGCCTTGTAGTAGCGGCTGGGGTCGTCCACCCCCAGTTGGTTAGCCAGTAAGCGGGTCTTCTGCAGGTCTACGAAACCCTGGGCCAGCCCGGTCAGCGAGGGCAGATTGTTGAGCAGGCCCTGGCTGGACTGGTTAGCCAGGCTGAGGCTAACCACCACCTGACTGGTGTAGGTCTTGGGCCAAAGCAGGCTCCAGGCCAGGGTGAGGGCCGCTAGAAGCAAAGGCAATCCCAGCACCAGGTGCTTGTTGCGCTTGAGCACCAGGTAAAGGTCGCGCAGGGTAATTTCATCGGGAGAGGTCACGGTCTCTTGCACAAGGGTATTCTACAGGCCCCAGCGCCCAACCCACCCCCAGCCAGAGGGGGCCAAAAACGCCGGCATAGAAAAAGGTGTAATCCAGAAGGTTAAGCCCCAAGGCCAACCCCCACAGGGCCACCGCCGGCCAGAGCCTCTGCCGCACCAGCCCGTATAGCACGGGCAGACAAAGAGCCAAGAAAGCCCCCAGCAACACCACCCCGCCCTCGGCCAATAGGGAGAAGAACAGGTTGTGCGCGTGGGTGGGAAACTCGATAAAGTCTTCCGGTAGGTTCAGGCGAAAAAACAGGGGGAAATGCCCCCAGCCTACCCCGAACCAAGGATGCTGGGTAAAAGCCTCCCAGGCCACCTGCCAGAACTGCAGCCGGGCCTGGCCGCTCAGGTCCAGCCCTAGCTGCCCCAAACGCCCCAGCCCCTCTGGCCAGCGCCACAAGGCCAGGCCAGTGACCCCCAAGGCCATCAGCACCCACCGCCGGCCCTGGGGCAGGCTCCAAACCCAAAACAATCCCAACAGCCAAAGGGCCAGAAAGGCCGTGCGACTACCGGAGGCCATCACCCCTAGGCCGGCTGCCAGAAGGGCTACAAGACCCCAGCGCCAACCCCCCAACCACCACACCACCCCCGCCACCATCACCGCAGTGTGGCCCAGCAGGTTGGGCTGCGGCGTGAAGCCCATAGCCCGCTCCATGCCGCCAATCTCCAGCTGCCAGAGGGCATAGCCCAGGTGCAAGACCAGCCCTAACAGAAAAAAAGCGGCCACCCAGGGGGCCTCGAGGTACCGGCGCCAAAACCCCACCCCCACTAGCACCAGCCAGGCCAACAGCACCTGGCTGGCCCAGGCCCAGGCCCGCGGCCCGGGCGGGGCCTCCACTGCGGGACCAGGACGGTAGGGGCCAGGCTGGGAGCCTACCTCGAGCTGGGCCCAGCCGACCTCGAGGTAGGTGAAGTCCCCCCCCTGGTTCAAAAAGTCGATGGCCCGTAGCGCCCCATCCCCCTCCTGGGCGGTATAGTTGCCCCAGACCCGGTAGACCCCCGGGGCCACCGGCTCCATCTGGGTGGGAACGGGATGGTGGCCCCGCTGGGTGAAAAAGGTGATCTGGAGGCGGGCCTGGGTGCCGTCGTGACGCAGGTAGAAGCTCTGGGTGTAGGTCTGGCCCGCCTCGAGGGGGTAGCGGTGATCGGTCAGGAACTCGGTCTGCTCCAGGCCCGAACGCGGGTTGTAGCGAGGTAAGCGCCAGAAACCATCCCCCAAGGCAACAGCCCATCCGCCCCGCTCGTCCTTTGGGTTCCAACCATGCAAGGCCGCCAGGTCAGCTGGGGCGATCCAATTGCCCCCTCCCTCCGACCAGGCCACGTATACCGGAGGGCTAGGCAAGGTGTAGAGCTGGGCCGCACTCAAAAACTGCCCCACCGCGCCCAACAAAGCGGCCACTGCAAACCACCCCACCCATGGGCGGTAGCCCCGCAGCAGCGCCCACACCCCCACCAGCCCAAGCAAGGGCATAAACCAGGCTGGCTGTAAGGGCAACAGTAAAAAAGGCAGGGCCGCCAACCCCCTCATGGCTAATAGGCCCCCTTGGCAAACAACACCACCCAGATCGTGCGGGCCAGGATATAAAGGTCGAGCCAGGGTGACCAGTTGCGCACGTAGTAGGCATCCATCGCCACCCGCTCAGCATAGGTGGTGTCGTTGCGCCCCGAGACCTGCCACAAACCCGTCAGGCCAGGGCGAACCTTGGTGTATAGGGGGAAAAGGGCCCCATAGCGCTCTATCTCCCCCTCTACAATGGGCCGGGGTCCCACCAGGCTCATCTCCCCGCGCCACACGTTCCAAAGCTGGGGAAGTTCGTCCAGGCTGGTTCTGCGGATAAAACGGCCCACCCGGGTGATACGAGGGTCGTTTTTGAGTTTCTGGTCGCGCGCCCACTCTTCTTGCAACTCGGGATGAGCCCGAAGGTAAGCATATAACACCTTGTCGGCATCCCTAACCATGGAGCGAAACTTCCAGATACGAAAAGGCCGCCCCCCCAGGCCAATCCGCCACTGCCCATAAAACACCGGCCCTGGGGAGTCTAAGCGGATTAAGAGGGCCAACAACGAAACCAAGAGGCTCACCGGAACAGCCAGTAGCAGTACCAAAAACAAGTCCATCAACCGCTTGACCCAACGCGGGCCAGACAGCAACAGCCGTTGGCGAACCTCGAGGCCCAACACCCCGCCGAAATCCTTGGTCTCAACCCAAAGGCTAGAAAGGCCCAACAGGTCGGGTATAACTACCAGACGGGGAAAAAGTTTGCTGTGCGTTTCCAAAAGCTCCACCAGGCGTGCGCGCGGCAGACCCGGCATGGCCAGAATGGCCTGCCGCACGCCCAGAGCAGCAAAATGTGAGGCCAAATCCAGCCCGCCCTCTACCCGCACTCCGGCCACCTCCCGGCCTTGTTTGGCGGGGTCGTCGTCCAGGAGGGCCACGGGTTTTAGCCCCAACCCGGGCTGGCGCTTTAGCGTGCGCACCAGCCTCTCACCGGTCTGGCCGGCCCCCAACACCACCACTGCCCGCCCCCACCAGGGCCTCCCAGCCCAAAGATGGCGTACCAAGGCACGGGCCATAGGCACCAAAAGCAGCACCAGCCCCCAAGCAAACACAAAGGCCCCCCTCGAGTAGTCGGCCCCGGCCTTGTACATAAAGGTGGCCCCACTTAAAACCACAAACACCAGGCTGCTGGCATAGCTTAAACGGCGGAGTTCCTCGGGGGGGGCCAGGCCCACCCCATACAGCCCCGCCAGGGCATAGGCCAGCGGGAAAAGCGCGATGGCAGGCCATAGGTCGAGGTACAGCTCCCAAAGCAGCGAGCGATCCCACACCCAGCGCAGCCCTATAGCTAGCAGTAAGGAGGCGGTTACGGCGATCGCATCGGTTAGCAAAAGCACAAGGGCGGTACGACGGGGAGAGAGCAGGTAACCTCCCTTGTGCTTCGGGGGTTCAGGAGAAACCTTCGAATCCACCGCTTTCATACCCCAAAGCTTACCGGACAAAGTAGTGCCGGTTCATGGCCAAGCGCTGTTTCAACCCCGCAGGCAGGAAGGCCTCGAGCCGCCCCAAACGGTACGCCGTGTACTTGAGCAGGGTACGCCAAAGGGCCGAGGGAATGTCTCCGGGCGCCTTCTGCCACAAATAAGCAAGCTCCGAGCGCACGTACCGTAACCCCTCCCCTTCGGCCCCGCCAAAGGCTCGCCACAATTCCCGTTCACGGGCATGGAACACGCCTATATCGAAGTAGCGGGTAAACTCCTGCCAAGGGGTGTAGTCGTGCGAGTGGTACACCTGGGCTTCCGCCACGTAAGCCAGCTTCCAGCCCGATAGCAGCATCCTAGCGGCCACATGGGCATCTTCCCCAAAAATAACCGACCGGGGAAAACCGCCCACTTGTTCCAGAGCACTCCTCCTGTAGCAAGCGAAGGAATCCGAGCTAAACGCAGCTTTGATGCCCTTTTGGGTAATGTCCTCCTTAGAGCGAACCTCTGAGCATGGCGGGTAATTGAATAGGCGAGCGTGGGCGGCTATCGGGCCCGCCTCCGGGTAAGGAAGCTGACGGCCATAGGCCAGACCTATGCTGGCATCATCGAAGGCGCTCAGCAACCGCTCCAATGCATCCGGGGTAGCCAGTACGGCGTCCTGGGTCATGTAGATCAGCAGCTCGGCTTCTGGCAGAAGCTCGGCCCCAAGCTGGCGAGTACCCCCATGGTCAAAGGCATGACGCTCAATGCGGTGTACCCTGAACCCTGCGCGCTCGGCCCGCTCGGGGGTGCCATCGGTGGAGGACGAGTCGATAACCAAGACGTACTGAGGCTTACAGGTCTGGGTGGCGTAGGCCTCGAGCCAACGCGCAAAGGCTGGGCCTGCGTTAAGAGTGGGCACTATCAGAGCCACATTTGGCGCGGATTTCATTGCTTGGCTGCCTCCTCGAGTACCGTCCAAGTGCGCTCGGCAATCCAATCCCAGCTAAACTCTTGAGCACGTAGTAGCCCCTTTTTCCGAACAGACTCACGCAAAGAACTGTCCAAAACCAATCGCTCTAGCCCATCCGCAATGGCTTCCACATCAAATGGGTCTACCATCACCCCTGCTTCTCCCACCACTTCTGGCAGAGCCGTACGGTTTCCAGTGAGCACGGGGGTACCCGAAGCCATGGCCTCGAGCGGAGGTATACCAAAACCTTCATATACCGACACGTAAACAAAGGCCAAAGCAGAGCTATACAACGCGGGCAAGTACTCATCTGGCACATGCCCCGTAAAGTAGACTCTAGGGGGCAACTCGCCGAAAGCAACATCCCGAAATATCTCTGGTTTGCCCTTAGCCCCTGCTACAACTAGCCATATCTCCTTTGGAAACTTGCTTTCCACCAAGGCCCAGGCCCTTAGCAATCTAGGTAGGTTTTTTCTCGGCTCCAGCGAACCCAAACTCAAAACAAAGTGCGGCGAGGGTAAAGCCAAGCGAGCCAACAATGCTTCTTTTTCATCTTCATTGCGTGGATAGAAACGCAAGTCAACCCCATTAGGGATGACCACTATTCTGGAAGGATCTACCTTTACGTGCTCGAGGATACGTGCTTTGCTGAATGAAGAAACCGTAATCACACGCCGAACCCGCGGTATTAGCTTTGGCAATAAAAATCTATACCAGGCAGCGAACTTTGGATTCAACCATTCGGGATGATCGAGCGGAACCGCATCGTGTACAGTGACAACCTGTCGGCGAACAGCTATAGGTCCGGTGTTGCTGGGACTCCAAAGAAGCTTTCCGTCAAGGCGGATGGGCAAGATCAATTGCTCCCATAGATGGCCCTTATAGCCATCTTTTCTCCCTATTGGGGCCATTTCATCTAGGTACGGGCGAAGCCTACGGAGCAATTCCGAGATATAACGCTGCACTCCAGTAGTTTTGCTTGCCAGAACCCTAGTATTAACTACAACCGAAGATGATTTCTTTGTATCTACACCCATGCGTATTAGCCCCTTTTTAGAGATCTACATTGTCCTTGCGGTGCGTTATAGCGCTTGTGATGAGAATCAATACCCACATATCTGGAGAAAAAAAATCTGGTAGAGCAAGAATTTTCGCAATAATCAAATAGAAAAGAGATAAGATCATGCCCTTAGATTGCGCTGCACGTTGGCTGTTGAACCAGGCTTTAGTCACTGTCAACGCCAAAGCCCCAAAGAACAGAAAAGAACCCAATACCCCAACGTTACCTAACATATAAAACAGAAAGCTAGATGGCCTATTGCTACCAAGTCCGACCCCCATTCCATAGCTTTGTCCCAATAACCAGAGAGCGTGTATGTCTGAAGAGGTTCTATTCTCAAATGACGATGTCTCAGCTTTTCGCAACACAACTTTTTCAATAACAATTTGCATGGGCGATGAGGTTAACGCTAGCGAAGTCAAAATTAAGCTTGTAAATACCAACAAAATACCTATACCCAAGAAGATTCGAGGACGTCTTATAAACCTGATAATCAACCATATAAATAAGTTTAGGCCAAGCAAAGCAAGTACGAGATAACCCGTAGTAGAGGTTGTAAACAATATTGCAAGTATTGTCATGGCAAAAATAAACAGTCCTAGCGGACGAAATTCGAAGATTAGTAAGTAACCCAAATATGCAGCATATGCCACTAAAAACCCTCCTGCATATGAGGGTTCGGTAAATAAGCCAGGACTACGCCTAAGAACATCAACGGAATCGTCTATAAGTATAGAGTAAGCGGGGTGATTGTGTGTTAGTTCGTATGGGAAGTGCCCAAGCTGCTGAAGAAAAATTGCCAAAACGTTCAGGAAGCCTGCCATTGAAAAACCACCAATAAGGCGCTCCTTCACTTTCCCTTTCTCGCTAGAAGTTCTAGTGCGATACCAAACGACAAAGCAAAAAAGTAAAAAAATATTAAAGATCAAATAAACGAATTGACTCATATTATTAGTCGATAGCTTCAACTCGCTTTTCTGATATACTCCTAAGTCGATTCCCGCCCTAGGGTCAAAAACAGGTAATCCACTGAAGATTAGCGGGCCAAGCAAAGTAATAAAAGAAGCGTAAAATAAAAACGCCAACCATAACAACATATCCTTCGGAATAGATGGGCTTTTCGTCTGCAAAAGATCTGAGCAAACGCGTAAAGCAAAAAAAATACCTACGAAGTAGTAGGGGATAATTCCATAGTCATTATCACCCATTCTAAAATTCAGAACTGAGGCTGCTAAAAAAATTGAGGATAAGGGAAGGAGGTAAATATACCTAACCGGTTTATATACAATAAGAAAAGCAGCAACTATAGCAATAACTCCAAAGTGGGTTAGCATATATCAAATCCCCGTGCTGTACCTCTCAAAACAGCCCTGGACCATTGCCAACCACGCAAAAATCCCTTTATAAAGCGCCCCAAGAATCCTATAATTACTGGCACTAAAGGTAATGGCGCATGATGAAAAAAGAACCGCACTGACGACTCATTAAAATAAAGTGCCAAGCGCGGGTTCTTTCGACCCACACTAGCAGATTCTTTGTGAAGCACACGAGAATTTTCTGCTACAGCTAACTTCCACCCCGAACGGCGAAGGCGAAAACAAATATCTGCATCCTCCCAATACATGAAATATCTCTCGTCAAGGAGGCCTTCTCGTATTAGGGCATCACGACGCAGCAGCATGCTGGCCCCAGTTATGTAATGCGGCTCTCCGGCAGTCATGAGGTGGCGTGAATAGCCAAAAACCAAGCTGACACGTCCTCCACCCCAGGCTTGTACACGACTTGGTTCATTCATGTAGTAAAGAACAGATCCCACAACGCCTATCTTAGGATCGCTTTCAGCTAAATCGACCATAGCCGATAGGGCATTTGGATCAACAACCGTATCATTATTTAGCAACCAAATATAATCGGCTCCCTTATCTAAAGCGTAGCGAATTCCAACGTTATTTCCCCCCGCAAAACCCAGGTTCGAACCTATCTCTATTAAAGTGACGTCCAGGTGAGCATCTCGAATGCGAATTACAGAGTCATTAGTAGAGCCATTGTCCAAAACTACAACTTCGTAGTTGGGATATCGAAGACTCTTTAGGGATTCTACACATTTTATCGTGTCTTCCCAACCATTCCAGTTAAGAATCAATATACAAACCCTAGGAACTTCTTGGAAGGACATAACTATATCCCTAAAATCTCCGTCATGCGTTGAACAGATCTATCCCAAGTATGTTTTTTGGCTTCTATTATCCCTTGTCGGGACAATTGTAAGCGAAGCCCAGCATCTTCATACAACGCTATTATGGCTCTTGCTGTCTCTCCCTCGTCCCGTGGAGGAACGATATAAGCGTTAATTAAGTGCTCCACATAATCTTCTACCCCATATGGAGTTGTTATAACCGCGGTACCACATGCCATTCCCTCCAAAGGAAAGAGGGGAAAGCTTTCGTACCAGGAAGTAGCTAACAGCACATGGGCTTCTGAATAAGCCCGCCTCAGCCTTGGGCCAGTAATGAAACCTAAGGGAACATAAGAAGCAATAGAATTGTTTGGTGGTAGCAGAGCATCGCCAAATACTCTCCACTCAAGATGAGGGATTCTCTCTCTTGCGATCCGAATAGCCTTGGCCGCTTCTTCAAAGCCCTTCCACCTAGCCCTGCGGCCACCATATGAAAGCACAACAAACTTCTCTTTTGGATCTGGAGGAGTTCCATCCGGGAAGAATAGATTATGATCTATCGCGTTCGTACATACAGGCACATCTTTGTACAAGACTTCTCTAAGCTTGGCTGAAAGCCAAGTTGAATTAGCTATAAGATTTAAATCTGGTAAATAATACGATGAAAGAGCATCCAAGTGGGCAAGCTTGGGAAAATCGCTCTCTACATCAAAATATGGTTCATAATGCTGGCAAAAGTAAAACTTTTTCCCAGAACCATAAAGGTGCACAAGTAATGCTGTCTGATATGAGGTTGCCATACTTATATCGGCTGAAGGAATAGCTTGTTCGCGCAAACCCTCAATCTGTCGAGCGCGACGATAGCTATATGGTGCCCACTTAGAAAAGGGGTATAAGAACATACTCACAACTTTTTTCATAGCTGCTTTATCACGTTTAGCCAAAGCTTCCAAAAAGCCGAAGGTACCACTCATTGAATTGGATTTTTTATATCGAAATAATTCAAATTCTGATTTGAACCACTTTGGAACTGGTGAGGGTTCTATCGGAATCACTCTCACTATGTGACCCTTTCTTACTAGCCCATTGGCGTACTCAAAAGTAGTTAAGAGGCCCCCGCTAAATTTATGTGCATTAAAACTTGGCACGAAGATATTTACTGTTGCCACTTAACGACCCCCAATCTCATCAAATAACATGAGTGCTCGAGCTACCGCCTGATCCATGTTGTAGTAGCGATAATCTCCGAGGCGGCCTGCAAAGATGATCCTGCCTCCCAATTCCTTCTGCGCCAACTCCTTGTATATCTTATACAGTAACTGGTTCTCCTCTCGGGGGACGGGATAATAGGGTTCGTTTACCATAGGGTTATAAGCTTCCGGGTACTCTACTACCAGAGTGGTTCCAGGGCAAACTTGCCCGCTTAATCGCTTGAACTCCGTGATTCGCGTAAAATCATAATCATTTGGATAGTTCAAAGTTCCTACACTCTGATGCCATTCTTCAGACAAATGAAGAAACTCAAAACGCAAACTACGATACGATAAGGGGCCTTCGCTAAATTCAAAAAACTCATCGATCGGCCCTGTGTAAACCATACGTTTAAAGTGCACCTCTTTGGCTATTTCACTATAGTCAGTATTGAGAAGCACCTTAATATTCTTATGATCAAGAATGCGCTGGAACATAACAGTGTAACCGTGTCTGGGCATAGCCTGGTAAGTATCCTGGAAGTATCGGTTATCCCGAGAAATATACACAGGTACCCTCCCAGTGACGCTTGGATCAAGCTCCTCGGGTTTTAGTCCCCATTGCTTGAGGGTGTATCCGTAAAAGATATTTCTATAAATGTAGTCTGCCAAAAAGCGTATTTCAGCATCTTCCGCCTCTTTCATCTTCAGAATGGGTACCTTGACTCCAAAGCCATAGGCGCATACTAGTCTTTCCTCTAGCCGTTCCGCGTACTTAGGTGGGAAGAGGGCATATAGGGAGTTCAGATTGAAAGGAACTGGAACCAGTTTGCCCTCGACCGAAGCTAAAACCTGATGGTAGTAGGGGCGCCACTCGGTAAACTGAGAGAGGTAGTCCCAAACCTTGCGGCTGTTGGTATGGAAAATATGGGGTCCGTATTTATGAACAAGAACTCCATGTTCATCGTAAAAATCATAGGCATTTCCTCCAATGTGGTTTCGCCTGTCTACCACCAATACTTTTTGATCGAGCTGCGAGGCAATTCGCTCCGCCAGAACAGCCCCTGTAAAACCTGCTCCTACTATTAGCCAGTCTACTCTCATAGCTTTTTCTCCTTCATCTGCCAAGGACTCTTACCTGCAAGCCAAAGGTAAGACCCGATTGCAATAGTTACAAAAACTTCAACTAAAACCACCGCATAAGCCATACCCATATAAGACCATCTAGGCACCAAGAGAAGGGCCAACCCCAAATTAAGAAGGCCCGCACACAAGATTACAGCATTAAAGGGCCTGTCAAGCCGTAAAGCCAACATCCACTGGACACCTAAAGCATTGCTGAGAGCTATCAGAGGAAGCAAAAGCGCCAATACACGCATCGCCGGAACAGATTCCCTAAAATCAGGCCCCAGCAAAAGCAGAACAATCCAAGGAGCTAGAAAAACTACTGCACCAGCTAACAAGCCGCCCCCTATCCCCATAGCCTTAACAACTCGTTTAGCCAAGATTCCAGCCTGAATCGGCGAGTGGTTTACAAGATGACTTATTCGGGGGAAAAAAACCCGATTCAAAGGCTCCAGCAAGCCCATAAAAGCCTTAGTCAGGCGCTCAGCACCCGCATAGTAGGCAACCGTTTGAGGAGAGACAAAAAGCCCTAGAATAAATGCGTTACCCACAGTGTAGAGGCTAACTGCAGCTCGAAAGAAAAAAAGACCCCAACCAGAACGCAAGGCTTCTAGACTGGAAGCCACACTGGGCCAAGCAAAACCCACTTCTCTCCAGGCCAACCACATAGCCACGCCGCTAGACAGGGTAGAGCCTACTCCCTGAACAAAAAGAACCCACCAAGCATCAGAAGGGGAGCGAACCAAAAGAAAAATTGTTATAACCGCTAAACTTTTGCTGAAAACCTCTAGAGCAGCTACGAACCGAAGACGCTCCAACCCCTGAAAAAACCAGGCTGGACTAAAAGCAAGGGCTATCCCCCAAAACACCCCTGACCACAGAAGCCTTCGATCCTCTCCCAAGCTGGGTACTAACTCCGCAAAAAAAGCCGTTACTCCAAGCGCTAGAAGGGCCAAGATTAGCTTGGCCCCCAAAACACCGGACAAAATTTGCTTTAGTCGCATTCGATCTTCTCGATAGCGGGCTACTTCTCGTGTAGCCGATAGAACGAAGCCGTACTCCACTAAAAGGCTTAGGTACTGGGCAAAAGACTGCACAATGGCCAGCAGCCCCCACCCCCCTGGCCCCAAAACTCGCGCCAGATAAGGCAGCATAAGCAAGGGAAGAACATAGTTCGCCACTTGAACCCCGTATAGGGCCAGTAGGTTTTGCCCCGTTCGACTGCCAATGAGCCGGCGCACTCCAAGCATATTCGCTATCGGCTAATCCTCACGATTGCTTGCTCGTTTTTTCTTACCCCCTGCTAGGGAATTCCATAAAGAAAAAAATAGCCTATACACCAGATACTAATCAGCAACCGCAAATGCACGTCCGGATTTGGAAAAACCGCAATCCCAGTACGAACAAAATCCCATCTCATCCGGGCTCTCTCAACCAGCCTTTGGCTGCATGCAGGATGGCCTTGGCCTGGGCTAGAGCAGTCTCGGCCTCCCTCTGGGTGTAAGCCTCGGCAGGGGTGAGTTCGGCCAGGGCATCGGGATAGCGGGTGGGGATGTACAACTTGTCCAGGGCCAATGCCGCTTCAAGAAGAGGGCTAAAGCGCCCTTGGGCCTCCTCCGGCATCTCCCGCACCAGCCGCCCCAGGGAGTGGCCCCAAGGGTCGGCATCCTGAGCCAGCCAAACGGCCTTCAAGGCCTTCTCCCCAGCCTGCTGAGCGTAGAAAGCGGCCTGGGCGTACTTGGCTTTGGCAAGCAAGACCTGGGCGGCCTCGAGGTCATCCTCGGCCTGGCGCAGCCAGCGCAGGGCCTCACGTCGCTGTTTCTCCACACTCATAGATAAGCCTTGCCTCCTTCATCACCCCGCGCAGGAAGGGTAGCTCGCGCCGGGCGGCGAACTCCTCCGGGGTAAGCACCACCGCCTCCACCGGCAGCGGTAGTGCCCGCAGGGCCCAGAGCACCCGGCCAATTCGCTCTAGGGGGGGCAGATCGGTCGGCCAGAGCACCAGCAAATCCAGGTCGGAGCGGCGGGTAGCCGTTCCCCGGGCATGGGAACCAAAGAGGTAGACCCGCTCCACCCCCAGCGCCTTCAGAGCCTCGCACGCAGGCTCGAGCCAGTCCATCCCGGCCCGTATGCTAGCATACACAACCGGAGGTATGGAGGCATGCCCTTCAAGTTTGAACCCTTAGCCATTCCCGAAGTCGTCTTGATCGAAGCCCAAGCCTTCCCCGATGCCCGGGGATTCTTTATGGAAACCTTCAAACACTCGGCCTTCGCCCAGGCCGGCATCCGGAAGAGCTTTGTGCAGGATAACTTCTCCTGCTCCCGCCGGGGCACCCTGCGGGGCCTGCACTACCAGATGAACCCTTCGGCCCAGGGCAAGCTGGTGGCCTGTTTGCAGGGGGAGATTTTCGATGTAGCGGTGGACCTGCGCCGCGGCTCGCCCACCTATGGCCAGTGGGTGAGTGCGGCACTGAGCGCGGAGAACCGCCGTATGCTCTGGGTACCGGAGGGCTTCGCCCACGGTTTCCAAGCCCTGCAGGACAACACCCTGGTCTGGTACAAGGTCACCGCCGAGTACGACCCCTCGAGCGAGCGGGGCCTCCGCTGGGACGACCCCGCCTTAGGCATCCCCTGGCCCCTGGCCAAAGAGGCCCTGCTCTCCCCCAAGGACGCGGTACTACCCACCCTGGCCGAGCTAAACGACAACAACTTCGTGTACGAGGTGCAGGTATGAAAACCCTACTGGTCACTGGAGCCGGAGGCTACATCGGCAGCGTGCTGACCGGGATGCTGCTGGAGGCTGGCTACCGGGTGCGCGCCCTGGATCGCTATTTCTTTGGCCCCACCCTGCAACACCTCCAGCCCAACCCCCACCTCGAGGTCATCAAGGCTGACGTGCGCGACTTTGACCCTGGGCTGTTGGAGGGGGTCTGGGGGGTCATCGACCTGGCTGCTCTGTCCAACGACCCAGCCGGCGAGCTCGACCCCGAGACCACCCTGGCCATCAACCACCGCGGGCGGGCCCGGGTGGCCCGGCTGGCCAAGGAGCGGGGGGCCAGGCGGTACGTGTTGGCCTCGAGCTGTAGTGTCTACGGCTTCCAGGAAGGCCTCCTGGACGAGACCTCCCCCACCCGCCCCCTCACCACCTACGCCGAGGCCAACCTCCGGGCCGAAGCCTCTAACCTGCCCCTGGCCGACGGGAATTTCTGCGTGACCGCCTTGCGCCAGGCCACCGTCTACGGGCTTTCCCCCCGGATGCGCTTCGACCTGGCCATCAACGGCATGACCCTGGGCCTGTGGAAAGAGGGCCGGATTCCCCTGTTGCGCGACGGCACCCAGTGGCGCCCCTTCGTGCACGTGCGGGATACCTCGCGGGCCTTTTTGGCCGTTCTGGAGGCCCCCGAGGAAAAGGTCAACGGGCAGATCTTCAACGTGGGCTCCGAGGCGCAAAACTACCAAATCCTGCCCCTGGCCGAGGAGATTGCTCAGGCCCTGGGCAAGCCCTTCCAGTTCGAGTGGTATGGGCTGCCCGACCACCGCTCCTACCGGGTGAGCTTTGCTAAAATCCGCGATACCCTGGGCTACGCCCCCCAGTTCACCCCCAGCGACGCCGCGCGGGAGATCGCCCAGGCCTTAGAAGCGGGCCAGGTGGTGCCGGATGATCGCACCATTACCCTCAAGTGGTACAAAAACCTGATGGAGTGGCAGCGCATCCTACGCGAGGTGGAGCTGGATGGGCGGCTTTTCTAAGCCGGTGGCGGTCATCGGGGCCAAGGGCCAGCTCGGCAGCGACCTGGTGGAGGTGCTGGCCCAGGCCTTCGAGGTGGTGGGGTTTACCCACGCCGACCTCGAGGTCAGCGACCCGGCCTCGGTGCAGCAGGCCCTGGGCCAGCGGCCCTGGTGGGCCATTGTCAATACCGCGGCTTTGCACAAGGTCGAGGCCTGCGAGGCCCAGCCGGAGCGGGCCTTCCAGGTCAACGCCCTGGGGGCCTTGTACGTGGCCCAGGTGGCCCGAAAAACCGGGGCCAAGTACGTTTACATCAGTACCGACTACGTCTTCGATGGCCGCAAGGGCCAGCCTTACCTCGAGGCCGACCTGCCCCAACCCCTCAACGTCTACGGAGCTTCCAAGCTGGCGGGGGAGCACCTGAGCCTGCAAGCCCAGCCTGACACCCTGGTTCTGCGCATCGCCAGCGTGTTCGGTAGGGCTGGGGCCAGCGGCAAGGGGGGCAATTTCATCGAGGCCATTCTGGGCAAAGCCCGCGCTGGGGAGGCCTTGAGGGTAGTCGCCGACCAGTACATAAGCCCCACCTACACCAAGGATGCCGCCCGGCTGCTGCTCGAGCTTTTGCGCCAGGACGCCCGGGGCCTTTTCCACGCAGCCAACCAGGGGGTCTGCACCTGGCACGCCCTGGCCCAGGAAGCCCTGCGGCTATGCAGCCTGGAGGTACCGGTGGAGGCCATCCCGGCCAGCCGCTTCCCCTCTTCGGTGCAACGCCCGGCTTTCTCGGCCCTATCCAGCCAGCGCCTGGCCGGGCTGGGGCTTGCCAGCCGGAGTTGGCAGGAGGGCCTAAGGGACTACCTACGGGAGAAGGGCTACATCTAGGATGGGCGCGCTTTCCATTGTGGTGGTCTCGCACAACGCCCGGGCGGTGCTTCTGGAGTGTCTGCGCCGCCTGGCCGCCTTCTACCCCCAGGCCGAGGTGGTGGTGGTGGACTCTGGCTCCACCGATGGCAGCGCCGAGGCGGTGGCCGAACGCTACCCAGGCTGGCGGCTTTTACGGCTGGAAAACCGCGGCTACCCAGCGGCGGTCAACCAGGGCCTGAAGGCCTGCCGCGGGGAATTGCTGGTGCAGATGAATAGCGACGTTTACCTGAATCCGGGCGACCTCGAGGCCCTGGCCGAAGCCCTGCGCCAGCACCCCCGGGCCGCCCTGGTGGGGCCCACCCTGGTCAGCCCCCAGGGAAACTACCAGTCTTTCGGGCCGCTGTATACCCCCAATTACTGGTTCCTGCGGGGCCCTCGCCCGGTAGCCTGGATATCGGGGGCCCTGACCCTAATGCCGCGCGCCGCCTACCAGGCCATCGGGGGGATGGACGAGCGCTTCTTCTTCTACAACGACGACCTCGAGTGGTGCGCCCGGGCCCGTCGGCAGGGCTGGCAGGTACTGTTGGTGCCCCGCAAGGTGCTGCACCTGGGGGGTAGCTCCACCCCCAAAGACCCCCGCTTTATGGCCGAGGGCTACCGGGGGGGGCTTTTGTACTCGCGCGAGTATCTGCCCCTTCTGCACGGACTGCACAAAAAAGCGGTCTGGCTCGAGGCCTATTTGCGCCAGCGGCTCGAGCCCAACCCTCTGCGGCGGGAGGGCTACGGCCTGATTATGCAGATGCTGCGCCAAGACCGGCTCGAGGTCTCCCCTTTTCTCGAGCCCAGCAAAAGCCCTAGTTCACCCTAGATTCCACAGCGTGGGCAAAACGGAAAACCCCTGCAGCCTTTCGTCCCGGGTCACCAGTATCGCTCCTATGCGAAGCGCCGTCGCAGCAATAAAACGGTCGGCGGGATCAGGATGGGGTAGGGCCAAGGCATCGGCCTCAACAGCAGTGTAGGCGTCCAGGGGTAGAACCTGGATGCCCGGAACCCGCAGGGCTTCCTCGAGCCAACGGCGGGCCTCGAGGCCAAAGACTAGCCGCTTTTTCCGCGCCAACACGCTGACCTCCCAAGCGCTTATAGCCGAGACAAAAAGGGCCTCCTGCCGCCGGGCCTCTTCCAAAAGCTCCTCCAGGCCGGAAGGGAGCTGTGCGGGATTAGAAAGAAAAAAAACCCAGGCGTGGGTGTCGAGCAGATACCTCATTCAGCCTAAGGCCTCCCAGGCTTCTCCGGTGGGCTCCGTGGGCTGGTCGTAGTGCAGAAGGGTACCTTTGAGGCGCTCCCGCACCTCCTCGCCCCGGTATGGACGCACCTCCAACACAGGCCGGCCCCGGTCGCTTAGAATCAAAGGCTCACCTGTGGTCTCTACCCGCCGCAGAAGCTCTAGGGCGTGGGCTTTGAAGTAGCTCTTGGATACCTTCATGACCATAGTCATGGTACATGGTCTTTTAGCTAGAATCAAGCACCGCCTACAGCCGCACCCGGCTGCGGTCGCCCAGCACTAGCTGCAGGGTGTGCCGGCGGGTGTTCCCCTGGCCGTCCACCACCACCCCCTGGCCCAGGATGCTGCTGTCCAGGCGGTAGGGCAGGGCGTACACCTGGGCCTCGTCCATCAGGATGGAGTACTCCACCTCGCTAGACCGTACCACCGCCCCCCGGCCCAGCGAGGTGTAGGGGCCTATGAAGCTATCCTGCACCAAAGCCCCAGGGCCGATGTAGGCCGGGCCGCGCACGGTGCTGCGCACAATTCGGGCCCCTGGCTCGACCACCACCTCCCCCACCACCTCGGCTTCCTCGAGGGCACCCTCCACCCGCCTAGCGAAGCTGGAAAGGGCCAGGCGGTTGGCGTCTAAAAGGTCTTCCGGTTTGCCGGTGTCCTTCCACCAGCCCCGCACCTGGTGGGCCACCACCCGTAACCCTTCGTCCACCAGGCCCTGGATGGCCTCGGTGATCTCGTACTCGCCTCGCGCCGAGGGCTTCAGGCGGTGGATGATGGGGTGAATGGCCGGGCCAAACAGGTACACCCCCACCAAGGCCAGGTTGGAAGGGGGCTCCGCCGGTTTCTCCAGCAGGCGCACCACCCGGCCCAACCCGTCCAGCACCACCACCCCAAAGGCCCGGGGGTTCTCCACCGGGCAGAGCAGCACGATGGCCTCCGGGCGGGTCTGGCGGTACTCGGCCACCAGGTGCTGGATGCCGCCCGAGAGCAGGTTGTCGCCCAGATAGAGCACGAAGGGGCTATCCCCCAGGAAGGGCTGGGCGGTTTTAACCGCGTGGGCAATACCCAAAGGGGCTTCCTGCAGGATATAGGTGAAGCGCACCCCAAAGCGCTCACCGTCGCCCAGTGCGGCCCGCACCTCCTCGCCGGTCTCGGGGCTGAGGATAACCCCAATATCGCGAATCCCAGCGGCCTGTAGGTCTTCCACCGCGTAGAACAGGTTGGGCTTGCCGGCAATGGGGATGAGCTGCTTGGCCCGGGTGTGGGTCAGGGGGCGCAGGCGGGTGCCCTTGCCTCCGGAGAGGATGAGTCCTTTAAGCTCCATAGCCCTCCTAGTGTACCGGCTGGCGCTGCGAGGAGCTTGGTCAGCAAGGTGTTGTAGAATCTGGGCAGTTTGAGCTAGGTTGTCTGTTCGACCGCTCTTGCGCTGTGCGCAAACGCCTTCGGGTTCGTTGGAGGGTAACCACATGGTTCAGTCCATAAGCCACACCGACCCCGTCCTCGAGAAAACCTCGCCCAGCCTGCTGCTATGGGGCCAGCCCACCCCTGGTCTGGAAGCGCTGGCCGAAAGCCTGCCCAAGGTCTTCCAGCAGCGGGGGTACCGCCTCGAGCCCGGCACGGAGGCCCCCCGGGCGGTGCTGAACTTCATCCGCGCTGAGCAACCCATCCCCTATCGGCGCAAGGCCCAGGGTACCATGGTGATCTCCTTCCTCGAGCTACCCCAGATGCCCCCCGACCCCATCGCCGCCCTGTACAGCTACTTGGTGCGGGCTTTGTCCAACATGCTGGTGGTGTACGTGCCGAAAGAGGGCGCCTACTTCCTCACCCTCGAGCTAGGCCAGTACCACGAGCCCGAAGGCCCCCAGTTCGCCGAGCGGCTCTTTGAGCGCATCCACCCTATCGCTTCCTCGGTGCTGGTGGTGAACAACCGCTTCGAGGCCGACCTCGAGCCCGAACTTTGGCAGGGCGACGCCCTCACTCAGAGTTTGAGCGCTGCCGGACGCAGGCTGGCCGAGTGGGACCTGCTGCCCGCGGCCTTCCCCATCGAGGAAATCCTGCCCCCCGAAGACCTCCGCCACGTCAAGCGGCTGTACGGCATTGGCGGCCTCTCCTACGGCAACCTCTCGGTGCGCAAGGACAGCCGGCGCTTCTGGATGTCGGCCAGCGGGGTGGATAAAGCCAACCTGCGCGAGATTGGCCGGGACATCCTCTTGGTCAAGGACTACGATCCGGTGGAAAACGCCATGCGCCTCTCGGTGCCGCCCGGCCTCGAGCCCCGCCGGGTTAGCGTGGACGCCATCGAGCACTGGATGATCTACCGCGAGCACCCCCAGGTGGGGGCCATCATCCACGTGCACGCCTGGATGGAAGGGGCTCCCTCCACCCAGTTCAACTACCCTTGTGGAACCTACGAGCTAGCCTGTGCGGTGGCGGAGAAGGTGCGCCAGGCCCCCGACCCCAGCCGGGCGGTGGTGGGGCTGAAGAACCACGGCCTGACCATCACCGGGCACAGCTTGGAGGACATCTTAGAACGCATCGAGGGTCGCCTCTTGCGCCAGGTGCCCATGAGCTAGAGGTCCATCCGCGCCCGCAAGGCCTTGGCCCGCTCGAGGAGGGGGGCCGCTTGGCCGCTGAGCTGGGCCTGGAACTCTAGGGCCACCACCTTGGCCGGGGTAAAGGCCCGACCCTCGGGATTGGGAAACAGGCTGTTGAGCAGCTCGAAGTCCGAATCGGAGCGCCAACCGGCCTCTTTTTTGAGCTGATCCAAATAGGCCCACTGGAAGCGCTCCTCGCCCAGCTCCCCGGCGATGTAACGATCCAGCAAACGGATATAGGCCTGGAGCCCCACCACGGCTGGGTTGTACACGGGTCGGCCAATCTGGATCGGCAGCCACTGCAGCAGGAGGGGCTCGAGGTCATCGGGGCTGATCTTCCAATTGTCCAGGTCGAAAAGGGGCCGGGCCTGGCGAAAGAGGATGAACTGGGGGCTGTGGTGCTGGATGCTGGTGCGGGCCTCGACATGGTCGGCGGCAGGGCGGTCTTCGGGTATGCGGATGATGCCCAGGGCCACATCTGGGCGAGGCTCGAGGTATTTCTCCACGTAGCGCAAAGCCTCGAGGGTCTTGTCACTGGTGCTGGCTTTGAAGATGGCCGCCAACTCGTGTTGCTCCAGGAACGCATCCACCTCCTGGGGGGTTTTGAGGGCAAAGACTCGCTCGTATAGGCTCATGGCGTTCCCAGGATAAACAGGTTGGAGCCTACACTCCGTGGCTCAACGCCCGTTCGCGGGTCTATTCCTCCAGCAAGGCCCGCATACCCTCCACCGCCCCCATCCGCAAAGCGCAGTCGGCCCAGCGGGAAAGCAAGGTGGGTTCAGGGTTGATCTCGATCAGGTAAGCTCCGCTCTCCGCCGCCAGCCGCCCTAGACTGGCCGCTGGTTCGACCTCGGCACTGGTACCGATGACCAGGGCCAGCTCGGCCTGGGCAAAAGCCTGCCAGGCCCGCTCAAAAGCCCCTTCTGGCAGCATCTCGCCAAACCAGACCACATCCGGGCGGGCTCTAAAGCCACAAGCTGGACACAGCGGCGGGGGCATAAACCCCTCGGGCTCGGGAAGGGCAAAACGGTGCTCACAGCGCTCACAGCGGCCTTGGGCGATGTTGCCGTGTAGCTCCACCAGCCGCCGGGAACCGGCCCGGCGGTGAAGGCCATCCACATTCTGCGTAACCAGCAAAAAGCCCTCCCCCACCTGTTCTTCCAGCCGTACCAATAGCTCGTGGGCGGGGTTGGGCTGGGCCTCTTGTACCTTACGGTAGCGCCAGGCGTACCATTCCCAGACCTTCTGAGGGTTGCGGGCGTAGGCCTGGGGGGTGGCGTATTCCTCGAGGTCGAAATCCTTCCACAACCCAGCAGCATCGCGAAAGGTGGGGATGCCCGAGGGCTTGGAGATGCCTGCCCCGGTGAGCACCGCCACCCAGCGGGCCGAGCGTAGTCGGGCCTGGGCGGTGGCGAGGGGTTCCATAGCCATAGTGTACGGGGAAACGCCCGCTACGTAGAATTCTGGGAGCGATGCCGCTGCACTTATACACTGCTCAAGCCATGCGCGAGGCCGACCAAAAGGCGGTGGCCCTGGGCTATCCCAGCCTGCTTTTGATGGAAGCCGCTGGCCTAGCCGTAGCCCGGCATCTGCGTCAGCATTATCCAGGCCGCCAGATAGCGGTGCTGTGCGGCAAGGGTAACAACGGAGGGGACGGGCTGGCGGCGGCCCGCTGGCTGGCCCACTGGGACCTCGAGGTGGCGGTGTTTGCCGCTGAAGGCCAGAGTGGCGATGCCGCCTTGGCCCGGCAGGCCCTAGAGGCCCACGGCATCCCGATCCATCCCCTCTCGGCTTGGCGGCCCCAGCGGCATACCGTGGTGCTCGATGCACTCTTTGGTACCGGCCTGCGGGGGCCACTGGAGGGTTTTTATGCCGGGCTGGTGGAACAGATCAACGGCTCTGGCCTACCGGTGGTAGCGGTGGACTTACCCTCGGGGCTCCCTTACTGGCCCCATGTCCGCGCCGAGCTAACCGTGGCCTTGGCCGGACTGAAACACGAGCACCTGTTCTACCCTCACCGGGCGGCCTGCGGGCGCATCCTGCTCGAGCCTATCGGCATGCCCCCCAAAGCCCTGGGGGCCCCTGGGCTGCCTGAGTTATTGGACCATGCTTCAATGCAAACCCTGCTCCCCCGGCGGCCAGGCAATGCCCACAAGGGCTCGGTGGGGCGGGTGCTGGTAGTGGGCGGCTATCATAGCTACATCGGTGCACCCAGCCTGGCCGCTTTGGCTGCCTACCGCAGTGGGGCCGGCCTGGTCACGGTGGCCTACCCCGCCAACTGCCCGGTAGAACCTCCTCTGGAGGCCGTTCGCCTGCCGCTGGCGGGTTGGAGCCCCACCGGCTTGCAGAAGGCACGGGCCGAGGCAGTAGCCGTGGGCATGGGTGCCGGGGAGGACGGGGTAGAAGCCGCCCTGGCCGCACTGGGGCTGGCCCGCCCCACCGTGTTAGATGCCGACGCCCTTCACCCGGAGGTGCTCCAGACCTATGCCCAAGCAGGCCTTCCCAGCATCCTTACCCCCCACCCAGGGGAGGCCAGCCGCTTGCTAGGCTGGCCCAGCGATCAGATCGCGGCCCACCCCCTCGAGGCCGCACAAGCCTTGGCCCAGCGCTACCGGGGCCTGGTGGTGGTGCTCAAGGGCGGGCCCACGGTGCTGGCCTGGGCCAAACCCGAAGAAGGGCTATACCTGGCCGTTAACCCCACCGGTAACCCCCAGATGGCCACCGGGGGTATGGGCGATGTCCTCTCGGGGGTGCTGGCCACGCTGCTGGCCGCGGGGCTATCCCCCTGGGAGGCTGCTCGGCTCGGGGTCTACTGGCACGGTCTGGCCGGCGACCTGGCGGAAAAGCCCGGCCTTCTGGCCCACGAGGTAGCCGAGGCCTTGCCCGAAGCGGCAGAGCGGCTGCGCTCAGGCCAGGTTAGGGACTTCTGGGAGCCTGGGTTTGCCAGACACCTGGCCACAACCCGCCCATCGTCAACAACCGACCTCGGCGGAGGGAATTAGAGCAAGGGCAACACCCAGGGCCTGCCGCTAGGGTGGTGCCTTCCCATATCCGGAAGCGACCTGTGACCAGCTTGTAGGAACTCGGCTTTGCAGTGGGCGATCAGCAAATGCCGGTAGCGGCCCTCCATCTGGCGAATAATCCGCAGGCCAGGCTGGGCCTGCCCACGTTGAGGATTCAGTGGGTATATGATTACCCTTGTATCGCCGCCTGCGGCGGGGGCAGTATGTTCGATCAGACCCTCTACGTTCAAGTTCCGGCCACCCTGGCCAACCTAGGTTCCGGTTTCGATGCCTTGGGAGTGGCCCTTGACCTCTACCTCGAGGTCAGCGCCCAGCCCGCCACCCGCGATCAGCTTCACTACACAGGCCAGGGGCATGTGCCCAACACCCCCGACAACCTGATCCACCAAGGCTTCCGCGCGGCCTGGCAGGCCCTGGGGGAGGCCCCCCCACCCCGCCTGACCATCCGGGCCCATAACCCCATCCCGCTGGCCCGGGGCATGGGCAGCAGCTCTGCCGCGCTGGTCGCGGGAGCCGCCCTAGCCGATGCCCTCTCGGGAGGAAGGCTGGGGCTGGACGGGGTCTTCCGGGTAACCGCGGCCCTCGAGGGCCACCCCGACAACGTAGGCCCGGCGGTCTACGGGGGGTTCGTAGCCGCCCTGGCCGACCCTCCCCTGGCCCTGCCCCTGCCCGCCCCCCAGGGGGTGCGCTTTGTCCTGGGGGTGCCGGCCTACGAGGTGCCCACCCCGCTGGCCAGGGCCGCTCTGCCCCAACACATTCCCTATGCCGATGCGGTTTACAACCTGGCCCGCAGCGCCCTCTGGCCCGCGGCGCTTTACTCCGGGCGGCTGGAGGCTCTGCGCGAAGCGGCCAAAGACCGTCTGCACCAGCCCTACCGGGCCCACCTGATGCCGGGCCTCGAGGCTGCTTTGGAACGGGTCTATCAGGCCGGTGCCCTAGCTGCCTTCGTGGGCGGGGCCGGCCCCACCCTGGCCGCTTTGGCCCGGCCTGAGCAGATCGAGGCCATACGCCGGGCCATGCAGGCCTATGTGGGCGAGGGGTCTACCCTGGTGCTGGGGCTGGGAGAGGGGCTTAGGTGGAAGGCAGCTTCCGTACCATCCCGCTAACCGGCCTCCTCGAAATGCTCCACGCAAACCGGGGTACAGGGGTTTTGCATCTGGAAAGCCTGCGGCTGCCCCTGCGCTTGCAGTTTGTCGAAGGCGAGGTGGTAGGCGGGAGCATCCTCGACTGGGAGGGCTTTGAGGCCATTAGTTCATTCCCCTTGCACCCCATAGAGGGCCATTTCCGCTTCAAAGCAGGCCCAGTACAGGGGGTTCCGCTGATGCCGTTCAAGGTCTTCCTGGGCGAGTGGGCCCGCATGAACGACCAGTGGGCCCGCTTCCGCACCCTGCTGGACTCCCCTAGCCGGGTGCTGGAGACCCCGCGGGCCGTGGAGCCTTTCGCCATATTCGTGGGCGGCAAGAGCGTGCGCTCGGCGGCCAAAAGCTGGGGGGTGCCGCTCATCATCGCAGCTGAGCGGGCCTGGCGGGGGCTACGCGAAGGGGATCTAACCAAGCTACGTAAGTACGCCTGGTTTGGCCTGCGCATCCGCCACCCCTCGGCCCGCCGCACTCAGGCGGGTATCCGCGACCCAGAGGACATCACCGTGCTGCTGGACGGCAACCGCAACCTAGGCGAACTGATCCAAGCCGGGCTTCCCATCGCCAGGATGCGGGCCTACCTGATCGAACAGATCTCCACTGGCCAGCTCGAGGCCCCCGGACGGGGCTGGATTCTGCGCGACCTGCTGTGGGAGCTCGAGGCCCAGGAAGCCTCCTAAGGGACAGTGGGCGACTGGTATACCATGCCCTACAATGGCTTTTGTGAGGGTGCGCGACTTCTTCACTGAACAGGGCCTCGAGCCCCTAGGGGCTGAGGGCTACCGGCGTGAGGCCCGGGCCCAGGCCTTCCCCTATCTGCAAGCCCTCGCCCAGCGGGTATTGATCTACGACGGGGCCATGGGCACCGAGATTTTCAAGTACAATCTGGGCGATGCCGACTATGGCGGAGCCCAGTACAACGGCTGCCCGGAAGTTCTGAACCGTACCCGGCCCGATGTCATCGCGGCCATCCATCAAAGCTACCTGGAGGCTGGGGCGGATGTGATCGAGACCAACACCTTCGGCTGCCTGCCCCACGTGCTGGTCGAGTACGGCCTCGAGGCCGAGGCCTACGACCTGGCCTTCGCCGGGGCGCGCATCGCCCGTCAGGCTGCCGATCGGCAGTCCCAGGCCGATGGCCAGCCCCGCTTCGTAGCCGGGGCCCTGGGACCCGGCACCAAGCTGATCTCGCTTGGTCAGATTGGCTGGAAGGAGTTGTTCGCCTCCTACAAGGTGGCCGCCCAGGGGCTAATCGAGGGGGGGGTGGACCTCATCCTGCTCGAGACCTGCCAGGACATCCTGCAGGTGCGCTGTGCGGTGCTGGCGGCCCGGGAGGCCATGCAGGCCGCAGGGCGGGAGGTGCCGCTGCAGGTGCAGGTGACCCTCGAGGCCACCGGTACTATGCTGGTCGGCACCGACGATGCCGCGGCCCTTACCGTGTTGGAAAACCTTCCGGTGGATGTGGTGGGCCTCAACTGCGCGGTGGGCCCCGACCTGATGGACTCGCACATCCGCTACTTCTGCCAGAATGCTACCCGCTTTGTCTCCTGTCTGCCCAACGCTGGCCTACCCCGCAACGAGGGGGGACGGGCGGTCTTCGACCTGACCCCAGAGGAGCTGGCCCGCTGGCAGCGTAAGTTCGTGCTGGAATACGGGCTAAACGTTGCCGGAGGCTGCTGCGGCACCACACCAGCGCACATCCGGGCCCTAGCCCAGGCCCTGCAGGAAGCCCGGCAGCCCCGCCCCCGGCCCGCCCCGGCCCTCCCCCCTTCGGCCCAGGTGGCCAGCCTCTACCAGAGCGTGCCTTTGCGGCAGGAAACCGGCCTCCTGCTGGTGGGCGAGCGCACCAACGCCACCGGTAGTAAGAAGTTCCGCGAGCTTTTGTTCGCTGGCGACTTCGACGGCATGAACGAGCTGGCCGCCGAACAGGTGGCTGAAGGGGCCCATGTGCTGGACGTCTCGGTGGCCTGGACGGGGCGCGACGAGGTACACGACATGGTCGAGGTACTCAAGCGCTTCGCCACCAGCGTGCCGATTCCCATCATGGTAGATACCACCCAGCCCGAGGTGATGGAGCGGGCCCTGGAGCACCTGGGCGGACGGGCCATTTTGAACTCGGTGAACCTCGAGGATGGCCTGGAGAAGTTCGACCGCATCGCGGCTTTGGCTAAGCGCCACGGGGCTGCCTTAGTGGCCTTGACCATTGACGAGGACAAGGAAGCCGGCATGGCCAAGACCGTGGAGCGCAAGGTAGAAATCGCGCTTCGCATGTACGAGCGGCTCACTAAGGTCCACGGCGTTCCCGGCCACTCCATCCTCTTCGATCTGCTGACCTTCCCCATCACCCAAGGCGACGAGGACACCCGTAAGCTGGCTATGTGGACCATTGAGGGCATCCGCCGGGTGCGCGCGTTGCTGCCCGAGGTGGGGTTCATTCTGGGCATCTCCAACGTCTCCTTTGGCCTGGCCCCACAGGCCCGGGTGGTGTTGAATTCGGTCTTTCTGGACGAGTGCGTCAAGGCTGGCCTGACCGCAGCCATCCTGAACGCCGGCAAAATCCGGCCCACCAGCCAGATTCCCCCTGAGGCCTACCAGCTTGCCCTGGATCTGATCTACGACCGGCGGCAGTGGGGGCCCGAGGGGGAGGTTACCCACGACCCTCTGTTCGCCTTTGTCGACTACTTCAACCAGCACAAGGTGAGTGGAGGCCCCGCTCGCGACCCCCTGGCCGGGCTTTCCCTCGAGGAGCGGCTGAAAAAGCGCATCATCGAGGGGCGCAAGGTGGGCCTGGAAGCCGACCTCGAGCAGGCCCTAGAGCACTACAGCCCGGTAGAGATCATCAACCAGATTCTGCTGGAAGGGATGAGGGTGGTGGGCGACCTCTTTGGCGAGGGCAAGATGCAACTGCCCTTCGTGCTGCAGGCTGCCGAGTGCATGAAGGCGGCGGTGCGCTACCTCGAGCCCCGGATGGAAAAGCTAGAAGGGGTGCACAAGGGCACCCTGGTGTTGGCCACGGTCAAGGGCGATGTGCACGACATCGGGAAAAACCTGGTAGACATCATCCTCTCCAACAACGGCTACCGGGTAATCAACCTGGGCATCAAACAGCCTATCGAGAATATCCTAGCCGCGGTCGAAGAGTATAAGCCCGACGCCGTGGGTATGAGCGGGCTTCTGGTCAAAAGCACGGTGGTGATGAAGGAAAACCTGGAGTACATGGCCCAGCGCGGCTACCGCCTGCCGGTCATCCTGGGCGGGGCCGCCCTCAACCGACACTACGTGGAACACGACCTGCGCCGAACCTACAGCACCGGCCCGGTGTACTATGCTTCCGATGCCTTCGATGGCTTACAGCTCATGGAGGAGATCACCGGGCATGCCCCCCCGCGCCTGACCGCCCGGGAGGTGAGCGGACACAAGTACAAAACCGCTTACGAGATTCTACAGGAGAAGCTGATGGCAGGCTCTGAGTACATCCCCTCCAACATCCCGCCGGCTCCCCGCATCCCCCGCCCGCCCTTCTGGGGCCGCCGGGTGGTGGATAGTCGTGAGCTCGAGATCGGGGTGATCTCGCGCTACGTCAACAAAAACGCCCTGTTCCGCGGCCAGTGGGGCTTCCGCAAAGGCGAGATGAGCCAGGCCGAGTACGAGGCCTACCTCGAGCGCCTGGCCGAGCCCATGTTCGAGGAGATGGTCCTGCAGGCCATGGCCGAAGGCTGGCTCGAGCCGGCGGTGGTCTATGGCTACTGGCCGGTGGCCTCCGACAAAAACGACCTGATCGTCTTCCACCCGGAAAGCGGGGCCGAGCTCTTCCGCTTCAACTTTCCCCGTCAGATGGGGGCTGGCTCGCGTCATCTGTGTATCGCCGACTTTTTCCGCCCTCGCTTTGCCGAGCCACTGGGCGACGAGGCCCAGTGGTTTCCCCCCGCAGCCTGGGAGAACGGGGCGCGGGACGTGCTGGCCGCCCAGGTGGTCACCATGGGGCGCCGGGTTTCCCAGGTGGCCCAGGCACTCTTCCAATCCGACGCCTACCAGGACTACCTCTACCTCCACGGCTTCTCGGTGGAGATGGCCGAGGCCCTGGCCGAGTACTGGCACAAGCGCATCCGTCAGCAGCTTGGCATCGCCCAGGACGACGCCACCAGCCTGGAAGAGCTCTTCCGCCAGGGCTACCAGGGCAGCCGCTACAGCTTCGGCTACCCGGCCTGCCCCAGGCTGGAGGACCAGCGCTACCTACAGGAACTCTTGCAGTGGCAGGAGATCGGCCTCGAGCTGAGCGAGGAGTATCAGCTCCACCCCGAGCAGTCTACCAGCGCCATCGTGGTACACCACCCCGCGGCCAAGTACTTCAACCTGTGAGCAGGGCCTCGAGCTGCTTGAGCCCAGCCTCGAGGCCCCCCAGCGTATCGGCCCGCAGGGTAATGTGCCCCACCTTCCGTCCGGGCCGCACCTCCTTGCCGTACCAGTGCAGGTGCGCCCCAGGTATCTCCAGCACCCGGGCCGCCTCGGGTTTAAGGCCAATCAAGTTGAGCATGACCGAATAGCCCCGGGGCGCGGTGGAGCCCAAGGGCAGCCCCAGCACCGAGCGCAGGTGGTTTTCGAACTGGCTGGTCTCGGCCCCCTCGATGGTCCAGTGGCCAGAGTTGTGCACCCTAGGGGCCATCTCGTTGGCCCAGAGCACCCCTTCCAGCTCAAAAAACTCGATGGCCAGCACCCCCACGTAGTTGAGTTTTTCCATCACCTTCAAGGCAATCGACTCGGCCTGGTGTTGCAGGCGGGCGGGGGTGTCCGGGGCCGGGGCCAGGCTTTTGCGCAGGATGCCGCTGGCGTGATGGTTCTCCACCAGGGGGTAGTGGGCCACCTGGCCGCTGGGGCTGCGCACGGAAAGGAGGGAAAGCTCCCGCTCAAAGGGCACAAAGGCTTCCAGAAGCAAAGGCGCTCCCCCCAGCTCGGCCCAGGCGGCCTCCCCATCGGCAGGGGTGCGCAGCAGCTTCTGCCCTTTGCCATCGTAGCCCAGCCGGCGGGTTTTGAGCAGGGCCGGGAAGCCGATGCGCTCGAGGCCACGCTCAAAATCGTCTTGGGTCGTGACGGGGTAAAACGGGGGGGTTGGAACGCCGAGCTTCTGAAAAAAGGTCTTCTCCGCTAAGCGATCCTGGGCCACCTCCAGCGCCAGCGGGGGCGGGTACACCGGCAAGGATTGGGGCAAGCTGTTGACCGCCGAAAGGGGCACGTTTTCGAACTCGTAGGTCACCCGCTCGAGGCCTTCGGCAAAGCGCGCTAAGGCCTCCTCATCGGTATAATCGCCCACCACCAGCTCGGCCACCTGGCCCGCTGGGGCCTGGGGGGCAGGGTCGAAAAAGCGAAACTGCAAACCCAAAGGGTAACCGGCCAAAGCCAGCATCCGGCCCAGCTGCCCACCGCCCAAAACCCCTATGCGCACGGCTGTAGCCTACTAGACTAGGGCCATTCGGTCGAGGGGCTACTCCCTGGGATCGGGCTGGGCCAGCACTGCCTCGCTCTGGGCCTGGCGGTAGCGCTTCAGGGCCGCGCGGTAGGCGGGGTACTTGTTGGCCAGGATGCTCACCGCTAGCAAGGCCGCGTTCACCGCTCCGGCCCGGCCAATGGCCAGGGTACCCACCGGCACGCCTGCCGGCATCTGCACAATGGATAAAAGGGAGTCCAGCCCCTTGAGGCTTTTAGACTCCACCGGCACCCCCAGCACCGGCAGACAGGTCTTGGCTGCGGTCATACCGGGGAGGTGGGCGGCCCCTCCGGCCCCAGCGATGATAACCTCCAGCCCCCGGGCTTCGGCTTGCTCGGCGTAGGCAAAGAGCAGGTCGGGGGTGCGGTGAGCCGAGACTACCCGCACCTCGAAGGGAACCTCGAGCTGCTCGAGGGTCTTCGCCGCGTGCTCTAGGGTCTCCCAGTCCGACTTGGAACCCATGATTAGGCCGACTAGGGGATGGGTGGGCAGGGTCATGCCCCGAGTTTAACCGGGGTGGGCGGATGCGGACACCCCTACTTGGCCGAGCAAAGCTAATACTCCCCAGGATGAAAGGCAGTGTAGCAGATTTATGACCAGGAGACAAACCGGTTTCTTTGCGGATAGCCTGGCCTAGAGTATGGGCGTAGGAGCTGCCATGCGCAAAACGCCCATCACAGTAGCTTTTGGTGACGGCATCGGCCCCGAGATCATGCGGGTGGTACTGCAAATCCTAGAGGCAGGAGGTGCCCAGATTGAACCGGAGTTCATCGAGATCGGCGAGGCAGTATACCGCCAAGGGCACACCAGCGGCATCGAGGAAAGCGCCTGGGAAAGCCTCCGCCGCACCCGGGTCTTCCTCAAAGCCCCCATCACCACCCCCCAGGGCGGGGGATACAAAAGCCTCAATGTCACAGTGCGCAAGACCCTAAGCCTCTACGCCAACATCCGCCCAGTGCAGAGCTACGAGCCCTTTGTTCCCACCAAGCACCAGGGCATTGACCTGGTGCTTGTACGGGAGAACGAAGAAGATCTGTACGCGGGCATCGAGCACCAGCAGACCGACGAGGTGGTGCAGTGCCTAAAGCTCATCTCCCGTCCTGGCACCGAGCGCATCGTGCGCTACGCCTTTGAGTTCGCCCGGCGCAACGCCCGCCAAAAGGTAACCTGTATTACCAAGGACAACATCATGAAGTTCACCGATGGGCTTTTCCACCGGGTATTCGAGGAGATTGGAGCAGAGTACCCCGAGCTGGAAAAGGAGCACATGATCGTGGACATCGGGGCGGCCCGGCTGGCCAGTACCCCTGAGCGCTTCGACGTGATCCTAGCCCCCAACCTGTATGGGGACATCCTTTCCGACATCGCTGCCGAGGTCGCTGGCTCGGTCGGGCTGGCTGGATCAGCCAACGTGGGCGATGACTGCGCCATGTTTGAGGCGGTGCATGGAAGCGCACCCGATATTGCCGGGAAGGGCATCGCCAACCCCTCAGGTTTGCTACAGGCCGCCGTTTTGATGCTGGTCCACATCGGTCAGCCCCAGGCTGCTGCCCGCATCAAGAATGCTTGGCTTAAGACCCTAGAGGACGGCATCCACACCCCCGACATCTACGACCCGCAGACCAGCCGGCAGAAGGTGGGCACCGAGGCCTTCGCCGAGGCGGTGATCGCGCGGCTGGGCCAGCTACCCGAGCGCCTACCCCCGGCCCGCTTCGGCGAGGCCAGCCAAGAACCGATGGCCCCGCTGACGGTACGCCGCGCCGGGCCAGCCCGCAAGGAGCTGGTGGGGGTGGACGTCTTCTTCAACTGGCGGGGCACCCAGCCGGAAGAGCTGGCCAGGCTGCTCGAGCCCCTTGCAGGAGAAAAGCTGAAGCTTGCCCTGATCACCAACCGGGGGGTAAAAGTCTGGCCCGGGGGCTTCCCCGAGACCTTCCGCACCGACCACTGGCGTGGGCGTTTCCTGGCCAGGGAAGGAACTTTGTGTCATCTCGATATCGTCGAGCTGCTGGGCCGGGCCGCCCATACCGGGATGGACTTTATCAAGACCGAACACCTTTACACCTTCGACGGAAAGCCGGGCTACTCACTGGGTCAGGGCCAGTAGCTGCGCAGCCTGTGTTGTACAATCCCTGGGTGTTGGACACACTAGAACTCCTCCGCATCAACCTGCTCTCCCCCGCCGTGCTGGCCTTCGTTTTGGGGATTGTGGCCACCCTGGTGCGCTCCGATTTAAAAATCCCCGACGCGCTATACACCACCCTCTCCATCTACCTGCTCTTGGCCATCGGCCTCAAGGGCGGGGCCGCCCTAGCCCAGACCCCCTTGGCCGAGTTCTGGAAACCCGCCCTGGCCACCCTGGCCCTAAGCGTGCTAACCCCCTTGCTCTCTTATATCACCCTGCGTCGACTAGGACGTTTTGACGTGGTCAACGCAGCAGCTATTGCCGCCCACTACGGCTCAGTCTCGGCGGTGACCTTCATCGCCGCCACCACCTTTATGCAGGCCGCAAGGCAACCGGTGGAGGGCTACTTGCCCACCCTGGTGGCCCTGCTCGAGGTTCCGGCCATTGTGATTGCCCTTCTGATCGCCCGCCGCAGCCTGGGCCAAGGTTCGCTGGGCGAAGCGGTGCGGGAAATCTTCACCGGTAAGAGTGTTTTGCTGCTGATAGGGGGCTCGGTTATCGGCTACCTGTCTGGCCCCGAGGGCCTCAAACAGGTGGCCGCGGTGTTCGTAGACCCTTTCCGTGGGGTACTGGTGCTGTTCTTGCTCGAGCTGGGCATGGTTGCGGCCAAGCGCCTGCGCGACCTGCGCGCAGTGGGGCCATTCCTGATCGGGTTTGGCCTCCTCATGCCTTTGGCACAGGGGATGCTAGGGGTCTGGCTGGGCAGCCTCGCGGGGATGTCGGTAGGAGGAGCCATGGTTCTGGGGACCATGGCCGCCAGTGCCTCGTACATCGCAGCCCCAGCCGCGGTACGCATCGCCCTGCCCCAGGCCAACCCCAGCTACTACCTCACCGCCTCCCTGGGCATCACCTTTCCCTTCAACCTAACCCTGGGCATTCCCCTTTACTTTGCCCTTTCCCGCTGGCTGCACGGAGGTAGCTGATGGCTCTGGTCTCGCTCAAACTGGTCACCATCATCGCAGAAGCTTATCTGGAAGAACGACTCATCCGGGAAATCAAGCAGCTTGGGGCCAAAGGCTACACCATCACCTCCGCCCGGGGTGAGGGCAGCCGGGGGGTTCGGGCCAGCGAGTGGGAGGGGAACAACATCCGCCTGGAAACCATCGTAAGCCCTGCCGTGGCGGAGAAAATCCTCCAGCGGCTGGCCGAGGCTTACTTTGCCAACTATGCGGTCATCGCCTATGTGGAAAACGTAGAGGTCATGCGAGGGGATAAGTACACGTGACAACTCCCCGGACTGAAGTCCGTTGCCCAACACGGTAGGTTCACCTGCGGTGGACGTGGAGAGTCCATGTATCCCCGGTTTGAAAACCGGGGGATTATAGCCCCCCACACCCTCCTTTACCTCTAAGCCAAAACAGGGGCCCTTAGGCCCCTGTTTGCTATACAGCCGCTTTAGGCCCGGGCTCTGTTCACCAGTTCGGCAAAAGCCTCGGGCTGGCGCACCGCCAAATCGGCCAGAATCTTGCGGTCAAGTTCGATACCGGCCTTCTTCAAGCCGTGCATGAAGACGCTATAGCTCAGACCGTGCTGGCGGGCCGCGGCGTTGATGCGCACGATCCAAAGACGGCGCATATCGCCTTTACGCTTACGGCGGTCGTTGAAGGAGCGCATGGCCCCGCTAAAGAGGGTTTCCCGGGCCTTGCGCACGCTCTTGGAACGAAGGGCGTAGAAGCCCTTAGCTCGCTTGAGGATGGCCTTGTGCTTACGACGGCGAACGACACCGGTTTTTGCGCGTGGCATTCAGCATCACCTCTTTTTATGCACTATGCGGCTTTTTTTCGTAGGGCATCAGCAGGTGAACACGGCGGGCCTCCCCTTTGGCGAAGGTGAAGTCACGCCCCTTCTGACGGCGGCTCTTGCCCGACTTTTGCCAGTTGAGGTGGCGCTTTCCCGGCTTTTTAGCGGTAACCTTGCCCGTTGCCGTGATTTTTACACGGTTCTTGGCGCCCTTATGGGTCTTCATCTTTGGCATTTTGTCGCTCCTTTGCCGCCTGGGTGCCTAAAAAGGTCTTTGGTAAACCCGGCAGCCTTGCAAGTATAACATTCCCCAAGGCTCCTTGCCAAACCCGGCTACTGGCGCCTTCGTGCGAACGGTAGAACGGTAAGCTCGATAAAAGGGGCTTGCGTCCTATGCTGGCTTGGAAGGGTTGCTGGTTGAAGCGGGCCTGGCCCCGGGAGCCATCACCATGTTCATATCGCGGCCCAGCATCTCCGGGCGCATCTCCACGAACCCCACACCTTCCAAGTCCTTGGCGATGCGCTCGAGCAGCCTGTACCCCAGTTCTTGATGGGCCATCTCACGCCCACGGAACATGATGGTCACCTTGACCTTGTGCCCTTCCTCGAGGAAGCGGCGGATATGGCCCAGCTTGGTGTTGTAGTCGTGAGTGTCGATCTTGGGCCTGAGCTTCATGCTTTTGAGCTCGGTGCGCTTGGCCTTTTTGCGGGCTTCCTTTTCCGCCTGCTGCTGCTCGTAGCGCCACTTACCATAGTCGAGCAGCCGGGCCACAGGCGGCACTGCGTTGGGCGAGACCAACACCAAATCGTACTCGCGCTCCTTAGCCAGGCGCAAGGCCTCGCGGGTGTCCACCACCCCGACTTGCGCACCGTTCTCATCGATCAGGCGCACCTGGCGCACCCGTATCCGTTCGTTGACAGGAACATCTTTAGCTATAAACTCACCTCCGCAAGCAACAAACCCTCCGGCGTCTGTCTGCCTGCGCCTTCGAGTCTACACAATGAAACACCCCTGGGGCAATTCAGTAAGGCGGCTTTGCGCAAAACAGGAGGCCCTATAGCATGAAGGTATGTTCGTACGCACAACCGACCATGCCCATGTACGCCTGCTCACCCTCAATGACCCCGACCGCCGTAACCCCCTCTCCCCTTCCCTGGTGGCCGAGCTTATGCAAGCCTTGGAGACCGCCGAAAAGGAAAAGGCGGTTCGCGCAGTGGTGCTTACCGGAGCCGGCCCGGCCTTCAGCGCCGGAGCCGACCTAGAGTTCCTCAAAAACGTCACGAGCGCGGGAGCCGAGGCCAACTACGCTCACTCCCTCGAGCTGGCCCGGCTGTTCCACCGGGTCTACACCTTCCCCAAACCCACCATCGCCGCCATCAACGGCCCTGCCGTGGCCGGAGGGGCTGGGCTGGCCACCGCCTGCGACCTGGCCTTGATGAGCGAGAAAGCCCAGATGGGCTACACCGAGGTTCGGATTGGCTTTGTGGCCGCCTTAGTCGGGGTAATCCTGCTGCGCACCGTGGGCGAGAAGCACGCCAAGGAACTATTGCTCAGCGGGCGGCTCATCCCCGCCCAGGAGGCTTTCCGTATGGGATTGGTCAACCGGGTGGTGCCATCGGAGCAACTATTGGACGAAGCCCTGGCCATGGCCCAGGAAATAAGCCACAACGCCCCCACCTCGCTGGCCCTGACCAAGGAGCTACTCTGCGCCCTGCCGGGCATGGGCCTCGAGGATGGCTTCCGCCTAGCTGCTCTAGCCAACGCCTGGGTGCGGGAGACCGGCGATCTGGCCGAGGGTATCGCGGCTTTCTTCGAAAAGCGAGCCCCTCGGTTCTCCCCTCGCTAGTAGGGGGGCCGTCGAGACAGAACGTGGGGCGAATGGTAGGCTTGAGCTTATGGAGTTGGGCCCTGCAATCGCCGCTATCCTGATCATCGTGGCCCTCGAGGCCATTTTGTCTGTCGACAACGCTATGGTGCTGGCCGTGATGGTTCGGCCCCTGCCGCCCCAGCTGCGCTCTAAAGCCTTGCTCTACGGTATCATCGGGGCTTACGTGTTGCGCGGCCTGGCGCTTTTGTTTGCCACCCTCATCATCAAAATCTGGTGGATTCAACTCTTAGGTGGGTTGTACTTGGTCTATCTGGCAGTCAACCACCTTTTCTACCGCAGACCGGAGGGCCATGCCGAGCCAGCCCAGGTTCAGCAAGCCGCCGCGGCCAGTTTCTGGCGGATTGTGCTCATGATTAATGTCGTAGACCTAGCCTTTGCGGTGGACTCGGTACTGGTGGTCATCGCCTTCAGCCGGGAGTTCTGGGTCATCTTCACCGGGGTGGCCGTAGGCATTCTGCTCATCCGGCTGGCCGCCGGCATTATGGTGACCGTCATCGAGCGCTACCCAAAGCTAGAGAGCGTGGCCTATGCGGTGGTGGGCTGGGCTGGGCTAAAGCTGGTCCTCGAGGGTTGGGGCCACGGCAGCGAGGTTTGGCTGCACCGCCCTGAGCTGGCGCTGCACCTGCCCCAGGGCTTTTTCCTGGGGGTTACCTTCGCCATACTGCTTCTGGGCAGCCTGTGGGCCTTTCGCCGTGGCCCTCAGGCGGACTAGCCCGCGCTTCACGGGCATGCCCAAGGACTGGAACCATCATTACCTAAGCCAGAGCATCCTGGCCCAGCCGGCCCAGGTAGTGGCCAGTTATGCCCACCGCCTACCGCCAGGGCCGGTGTTGGATTTGGCCGGGGGCACCGGACGCAACGCCTTTTTCCTGGCCCGGCGCGGTTATCCGGTACTCTTGCTCGAGCGAAGCCGGGTGGCCCTGGCCTTTGTGCGGGCTGAGGCCGCGCGAACCGGCCTTGAGGTCTGGGCCTTAGAGGCCGACCTCGAGGCCCCAGAGACCCCTCTACCGCCCGGCCCTTTTGCTGGGGTGATTATGAGTTACTTCGTGCACCGGCCCTTGCTTTTACGGCTGGCGGAACGCTTGCACAAAGGGGGCCTGGTGCTCCTCGAGGGCTTTACCACCCTGGAAGCCCAGCGGCGCAGTAGCTCGGCTGAGCACTACTGGCAGCCGGGCGAGCTGTTACACCCGCCGGTGGGCCTGCACTTGCGGGCCTGGGCCGAGGGCTGGATGGAGGGGCATCACCGTACCTGGGCAGTCTGGCAGGCTGGAATCTGGTAAGGTTTAGCCGATGGCAGTTGTACTCGCCGCGCTGGCTTATCTATGGGGGGCCCTTCCATTGGGCTACTGGGCCGTTCGATGGCTCACCGGCCAGGATGTACGCCTGGCCTCAGGCTACAATCTGGGCCTGGAAAACACCCTTAAGCGCCTGGGCTCTGGCCCCGCCCTGCTGGCTTTTGGGCTGGACCTGCTCAAGGGGCTGGCTGCGGCCTGGGCCGGTGGGCTGTGGGGCCTGTCCTGGGCAGTGGGCTACGGCCTGCTGGCCTACTTGGGCCACCTTTACCCCCCCCGTAGGCTGGCCCAGGGCACCTTGCTGCGGGGACGGGGGGCCGGGGTACTGCTGGGGCTGGGGTTGGGCCTTTATCTCAGCGGCCTGTCTTACCTGTCCACCCTGGCCGTGCTGGCCACCGCCGGGGTGGTGCTTCTCTGGAGCCGATACGCCTCGCTGGCGGCTTTATCCATCCCAGCGGGGCTGGCCCTAGCGGTGAGCTTCGAGCCGCTACCCGGCTGGGCGAAACTGGCGGCCTGGCTTCTGCCTTTGGCCACCCTATGGCGCTACAAGGAAAACATTGGCCGGATGCTAGAGGGCACTGAGCCTCGTCTGGGCGACCCTCTACCCCTACCCTCACCAGGCCAGGTGGTCTGCGCCTTCATGATCCACCCTCTCACCCTGGACGATCTCTTCCAAAGCCCTCGTTTCCGCTGGGCCCGCCCACTGGTACAACGGGGCCTCCTCTCCCCCAACCTAGTGGAACACCTGGCCGAGGCCATCCGGCCCATGAAGGTGGGCGAGCTGCGCGGGGTACGAACCCGCGATGGCCGGGAGATTCGCTGCTATCTGATCTCGGCCCCGCTGCTGCCCCACCAGATCACCGGTAAACCCGAACTGGCCATCCTGCGGGCCATCCAGGGGGCCCGGCTGGCCCGGGAGCTAGGCTGTACGGTGGTGGGCCTGGGGGCTTTCTGGAGCGTGGTGGGCGAGAAGGGCCGCCGGGTACAAGAGGCCGTGCCGGAGATCCAGGTCACCAACGGGGGGGCCTACACCGCCGGAACGGTACGGGCAGCCATTCCCGGCATTCTGGCCCACTTCGAACAGGAAGGGCGCAGCCTGCGCCAGGCCACCGCAGCGGTGGTGGGGGCCAATGGGGTAGTGGCCTTTGGTATAGCCCGGCAGATCGCCCCTTTGGTGGGCAAGCTCATTCTGGTGGGGCGAAACCTCGAGCGCCTGGAGAAAAGCGCCACCAGCCTGCGGCAGAACCTCGAGCGCAAAGGGCAACCTGTGCCGGAGCTCGTGCTTAGCCTAGACATCGGGGCCATCCGCGAGGCCGACCTGATCTTCAGCGCCACCTCCGACCCTGGCCCGGTTATCTTCCCCCCGCACGTTAAGCCTGGGGCCTGGATTTACGACGAAGGTGTTCCCCCCGACGTGGACCCCTCGGTCAAGGAAGTGCCCGGGGTGCGGGTGATTCCTGGAGGGGTGGTGCGCCCCCCCGGGGCCATGCGGGGCAACCTCGACCTACACTTTGGCGAGGGGGCGGTGCCCGCCTGTCTGGCCGAGACTATGATCCTGGCCGCAGAAGAGGCCTTTGAGCGCAAAAGCCTGGGGGGCGAGACCAAAAGCGAGAACATCCAGTTTTTCGTGGAGCGGGCCGAGGCCCTGGGCTTCCAGGTGGTGGACTGAGGCCTTTATGATTGGGGCCATGCGCAAGCGACTGGTTGCCGGCAACTGGAAGATGCACAAGACCCCTTCCGAAGCCAAATCCTGGTTCTCTGCCCTGCGGAAGCGCTACCCTGCGACCCAGGCCGAAGCTGCCCTACTGGTGCCTTTTACCCACCTGGTCTACGCTCAGGAGGTGCTGGAGGATAGCGGGATTCACTGGGGGGCCCAGGACGTCTCGGCTCACCGGGAAGGAGCCTATACCGGCGAGGTCTCGGCTTTGATGCTGTGTGACCTAGGCTGTAGGTATGCCATCGTGGGCCACTCTGAACGGCGCAGCTACCATGCGGAGTCTGACGCTTTGGTAGCTCAGAAGATGTTGCGCCTTTTGGAATTCGGTATCGTGCCCATCCTGTGCGTGGGTGAGCCTTTAGAGGTGCGCGAGGCCGGAAAGCACCTCTCGTACACCCTGGGTCAGCTCGAGGCTAGCCTGGCCGGGGTTGAGCCCGCCTCGCCGGCGCACCTGGTGGTGGCCTACGAACCGGTCTGGGCTATCGGCACCGGGAAGACCGCCACCCCCGAGGATGCCGAGGCCATGCACCAGGCCATCCGCCAATGGCTGGCTCGCCGCTACGGCACAGCCTTTGCCCAACAGGCCCGCATCCTCTATGGCGGCTCGGTCAAGCCCGACAACGCCACGGCCCTGTTTTCCCAACCCAATATTGACGGTGGGCTGGTGGGCGGGGCTAGCTTGAAGCTAGACGACTATATCCAGCTGCTCCTGGCCTGAAGGAGGCCCTATGCGGGTGTGGGCGATTCTGGCTCTGATCGCATGTACGGCCTGGCCCAGAGCGACCGCGTGCAGCGCCTCTACCGCTGTGCGGGAGGCCTCGAGGTGCGGGTCGTCTATCAAAACCCGTTCGACCGAGTAGGGGTGGCGTTCAACAGCCAAACCTACGGGCCACTATACCAGGTGGCAGCGGCTTCCGGGGTCAAGTATTCCAATGGCCGGGCTTCCTGGTGGATCAAAGGCAGCGGGGCCTCGGAAGAGGCCATGCTCATGAGCGAGCGCAACGGAAGGATACTGGTGCAAGGCTGTCGGCCCCTGCGCTAGAGGCTCCCTATGGCTGCTGGCCTTAGGTGCGGTAGACTTTTGGGCATGGCCAGCCTCCATCCCCGCACCCAGCTTTCCAAGGAAAGCGTCTTCGCCCACATGAGCCGCCTGGCCACCCAGTACGGGGCCATCAACCTGGGCCAGGGCTTTCCCTCTAATCCGCCCCCGGCCTTTTTGCTCGAGGCGGCCCGGCGGGCCATTGGCACGGTGGATCAGTACACCCCGCCCATCGGCCTGCCCCGCTTGCGCGAGGCCATCGCCGAAGACCTGGGCGTAGCCCCCGAGGATGTCGTCGTTACGGCGGGAGGCACCGAGGCCCTTCAGGTGTTGGCCGAGTCGCTGTATGGGCCCGGCGACGAGGTGGTGATGCTCGAGCCCTACTTCGATGTATACATCCCGCAAGCCCGCATCGCTGGGGCAGAGCCGGTCATGGTGCCGATGCGCCTTACCGACCGCTGGGAAGTGGATTTACCCGCTCTGGAACGGGCTATCACGGTGCGCACCCAGGCCCTTCTGCTCACCAACCCCTACAACCCCACCGGCTCGGTCTTCTCCCGCGCCGAGGCCGAACCCATCGTGGCCCTGGCCCGCAAGCACGACCTCTGGATCATCAGCGATGAGGTCTACGACGAGCTCTACTTCGCTGAGCCGCCCCTTTCCTTCCGCCAGATGGCCCCGGAACGAACCTTCACCGTGGGCTCAGCGGGCAAGCGCCTCGAGGCCACCGGCTGGCGCATCGGCTGGATCGTTACGCCGCCGGGCCTGGCCCCCCAAATTGCCGGGATGCGCCAGTGGAATAGCTTTTGCTCGGCAGCCCCCTTGCAGGCCGCGGTGGCCGAGGCCCTCCCCATCGCACGCAAAGAAGGCTTTTACCAACATCTGCGGGAAAGCTACAAACAGCGCAAAAACCTGCTGGAACAGGGGCTTCAGGCCATGGGTCTCAAGACCTTCGCCCCGGCTGGCACCTATTTTCTAACCGCTATCCTGCCCGAGCTCGAGGCGGAAGCCCTGGTGCGCGAGGCCAGGGTAGCGGCCATCCCCGGCTCGGCCTTTTACATCCAGAACCCCGCGCCCAAGGGGCTCTTTCGCTTTGCCTTCTGCAAAACGGTCCAGGAGATCGAACAGGCCCTAAACCGCTTGGAGGCTTATCTGAAGCAGCGGGCTTACGGCTAATGGCCAAGCACAGTACACCCTGCGGGCAGGCTAAACGCACCCGGTTAAACCCACTTGTATATTATTTCACGATGTTTCTGCTCGTGAAATAAAACTTTACAGCTCGTCATCCTCCTAAGTAGGGTTGGGCTAAACTGGTGAACGATGGAGACAGTTCAATACCTAGATGATACCGGAAAGCCCTTACGGGAGCTGCCCTTCAGCCCCGAGGAGCTACGGCAGGGCTACCGGGCCCTACGCCGGGCCCGGCACTTCGACGAACGGGCCTTGGTGCTTCAGCGCCAGGGGCGGCTGGGGGTGTATCCTCCCTTTCGTGGCCAGGAGGCAGCCCAGGTCGGGGTGGCCCTGTGCTTGCAGGCCGACCACGACTGGCTGCTGCCCAGCTACCGCGAAAGCGCTGCCGCCCTGACCTTCGGCATGCCCATCCACAAGCTCATCCTGAGCTGGAGGGCCGATCCTGCTGGCTGGGGCGCCCCCCCAGAGGTGAACATGGTGCAGTTTTACATCCCCATCGCCACCCAAATTCCCCAGGCTGCCGGAGTAGCCCACGCCCTACACCTACAAGGCCAGGGTGCGGTGGCTGCGGTTTTTATTGGGGATGGCGGCACCTCCGAGGGCGACTTCCACGAGGGGCTGAACTTCGCCTCGGTGTTCAATGCTCCCCTGCTGGTGGTGGTGCAAAACAACGGTTGGGCCATCAGCGTGCCCACCCATAAGCAAATGCGGGTGCAACGTATCGCCCTAAAGGCCCAGGGGTACGGGATTCCCGGCGTGGTGGTGGACGGCAACGACCTGGTGGCGGTCTGGAGCGTGGCCAGGGAAGCAGCGAAGCGGGCTCGAGCAGGCCAGGGGCCCACCCTGATCGAGGCCCTGACCTACCGGGTAGCCCCCCACACCTCCTCCGACGACCCCAGCCGCTACCGCACCGAGGAGGAAGCCGAGCAGTGGAAACAGCGCGACCCCATTTTGCGCATGAAAAACTGCCTTCTGCACCTGGGCCTGTGGAGTGAAGAGGAAGAAGCCGAGCTGGGCGAGGCCCTCGAGGCCGAGTTCCAGGCCGAGCTGGCCCTGGCCGACCAGGCTCCCGAGCCCAACCCCTGGGAGATTGTGGAACAGGTCTACCAAAAGATGCAGCCCGACCAAGAGGCCGCCTGGCAGTATTTGCGGGGGGAGAAGGCATGATTGCCGAACGCGAGACTCGAGTGCTCAACAATGTACAGGCCATCAATGAAGCCCTGGACCTGGCCCTGGCCAAAGACCCCCGGGTGCTGCTCTTCGGCGAGGACGTAGGCACCATGGGCGGGGTCTTCCGCGCCTCGGACGGGCTGCAACAGAAATACGGCGATAAACGGGTCTTCGATACCCCTTTGGCCGAGTCGGGCATCGTGGGCTTCGGGATTGGCCTGGCTATGGCGGGTTTCCGTCCGGTGGCCGAGATTCAGTTCGCCGGTTTTCTCTACCCGGCACTGGATCAGATTCTCTCCCACCTAGGCCGTATGCGCCACCGCACCCGGGGCCGCTTCACCATCCCCATGGTCATCCGCGCGCCTTACGGGGGTGGGGTCAGGACCCCCGAACAGCACGCCGATAGCCCCGAGGCCCTGCTCTGCCACACCCCAGGGGTCAAGGTGGTCATTCCCAGCAGCCCCGAGCGGGCCAAAGGGCTTTTGCTGGCGGCTATCGAGGACCCCGACCCGGTGTTTTTCCTCGAGGCCATCAAGCTATACCGTGGGGTGAAGGGGGTGGTGCCGGAGGGCTACTACACCCTGCCCATCGGCCAGGCGCGGGTGGTGCGGGAAGGCCGGGCCGTAAGCCTCTTCTGCTATGGGGGAATGGTGGAGGTCTGCCAGAAAGCCGCCGAGGTAGCCGCCCGCGAAGGGGTGGAGCTGGAGGTGGTGGACCTCGAGACCCTGGTGCCCCTGGACACCCCCACCCTCCTCGAGTCGGTGCGCAAAACCGGGCGGGCGGTGGTGGTCTACGAGGCCATGCGCACCGGCGGTTTCGGGGCCGAGGTGGCCGCTCGCATCGCCGAGGAAGCCCTGGACTACCTCGAGGCCCCCATTCTGCGGGTGGCCGGCTGGGACGCCCCCTACCCTCCCTTTAGCGCGGTGGAACACTACTACCGCCCCGATGCCAAGCGGGTGCTCGAGGCGGTGCGGCGGGTGCTGGCCTACTAGGCTTAGGTGTGCTACCGCACCTTCAGATACAACTTATGATGACGAACAGGAAATCCTAGGCACTACCAAAAAAGTCTAGGCGCCCAGCAGCTTGAATGGGCTATGAAGTATAGGAAGTGACCTCTCGCCTCTGCCGTCCTGTAGAAGGGTTGCGGTTGCTGTCCGCGAACGACAAAAATGACCCTGTCCCCGCTGGTTATGTCTTGACCGCAAATGTTGCATTTATAGGGCCTGGCTTGCTGCTTCACCCTTGGTAAACCTATACGTACAGAGAAAGCTGAGAAACAAGACTCGTGAACAGTATGCCCTTCTGATGGGTAAGCGGGGGTTTCGGCACCGAAGTATGTGCCCCGGAGGATTTGATAGACTGTCGCTCCGGTAGGTATCGAGAGTTCACACTGTTCACAAGTCTTCTCTTTGAGCATGCGGGCGCCAAAGTAGTACTTATCAGTGCTCAGGCACAAACATGGTAATTTGCATTACGAATGCTGTTCCCTGAATAGCCTCAGGGGGTTTCTGTGCACAAAGATAATGCCAGCACTTCCGCTTGTAAGGCAAAAACTTCGAGCAAGAATCTAGAACTTTGCCGAACAAGCGTTTGTTAGAATAAGCGGCATGAAAACAAAGAGCTATGCCATGGGGGCCTGGTATCAGAGCCCCGAGGAGGGAACCCTGGTAGTGGACGCGGTCTATGGGGAGCCGGTGGCCCAGGTCAGCAGCCAGGGGCTGGACTTTGCCGGCATGGTGGCCTACGCCCGAGAGGTAGGGGGGCCCAACCTGAGGCGCTACACCTTCCACGAGCGGGCCGCTATGCTACGGGCTTTAGCCCAGTACCTGACCGAGCGCAAAGAAGCGTTCTACCCCCTTTCCTACAAGACCGGGGCCACGCGCTACGATAGCTGGTTTGATATTGACGGGGGCATCGGCACCTTTTTCAGCTATGCCTCCTTAGCCCGGCGCGAGCTGCCCAACGAGCGCTTTCTGGTAGAGGACGACCCCCTGGCCCTTTCCAAGCAGGGCAGCTTCGTGGGTAGGCACCTGCTGGTGCCCAAAGAAGGGGTGGCGGTGCACATCAACGCCTTCAACTTCCCCGTCTGGGGCATGCTGGAAAAACTCGCCCCGGGGCTTATCGCCGGGGTACCGGCCATCGTGAAGCCCGCCACCCAGACCGCCTACCTGACCGAGGCGGTGTTCCGGGCCATGATCGAGTCGGGCCTCCTACCCGAGGGGGCCATCCAGCTTATTTGCGGCGGCATTGGCGACCTCTTCGACCATCTGAGCGAGCAGGACTGCGTGACCTTTACCGGCTCGGCCAGCACCGGACGCAAGCTCAAGGTGCATCCCAGCCTGGTAGCCCATGCGGTGCCCTTCAACATGGAGGCCGACAGCCTGAACTGCGCCATTCTGGGTGCTACGGTAGAGCCCGGCGACCCCGAGTTCACCCTCTTCGTGCGGGAGGTGGCCAGGGAGATGACCGTCAAGGCCGGGCAGAAGTGCACCGCCATCCGGCGGGTCATCGTGCCCAAGGCCAAGGTCGAGGCCGTACTAGAAGCGCTCAAGAAAGAGCTAGGCCAGATCACCCTAGGAGACCCCCAGTGCGAGGAGGTGCGGATGGGGCCTTTGGTCGGCGCCGCCCAGCGCCTGGAGGTGCAAAAGGTGGTGGAGGCCCTCGAGGCCAAAGGCTGCGAGCGGGTCTATGAGGGCCCTGCCGAGCTCCTGGGGGGCGACTGGGAGAAAGGGGGGTTCATGGCCCCCACCCTGCTCTACAGCCCCAAGCCCTGGGAGTCGGGCGCGCACGACCTCGAGCCCTTCGGCCCGGTGGCCACCCTGATGCCCTACGAAAGCCTGGACGAGGCCGCTGCCCTGGCCCGCCGGGGCCGGGGCAGCCTGGTGGGCAGCATCGTCACCTACAACCGCGAGGAGGCCCGCCAGCTCTTCTTCGGCTGTGCCACCCACCACGGGCGGCTGCTTATTCTCAACCGGGAAAACGCCAAGGAATCCACCGGCCACGGCTCCCCTTTACCCCTGCTGGTGCACGGCGGGCCCGGAAGGGCCGGGGGCGGGGAGGAGCTGGGGGGCCTGCGGGGCATCAAGCACTACATGCAGCGTACTGCGGTGCAGACCGACCCCACCACCCTGATGGCCCTTTCCCAGGAGTACGTGCGGGGGGCCGCGGTGCAGGAAGACCTGGTGCACCCCTTCCGCAAGTACTTCGAGGACCTGCACATCGGCGAGAGCCTCCTCACCCACCGCCGCACCGTGACCGAGGCTGATATTGTGAATTTCGCCAACGTTACCGGCGACTACTTCTATGCTCATGTGGACGAGCTAGGGGCCAAGGAGTCCATCTTCGGCAAGCGCGTGGCCCACGGCTACTTCCTGATCTCGGCGGCGGCCGGCCTCTTCGTGAGCCCCGCCCCAGGGCCGGTGCTGGCCAACTACGGCCTGGAAAACCTACGCTTCATCGAGCCGGTGGGCATCGGCGACACCATCCAGGCCCGCCTCACGGTGAAGCGCAAAACCGCCAAAGACCCCAGGCCCGGCGAGCGGCCTACCGGAGTGGTCACCTGGGCGGTGGAGATTACCAACCAGGAGGGCAAGACCGTGGCGCTGTACGACATCCTGACCCTGGTGGCCCGCCGGCCTGAAGGGGTGTGAACCTAGCCGCTTATGCCCGTTATCCTCTAGTTATAGCAAGGTGGCAAGGTAGGGTTGGGAGGTAAACATGTATAGAGTTTTGGCTTCCCTGCTTTCAGCCTTTTGGCCGGGCAGCGGTTCCTGTTCGATGCCAACGTGTACTACAAGCATGGCCTGCCCCAGGTAGGCCACTGGGCAGAGGTGAAGGCCTATCGCACCGATAGGGGCACCTGGGTGGTACACAAAGTCAAACGCAAGCGTGGTCTCCCCTATGCGCATCCTGCTGGTAGAGGACGAGCCAGACCTGGCGTTGGCCCTTCGAATGGTTTTGCGCCAGGCGCGCTATGCCGTTGACTGGTCCATTGACCTAAGGACAGCCCGTACCTACCTGGCCGAGGCCCCGCCCGATCTCTTAATCTTGGATGTGATGCTGCCTGAGGGGGAGGACGCTGGCTTCACCCTGGCCCAGGAACTGCGGCAGATGGGGTTTAGCCGGCCCATCCTGTTTCTAACCGCCCGCGATGCCCTGGACGACCGGGTACAAGGCCTCGAGCTGGGCGCGGACGACTACCTGGTAAAGCCCTTTGAGATGCGCGAATTGCTTGCCCGAGTGCGGGCCCTGCTGCGCCGCGAAGGCCAGGTCAAGCAAGCCCACCTTCAGCGGGGGCCCCTCGAGGTTGATTTCACCCGACGCAGGGTTTTCTGGGAGGGGCATGAAGTCTTCCTGGCCGAGCGAGAGTTTGCCCTGCTGGAGTTGATGGCCTTGAACCCCGAAAAAATCTTCACCCTGGAGGAGCTTCTGGAACGGGTCTTCCCCGATGCGTCCTCGGGCTACCATGCGGTGCGCATGTGTGTCTCGCGGCTGCGCAATAAACTCTCCCCCGAGGCCATCAAGACCGTACCTGGAGGGTACCGGCTTGGGCTTTCGTGACCGGCTGTTGTTAGCCTTGTTAGTCCTAGCTTTGCTCCTGGTAGGGCTGCAGATGGGACTGGGCTACCTCAGCTTTTACAACTCCCTGGAAAGGGACTTTAGGGGCGACCTGGAGAAGTACGCCTTGCTGGTGGCTGGGGCGCTGGATGTGGAGGGCACTGAGCCCATCCTAGAGCCTAGCAAGCTCCCCAGCACCAATGAGCTACAAGGGCGCTTCCGCCTACTCAAGGGAACAGAGACCATCCTCGAGGGGGGTGGGGCCTTTCCTCAAGACAACCCTTCCTGGCGCACGGAACGGCGTGAGCTGGGGCGAGGCTATTTGCTGGAGGTGGCCCTAAACCAGAACGAGCACAACCGGGCCCTGGCAGAGTACCTGCGCACAGGCTGGCTAACCATGGGACTGGCTAGCCTGTTGGCGGTCATCTTTGCCCTTCTCTTGCGGGGCTATCTGCTGCGCCCCTTGCGGCACCTCGAGCAGGCGACCCTATCCCTGGCTGAGGAGCGCTTTCCCCAGCCTTTGCCCAAAACCAGCCGCGATGAAATTGGCAACCTAATCGAGAGCTTCAACCGCATGGTCTATAAGATCCGCAAGGCCATCGAGCGGGAAAAAACCTTTACCCGCTACGCCTCTCACGAGCTGCGCACCCCAGTAGCCACCCTGCGGGCCACCCTCGAGGCGGTTCAGGGTGGGGCCATGCCACCTGAGCAATTGATACCTGTGCTGGGACGCAACCTCGAGCGGATCGAGCGCACCCTCAACGGGCTATTAGCCCTGGCCAGGGGCCCCGGGGAGTTCCGCTCGCTGGAGATGCGCGAATTTTTACAGTCCATCCTGCAAAGCCTTCCCCCCAACCAACGTGCTGGCGTCCGGCTGGAAGCTCAACCAGGCCGCGTCTGGGCCCCTCCCGAAGCCTTGGAAGCCGCCCTGCGCAACCTGCTGGAAAACGCCTTCCTGCACGGGAAGCCCCCTGTACTGCTCCGTTTTGAGGCCAGCCCACCCCAGCTGATCATCCACGACCAAGGCCCGGGGGTGCCGGAAGAAGCTCTGCACCGCCTGGGCACTCCCTTTTACCGGGTTACACCAAACCAAAATGGTCTGGGCCTGGGTCTGGCCTTGGTCAAACAGATGGCCGAGGCTGCGGGCGGAACCCTTGCCCTGCGCAATCACCCGGCCGGTGGCCTCGAGGTTCGCCTGGGCCTGCGGGAGGGTAGTCCATGAACCATCTACCCCGCAGGATGGTGCTGTTGTGGTTGCTGGGCTGGAGCAGCCTGGCCTTTGCCGATAAAGACGATAAAAAGGACAAGGACAGGGATAAGCAAAAGCAAGACAGGGATAAGGATAAGCCCAAGGAAGAGAAAAAGGAGCCCAAGGAAAACAAAGATGCCCACAGCCCCAACCGGGGCTTGCGCCGACTGTACACCGAGGTTACCCTGGTGCATAAGGGCCACATCCAGGTGCAAGGGGGGCGGCTGGAGATCAATTCGCCCTGGATCCAGTTTTTGTTCCCAGGCATGTGGGTACAGGCCTGGGGCGAGTGGGAGGAGGGCGTGTTCAAAGCCTCGAGGCTTGAGGTGGTTCAGCCAGGGGTCTTCAGCTACTTCAGAGGGCCAGCTGAACTGCTGGGCCGAGGGAATGGCTGGGTTGAGGCCTGGTATGGGCCTGACCTGCGCCCCCTGGTCAGCCACCCGGCCAGCCCAGGGGCCATTCTGCTGTTGGCCAAAGGTGAAAATGGCCGGCTTCTGGCCGTCCCCCCTACCCTGAGCGCTCCAGCCTACCCGGGCGAGGGCTGGTTTCTTTTCTCGGGAGAAAAAAAAGAAAACCGCCTGTACTGGAAGCAAGCCCAGCCTCTGGACAGTCCTTAAACCCCCCTACCCCCAGTTATATCTCGGTTATCTCGCCGGTATACCTTCCTTGGTGGAGGTGTTCATGAAAAAAAGGTTGGTTCATGTGGCTGGTTTTCTTTTGGCTTTTCTGGCTGGGTGCGGCTATTCCCCCAACCCCAGCGCTCAAGAGGAGCTGAACCTCAGCGGCGTGGTCGCCGGCAGCCCTGGGGTGCCCCTGCTGGGGGTGCTGGCGCTGGATACGGCCCAGGCCACGGTAGAGGTGGACGGCGAACCAGCCGATGCCTCAGCCATCCAACCGGGGGTCGTGCTAACAGGCCAGGGCCTCCGCAGCCAGAATCGCCTCCATCTGAGCAAAGCCACCCTCCACTACGCGGTCAAAGGGCCCGTAGAGGCGGTAAACACCCCCGAGGGGTTTGTGGATGTGATGGGGATCAGGGTCTGGGTTAGCGCCTTTACCTACCTGTACCGGGAGAACACCGATGGTAGCTACACCTCGCTAACCCTGGCTGACCTTCAACCTGGCCAGTACGTACACGTGGCCGGACTGCCCCAGGACGACGACAGCCTGATGGCTACCCGAATCGAAGTCAAACGGCAACCCAAGCCCAGCGTGAGCCTGCGGGTTCAGGCCCGCGATCTGAACACCACGGCCCAAACCTTTACCTACGGCCTGCGTACCTACACTGTGCAGCACCAGGGCGTGATCCCCAAAGGAAGCCTGCTTGAGGGAAGCCTGGTTCAGGTAAAGGGCAGCCTGGTGGGCCAGACCGTGGTGGCCACGGCCCTCGAGGTTCTTCCCTCATTGGCTACCTCCCCAGCCAAGTCCAACAGGTTCAAGCTGGAAGGCCTCATCGGTAGCCTGGACACCGCCAGCCAATCCTTCACCTTGATGGGCTATGCCGTGTACTACGGCAGTGCCCGCGTCAAAGGCAGCCTGGCCGAAGGGGCCTGGGCAGAGGTGGAAGGCTACCTGAGGTCAGACGGCAGCCTCGAGGCCTACGAGGTGGAGATCAAATACCCCAAAGGCACCAAAGGCTACAACGGAGAGGTCAAAGGAGCCATCTCAGCCATAACCACCGATACCCTGACGGTGGGCGGCACCACCTTCTGGGTTGATGCGGCCACTATCATTGAGCGGGAGCACCAGACCATCCCCTTTAGCAGCCTCCAGGTAGGGGACTGGGTCGAGGTCAAGTTCCACACCCAGATGACCAACCCCTCGGGCCAGCCCTACGCTGTGCGGATCGAGCTTAAGCGGGCCAGCCTCACTCGCGAGGTCGAGGTTAAAGGCAGCATTCAAGCCTTCAACGCCCTGGGTCAAACCTTCCAGATGGGGGGCATAACCATACGCACCCACGCCCAGACCCGTTACGAGGTGGGCGATCGCTATGTTTCCGCCGAGGTCTTCTGGGGAAGCAACCGCGAAGGGCAAAGGGGTGAGGCCAAAGGCTCGCTGGAGGGAGGAACCCTAACCGCCAGCAAGATCGAAGTCAAGTGAGCCTGGCTTGTGGCCCCGCCTAAAGGCGGGGCCACTTCTTTGCCGGCAAACCAGCCGGGCTCAGGCGCAGGTTTGCTCCACCAGAAAACGGCGAAGCGCCCGAGGTTAGATGAGGGCCTCTTTAGTCATCTTCATGATGCCCTTCCTCCTCGTGCTCTTCCCATTCCTCAGGCTCTTCAGAACCGGCTCTACTGCCCTCACCACCAAAAGTAACCATCAGCCCCTGGATGAAAACCTGTTTTTCCGTGCCCGAGAGGCGGGCTGCGGGGTGGGCCAGGGTATAGAACCAGGGTGGCATGCTTCCTTCCTGCACGGTTTCCGCCGCGTCCTCTCCTCCTTCGCTGTCCCCCGGAATCCACTCAGAAACATTGAATTCCGCCCGTCCCTTCTGCACATCCCAGGCTATTAGCCAGGAAATGGGGGCAATGTGGCTGTACCAAGGCCAGACGGTTTGGTTGCTATGGCAGTCGGCGCAGGCACGGAAGAAGATCTCCCGGGTGCGAGGGCTATCCCACGGCGGCTCGGCTAGCACGGGTGGGTTGGTATGGTTGCGGCCATAGGGAATTAGCTGTATCCCTAGCAGCCCCACAGCCAAACCGACAAGCACCTTATGGGCTACTTCCATTGGACTCTCCTCTAGCCACCCTTCGCTTTGGAAGGGCTAGACCCCTGCATTCTCAAGGGGTTCGATAACCGCTGTATAACCCCTTTCGTCCTGCACCAGCCGTCCCAGGGGGTGGCCCGGCTCGTGGGCGTAGCACAGCAGAAAGTCGCCCTCGAGCCAGCGGCTATAAAAGCGCTTGCGGCTTTCCAGGCTGGTCATGGGGTAGAGGTCGAAGGCCGGAATGTACAGCAGGGGAGTCTGGCAGCGCAACGCCACCAGGTCGGCGGTGTAGGCCAGGCGCTGGCCCTCGGACTCGAGTTCGACCACCTGCATCCCCAGGTTGTGCCCCGGTGCCGGCCGCACCCACAAGCCCGGCAAAAGCTCGGCCTCGCCCTCCACCAGCTCAAATCGGCCCTGCTCGGCCAAAGGCTCCACGTTTTCGGCACGGTAGCTGGCCCGGCTGCGCTCGTGGGGGTGCAAGGCGTCGTGGAGTTCTTGTTTTTGCACCACGTGGCGGGCCTTGGGGAAGGTGGGCACCAGCCGGCCCTCGGCCCAGCGGGTATTCAGGCCGCAGTGGTCGAAGTGTAGATGGGTGTGCACCACCAGCGCGATGTCCTCGGGCTCTACGCCCAGCAGCTGGAGCTGGGCCAGCAGGGGGTGGGTGGGGCTTAGGCCGTAGAGCTGGCGGAACTTCTCCCCTGGCTTTCGGTCGATGCCGGTCTCGATGAGCACGTAGCGCCCGCCCAGGCGCACCAGCAGGGGGTTCAGGCCCAGGCGGATGCGGTTTTGCTCGTCGGGCGGGGCCAGGCTGGCCCAGCGGCTGCGGGGCACGATGCCGAACATCGAGCCGCCGTCCAGCCACAGCTCGCCGTCGGAGAGCACCCACAGCTCGAGCCTACCCAGCCGGCGGTACAGAACAGGCCGCATGATGCACGATTATCTCAGGTTGGTAGGCTGCCAGTCTACGTCGCATGATGGCGATGGCCTCGGGGTGCTCATCCACCAGCACAAAGCCCCGGCCATGCCGGGCTGCGGCCTCGCCGGTGGTACCCGATCCGGCGAAAAAGTCCAGCACCACCTCGCCGGGGTTAGAGTGCACCCGCACGATGCGCTCGAGCAGTCGGAGGGGCTTTTGCGTGGGATAGCCGGTTTTTTCTTTAGAAGAAGTGGGCACAATGGTCATCCACCAGACATCGGTGGGGGTTTTGCCCCGGGCGGCCTTCTTTGGCCCGGCCATGCGGGGGGCCAGGTAGGGAATCCGGTCGATGGCCTCGTAGTGGAAGGTGTATTTCCTGGGGTTCTTGGCGTACCAGAGGAGGGTGTCGTGCTTGGCTGGCCAGCGGGCGCGGGGGCGGCCCCCATAGTCGTAGGCCCAGATGATCTCGTTCATGAAGCTCTGGCGGCCAAAAATGGCATCCAGGGCTACCTTGATGTAGTGCACCTCGCGGTAGTCCAGATGAACAAACAGCGAGCCTGTGGGGGTGAGCAGACGGTAGGCCTCTTGCAGGCGGGGCACTAAAAAAGCCTCGAAGTCTTCGAAGCGGTCGGGGTAGGCTGGGGCCGGTAACGTCTCGGTACGGTAGCGCCGACCGGCAAAGCCCTGGCGGGGCCCCTCTTCATCCGCGATGGCCCGAATGCGCTGGCGCTTCTGGGTCTTGCCGGTATTGAAGGGCGGATCAAGGTAGATAAGGGAAAACGAGGCCTCGGGCAGGGTGGTGATGTACTCGAGACACTCAGCTTGCACAATGCGCCGCATCAAAACGATTCTAGGCGCCTTCGAGGCCGCTCACCACTAATCCCTCCCGCAGCTCTTCCAATAGGGGTTTCAGCGGCCTGCCCTCCTCATGGGCCCGTATCAGGGCACTGGCGACCACTGCCCCATCGGCAGCCTGGGCCGCTTGCTGGGCCGTAGCTCGGTTGGAAATGCCGAAGCCGATGGCTACCGGGGCATCGGTACATTGCCGGATTTGCTGAACCAGTTCGGGTAAGCCCTCGGGAAGCCTATCCCGCACCCCGGTCACTCCGGCCACCGAGACGGTGTACACAAAGCCGGTACAGTAGGGAGCAACGGTCTTGATTCGTGAACGGGTGGAGGTAGGGGCCAGCAGAAAGGAGGTTTGCAGGCCCGCCTCTTGGGCCATCCGTACCAGCTTTGTGTCTTCGTCGGGGGGCAGGTCCGGCAAAATCAAGCCGTTGACCCCAGCCGCCTTGAACATCGCAAAAAACGCCTCTGGGCCCGCCGCAATAACCGGGTTGATGTAGGTCATCAGGAACAAAGGCTTATCGGTGAGGGCCCGGATTTCCCGCACAAACTGGGCCACATCCGCCACCCGCACCCCCTGGCGCAGGGCCTGTTCCGAGGCCCGCTGGATCACCGGGCCATCGCCCAGGGGGTCGGAGTAGGGCAGGCCCACCTCGAGCAGATCGGCATAGGGCAGCACCTGCCGCACCATCTCCAGGTCGGCCCCCCGGCTGGGGTAGCCGGCCATCACGTAGGGAATCAGGGCCGCCCGGCCCTGGGCGCGGGCCTGGGCAAAGGCTTCTCGGGTGGTCATGAGGCCCCTCCTTCGAGCAAACGCATCACCTCGACCACGTCCTTGTCGCCCCGGCCCGAAAGGTTGATGACGATGACCTGCTCTGGTTCCATCTCCGGGGCCAGCTTGGCCGCGTAGGCAATGGCGTGGGCCGACTCCAAAGCCGGGATGATGCCCTCCAGGCGGCACAAGAGCTGGAAGCCCTCGAGGGCCTCCTCGTCGGTGATGCCCACGTACTCGGCCAGGCCCTCCTGGGCGTAGTAGCTGTGCTCCGGCCCCACCCCAGGGTAATCCAGCCCTGCCGAGACCGAGTGGGCGGGCTGGATCTGGCCGTCGTCGTCGTACAGCAGGTACATCATGGCGCCGTGCAACACCCCCTTACGCCCCGCCCCAATGCTCAAGCTGTGCAGACCCGAGGAGATGCCGTGCCCCGCGGCTTCCACCCCAATCAGGCGCGGGCGGGGGTGGGCATAGGCAAAGGGAGCAAAAACCCCAATGGCGTTAGAACCCCCACCCACACAGGCCAGGACGACATCGGGAGCCTCGCGCCCCTCCTTTTCGAGGAGCTGGGCCTTGATTTCTTCGCCCACGACGCTCTGGAAGTCGCGGGCCATCATGGGGTAGGGGTGCGGCCCCACCACCGAGCCGATGATGTAAAACGAGTCGCGCACGTTCGTAACCCAGTCCCGAATGGCCTCGTTGGTGGCGTCCTTGAGGGTGCGGGTGCCGCTTTCCACCGGGCGCACCTCGGCCCCCAACAGCTTCATGCGGAAGACATTCAGGGCCTGCCGCCGCACGTCCTCGGCCCCCTGGTAAACCACGCACTCCAGACCTAGAAGCGCGGCCACCGTGGCCACCGAGACCCCGTGCTGGCCAGCCCCGGTCTCGGCGATGACCCGCTTCTTGCCCATGCGCTTGCACAAGAGAGCCTGGCCCAGGGTGTTGTTGATCTTGTGGGCCCCGGTGTGGTTGAGGTCCTCGCGCTTGAGGTAGATTTTAGCCCCGCCTAGGTGGCGGGTCAGGTTTTCGGCGAAGTACAGGGGGCTGGGCCGGCCCACGTACTCCCGCAGATAGTACTGGTACTCAGCCAGAAACGCGGGGTCGGTTTTGTAGTGCAGATACGCCTCGGTGAGCTCTTCTAGGGCTGGAATCAGGGTCTCGGGTACGTAGCGTCCGCCAAACTCACCGTAGCGGCCTCTGGAATCGGGTAGGGGGTACTGGGGTAGGTTCATCGGGCTCCTCTTCTAGATACAAAAAATCTCCTAAGGCCGAAAAAAGAAAAACTCGAGGTGGGGTCCTCGAGTACAGGCTCAAGCGCTGCGGCTACAGCGCTCGAGCCGGGCTACGCCACCAACGCTGGTGGTGCCACTTATAGCTGCGGGGGGTTCGCACGCGCATCTAGGGGCAGGGTAGCAAGCCCCGTTGCCTTTCGTCAAGATTGGGTTAGAGTTTTTGAGATGGATAACTTCTCAGAACATCTGAACAAACTGGCCAAAGTTGCGGTTCATGTTGGGCTTGGACTGCAAGAAGGCCAGGAGCTTGTCATCACCGCCCCCCTCGAGGCCGCCCCCCTGGCCCGCAAGATCACCGAACAGGCCTACAAGGCCGGCAGCAGCTTGGTCACCCTGCTCTATGAAGACGACGAGGCCACCCTGCTGCGCTTCCAGCACGCCCACGAGGCCTCCTTCGACCAGGCCCCGCGCTGGCTCTTAGAGGGTATGGCCGATGCCTTCGAAGCAGGGGCCGCCCGACTGGCCATCGTGGGCAACGACCCCGCCCTCCTCAGCAGCCAGGACCCCCAGAAGGTCGCCCGGGCCAACCGGGCCCGCGCCCAGGCCTACCAACGGGCCTTGGAGCTGATCACCAGCCACCACATCAACTGGAGCATCGTGGCCTATGCCAGCCCGGCCTGGGCCCGCCAGGTCTTCCCCCACGACCCCGAGCCCGTCGCGGTAGAAAAGCTGTGGGAGGCCATTTTCAAGGCCTCGAGGCTGGATACCCCCGACCCGGTGGCGGCCTGGACGGCCCACAACCAGGCTTTGCAAAACCGAGTAGACTACCTCAACCAAAAGCGCTACGCCGCCTTGCACTTCAAAGGCCCTGGCACCGACCTGGTCGTGGGCCTAGCCGACGACCACTGTTGGGGCGGGGGCAGCGTACAGGCCAAAAACGGGGTGGTCTTCAACCCCAATATCCCCACCGAAGAGGTCTTCACTGCCCCCCACAAAGACCGCGTCGAAGGGTATGTGCGCAGCACCAAGCCGCTATCCTACCAGGGCAGCCTGATTGAGGATATCGAGGTGCGCTTTGAAAAGGGACGCGTGGTGGAAGCCAAAGCCCGGCGTGGGGCCGATGTACTCAACCAGGCGCTGGAAACCGACGAGGGGGCCCGCCGCTTAGGCGAGGTGGCCTTGGTATCCCACTCCTCCCCCCTAGCCCAGATGGACCTCCTGTTCTACAACACCCTCTTCGACGAGAACGCCGCCAGCCACATCGCTTTTGGCCAGGCCTATAGCGAGTGTATCCATGGGGGCTACCGGCTCAGCCCCGAGGAACTAGCCGCCAGGGGGGCCAACCAAAGCCTCATCCACATCGACTGGATGATCGGATCGGAGCACCTCGAGGTGGACGGGCTGACCGCCGATGGGCAAGCCGAGCCACTGATGCGGGGTGGGGCGTGGGTGTGAGGCCTACTCACCCCGCTCGGCGCAGTGGGCCTTCCAGGCCTCGAGGGCCTGTTCCAGGGTATAGCCCCGGTTGAGCAGAAAGCGAACCGCCCGGACTCTATCGCCTTTGTAGCGGCTGGGGTGGCGCTTGAGCAAAGCCCGGGCCTCCTCCACGGGGTCGTGCTGGGTGGCCTGTTCGGCCAGCACCTCCTCCACGATGGCGGAAGGAACCCCCTTTTCCCGCAAGGCTCGGCCTAGCCGGGCTGGCCCCCAGCGCCCCGCATGCAGCCGGGCGTACCCTTGGGCGTAGCTTCGGTCATCTAGGTAGCCCAGGCGCCGGAGCCGTCCTACCACCTCCTCCACCACCGGCGGGGACCCGCGCCGGGCCAGCTTCTGCCGCAGGCCCCACTCGGTGTAGGCCCGAGCGCTCAAAAGGCGTAGAGCGTATAAAAACAAGGCCTCGAGATCCACACCCTCATTCTGCCACGCCGCCTAACCCCTTGACGCTAGAGGCCCCAGCCTAGACACTAGACACGGCTGTCCACCCCGTGCGGAAGCCCCCAAGAAGCCCCTTATGCGCGTTTTTGCCATCGCCGACATCCACCTATCTAAAGCCTTTCCCAAGCCTATGAATATCTTTGGGCCGGAGTGGGAGGGGCATCCTGAGGCGGTGTTTGAGGAGTGGCGTAAGACCGTGGGCAACGACGACCTGGTCATCGTGGCGGGAGACATCTCCTGGGCTATGAAGCTGCCCGAGGCCCTGCTGGATCTAGCCGACCTGGCCCAGCTACCCGGCACCAAGGTGCTCCTGCGGGGCAACCACGACTACTGGTGGCCTTCCATTTCCCGGCTGCGGCAGGCCTTGCCCCCTCGGATGCACGCCCTGCAGCACGATTCTTTGCTGATAGGCAACCTGGCCATCGCCGGCAGCCGGGGCTGGGATACCCCGGGCAGTTATGGTTTCACCCCCGAGGATGAAAAAATCTACAAACGCGAGGTGGAGCGGCTGGCCCTCTCGCTTAGAACCCTCGAGGGCCAGGATTACGAGTACCTGGTGCTGGCCATGCACTACCCCCCTTACGGCCCTACCGGTGGCCCTACCGGTTTCACCGAGCTTATCGAGCGCTACCGGCCTACCTGCGTGGTGTACGGCCACCTACACGGGGCCGACCCACAAAAACTTCCCCAAAGCTGGAATGGAATTCCCCTGCACTTCGTCTCGGCGGACGTGGTGCGCTTCAAGCCCCAGCTCGTCCTCGAGACGCCCCATTCCACCCATACCTGGGGCCATAGCCAGGGTGAGGCTTAGCGTCCGACCCCCGGCGCCAGGCGCAGCGGGGTGGCCAGGCGCAACCAGATAAACTCGTTGGGGTCTTTCACATCGGCCCCGCGCCCACCGGTAGCGGGGTAATTGTTGTCGTTGGCGACCAGAATGGTATAGGGGTTCAACACCAGCAGATTTTCGATGGTGACGAAGGGGAAACGGAAAACCCCGTTCCGCGTGCTCGGGGCCAGACCGCGAGGGTCGGCCACGTTCAGCAGATCAACCACCAGCTCTTTGAGGAAAACACCGTTGGCATCCCGACGGGTTAGGTCTATCCTGTAAACCCGCTTGTTGCGGGCCTCCTCTCCCTGCCGCCCGTCGCGCTCGAGCACCAGGTACTCGTTCTCGTTCACCACGGCCATATCCCCAATGGCGTTGGCCGGATCGTCCAGCAAATACCGCCCCACCAGCCCCACATAGCGCCGGGCAGCGGGGTCGAACTCCATCAGACGCAGGGTTCCGGGTGGATCGCCCGCCACGGTACCCTCGAGCAAGGGGTAGACGCGGGCCTTACTGGGGTTGGCCGCCATCCCCTCAAAGCCGCGAGAGGTGGGCAGGTTGGCGGGCCAGGGCTGCCCAGGGCCCACTGGGTTCAGTAGAAGCTGGGGATTCTGTGGGGCCCGCACCAAGTCCCGACCGGGATCCTTGCCTGGGCCGAAGTCAGGGGTAGGATAGGGGGGCTCCAGCAGGACCCCCTGGGCATCAAAGTGCAGCAGATAGGGGCCAAACTCATCGCCTACCCAAAGGGTTCCGTCGGCTGCGATGACAAAAGACTCGATATCGAAATCATAGCCGGTTAGCAGGCGATCCGGGGTGTTTTCGTTCAGAATGGGAAAGGGAACCCGCCGGTTGGGGTCGCGAAGCTGGATGAAACGGCCTACTTCCACGGCGCCTGCCCCCCCCTGGGCCGTACGGGGCCGAAGGGTTAGCTGGTAAAGGCGCAAGAGGTAATCGGGGCTGTTGGCCTTGGAGCCAAACCCGTTGTCGGACAAAAGCCAGTAGGTACCCTGTGGGCCAAACTGGATGCCGCTAAACCCCTGCACTGGCTGTCTGGAAAAGGAAGTGCCCTCGGAGCGGAAGCCCGGAGTCTGGCGGTAGGCCCCACTGGGAGGCCCTGAAGCAAAGGTGTCGGCAGGCAGAAGGGCAAACCCAACCAGCTCGGCTCGCGGACTGGCTTGCGAAGCGCCCTGGGTCAGGGCTAGACCCAAAACCACAGCTAAAGCCGCTAGTAAACCGTACTCGATGGCTTTCATAGGGACTCCCCCTCGCCAGGGATTCTGGCAGCCCCTACTCAGAACAGTGCAATCCAGCAGCTGATGGAAGGATTGCACAAATCTAGCCGGTGGTCTGGGCGTAGTCCTCCAGCGGGGGGCAGGTGCAGACCAGGTGGCGGTCGCCGTAGACGTTATCCACCCGGTTAACCGGGCTCCAGTACTTGTCCAGAGGGCTCTGGCCCGCCGGGAAGCAGCCCTGGGCCCGGGTGTACTTGCGCGGCCAGTTCTCATCGGCCAGGTCGAGCACGGTGTGCGGCGCATGGCACAGGGGGCTTTCCTCGGCTTTGAGCTGGCCCCGCTCTACCTGGGCGATCTCTTCCCGGATGGCGATCATGGCGGCGATAAAGCGGTCGAGTTCGTACTTCGACTCCGACTCGGTGGGCTCGATCATCAGGGTACCGGGCACCGGGAAGCTCATGGTGGGGGCGTGGAAGCCGAAGTCAATAAGCCGCTTGGCTACGTCCTCGGCGGTGATGCCTATAGCCTTGAAGGGGCGCAGGTCGATGATGCATTCGTGGGCTACCCGCCCTCGAGCGTTCTTGTAAAGCACCGGGAAGTAGGGCTCGAGGCGGCAGGCCATGTAGTTGGCGTTCAGGATGGCCACCTGGCTGGCCTGCTTCAGCCCTTCGCTGCCCAGAAGCCGGATATAGGCGTAGGAAATGGGCAGAATCGAGGCCGAGCCAAAGGGTGCCGCCGAGACCGGGCCTACCGGGGCGGTGCCCCCATCCAGGAAGGGGTGGCCAGGCAGGAAGGGGGCCAGGTGCTTCTTCACCCCAATCGGCCCCATGCCAGGCCCACCCCCCCCGTGGGGAATGGCGAAGGTCTTGTGCAGGTTGAGGTGCGAGACATCGGCCCCATACTGGCCCGGCTTGGCCAGACCCACCTGGGCGTTGAGGTTGGCCCCGTCCAGGTAAACCTGCCCTCCGTAGCGGTGCACAATCTCGCACAGGGTGCCAATCTCCTCCTCAAAAACCCCGTGGGTGGAGGGGTAGGTGACCATCACCGCAGCCAGCCGGTCGGCATACTGCCGGGCCTTGGCCTCGAGGTCGGCTAGGTCCACGTAGCCCCGGGCATCGCAGGCCACCACCACCACCTCCATCCCAGCCATCTGGGCCGAGGCAGGGTTGGTGCCGTGGGCCGAGGAGGGAATCAGGCAAACGTTGCGCTGGGCCTCCCCCCGGGCGCGGTGGTAGGCCCGGATGGCCAGAAGCCCGGCATACTCCCCCTGGGCGCCCGAGTTGGGCTGGAGCGAGACCGCGTCGTAACCGGTTATCTCGGCCAGGTAGCGGCTGAGTTGGGCAAAGAGTTTCTGGTAGCCCTGGGCCTGCTCGAGGGGGGCAAAAGGATGCAGCTGGGCAAACTCGGGCCAGGTAATGGGCAGCATGGCCGCAGTGGGGTTGAGCTTCATGGTGCAGGAGCCCAGCGGGATCATGGCCCGGTCCAAGGCTAGGTCGCGGTCAGCCAGGCGGCGCAGGTAGCGCATAAGCTCGGTCTCGGTGTGGTAGCGGTTGAAGACCGGATGGGTCAGGTAGCTCGAGGTCCGGCGCAAGGCTGCGGGCAAGTGCTCCTGAGGTGTAAACTCGGCATAGGCCATGGCCCCACCAAAAGCCGCCCAGACCGCCTCCACCACCTGGGGGGTGGTGGTCTCGTCCAAGGCGATGCCGATGTGCCCTTCGTCTACCTTGCGCAGGTTGATGCGGCGGGCCCGGGCGGCAGCCAGGATGGCCTCGGTTTGCGAGCCCGTGGGCACGGTCAGGGTGTCGAAGAAGTAGGGGTTGAGGGGGGCATAGCCCAGCCGGGCCAGGCCCTGGGCCAACACGCTGGTCTTGCGGTGAATCTCCCAGGCGATGGCCCTGAGGCCCTGAGGCCCGTGATAGACGGCATACATCGAGGCAATCACCGCAGGAAGCACCTGAGCGGTGCAGATGTTGGAGGTGGCCTTCTCGCGGCGGATATGCTGCTCGCGGGTCTGCAAGGCCAGGCGGTAGGCCCGGTTGCCCCGGGCGTCCAGCGAGACCCCCACCAGCCGCCCTGGCAAGGCCCGCTTGAGGTCCTCCCGCACCGCAATATAGCCAGCGTGGGGCCCCCCGTAGCCCATGGGAACCCCAAAGCGCTGGGTGGTGCCCACGGCGATATCCGCCCCCAGCTCGCCCGGCGGCGTGAGCAAGGTCAGGGCCAAAAGATCAGCCGCCACCACCACCAGGCCCCCTGCGGCTTTGACCCGCTGGATGGGGCCCCGCAGGTCGCGAATCTGGCCCAGGGTGTCGGGGTACTGGAAGATGGCCCCAAACAGTCCCTCGACCTCGAGACTGGCCTCTGGGTCGCCCACCACTACCTCCCAGCCCAGCGGCTCGGCCCGGGTCTGTAGTACCGCCAGGGTCTGAGGGTGAAGGTGGCGGTCGGCAAAAAAGCGGGTGCGCGGGGCTTTGCAACCGCGCTGGGCTACCGCCATGCCCTCGGCGGCAGCGGTCGCTTCATCCAGCAAAGAGGCGTTGGCTACCGGCAGGCCGGTCAGGTCGGCCACCATGGTCTGAAAGTTGAGCAAAGCCTCGAGGCGGCCCTGGCTGATCTCGGGCTGGTAGGGGGTGTAGGCGGTGTACCAGGCCGGGTTTTCCAGGATGTTGCGCTGGATGACCGGAGGTAAAAAGGTGCCGTAGTAGCCTTGCCCGATGAGCGAGGTGTAGACCTGGTTCTCCGCGGCCAAGGCCCGCAAGTGCTCCAACACCTCCGCCTCGCTCAGGCCCGGGCCGATGGAAAGGGGCTCGCCCTGGCGGATGGAGGCCGGCAGGGTCTTCTCGATCAGGGCCTCGAGGGTGGGCTCCCCCACCGCCTGCAGCATTTCCTGTATCTCCTGGGGCGAGGGGCCGATGTGCCGTCGGACAAAGTCCTGGGTAAACGGTTTTTCGCTAGACATAGGGGCCTCCTGAGACCCCATCTGTCCTTTTGCCTGAGAGTGTTATCCCTTCGGCGGGCCGGACGGCCTCTCTCCAGATTGCCCCGCCGAGGTCCTTTTGCCTGAGAGTTTCCGGGGCAGTTGCTCCTTCGGCGCTGGCTGGGCCAGTCTCTCCCTTCGGCGGCGCTCCCATTTTGGTCAATCATACGGGCAGACCAGGCCCTGGAAAAAGGGGATCGGCCACTAGGCGCTCTCCGCTAAAGCCTGGTATTCCGCCGCGGAAAGCAGGGCCGCGGCTTCCTCTGGGTTCACCCGCATCTTGAAAATCCAGCCCTCTTTGTAGGGGGACTGATTGATGAGCTCGGGTTTGTCGGCCAGAGCGGTGTTGACCTCGAGCACCTCCCCCGCCAAGGGCGCGTAGATGTCGGAAGCGGTTTTAACCGATTCCACCACCGCCACCGCCGCCCCCGCCTCCACACGCCGGCCCACCTGGGGCAGCTCAACGAAGACCACGTCCCCCAAAGCGTCCTGGGCATAATCGGTGATGCCCACCACGGCCACCTCCCCTTCCAGCCGAACCCACTCGTGCGTTTTGCTGTACTTGAGCTCCGTTGGGTAATCCATGGGGGCCAGTTTATCGCGAAAGGGCTTCCGCGCCCAGGGGCCTTCCACCCGCCTGGCTATAGCATTCAAGAAGAAGACCTGATAAAAGGCATCTCCACTACCTTAGCCTCTACCCGCCGGCTGCGAATCTCTACCTCGAGCGAGGTGCCCAAGGCGGCTTGGCTCGAGTCCACATAGGCCATAGCAATCCCTTTCTTAAGCACCGGCGAGTGGGTACCCGAGGTCAGCACCCCCACTTCCCGCTCCCCCTGCCACACCCGGTAGCCCTCGCGCGGCACCCCTCCTTCGACCAGCAAGCCCACCAGGCGGCGGGGGCAGGGGGCTTCAAGCAAGGCCTCCTTGCCGTAAAAATCTTTCTGCGTCTTAACCACCCAGGCCAACGGGGTGCAAAGCGGGTTGGTCTGGTCGGTGAGTTCGTGCCCATATAGGGGAAAGCCCGCCTCCAGGCGCAGGGTATCCCGTGCCCCTAGGCCGCAAGGGGTCGCTCCCGCATCCAGCAGGGCCTGCCAAACCACACCCACCTCGTCAGGGGCCACAAAAATCTCGTAGCCGTCCTCGCCGGTATAGCCAGTGCGGGCAAAACGCACCCATTTGCCCACCAGCCGGCCCATGAAGGTATCGTTCTTCTTGCGGTTTTCCAGCTCAACCTCGCAGAGCTTTTGCAGCGTAGCCACCGCCCGCGGCCCCTGCACGGCCAGCAGCGCGAAGAAGTCGGAGGCATCCTCGAGGCTTACCCTAAAGTCCTCCGCCAGAGCCTGGAGGTGGGCCCAGTCCTTCTCGATGTTGGCGGCGTTGACCACCATCAGGTACTCCTCCTCGCCGGTACAGTAGAGGTAGATGTCGTCCACCACCCCCCCCTGGGCGTTGGGCAGCATGGAGTACTGGGCCCGGCCCATCTTAAGCCGGGAAACGTCGTTGAGGGTGGCAAACTGCAAAAACGCCAGCGCCTGGGGCCCCCGAATCCAGAACTCCCCCATGTGGCTCACGTCGAACAGACCCACCAACCCCCGTACCGCCAGGTGCTCGGAGGTAATGGAGGTGTACTGGATGGGCATCTCAAAGCCCGCAAAAGGGGCCATCCGGGCCCCGAGGGCCAGGTGCGCTGGGTGAAGCGGCGTAGTTTTCATAGCCCCCCTAGCATACCCAAGGAGGGCTGGAGGCTACCCCGCCGAGGCCACCCGGGAGAGCACCTCGCGGCTCACCGCCTTTAGGGTCTCGAAAACCCCCACCCCGGTGGTGGCTACCGCCTCAAAGATGGGCAACCGCTTCTCGGGGTCTACAACCGCCTGAATCATCTCCACCGGCAAGGCCTCGGGGACGTCGCGCTTGTTGGCCTGCAACACGATGGGAATATCCTCGAGCTTGATGCCATATTCGGCCAAGTTCTCGCGCAGGTTGCGCATAGACTCGGCGTTGGCCCTTAGGCGGTTGGGGGCTGAGTCGGCCACAAAGACGATGCCGTCCACCCCCCGCAAAATGAGCTTCCGGCTGGCATTGTAGAAAACCTGCCCCGGCACGGTGTACAGGTGAAAACGGGTCTTGAAGCCTTTGACCTCGCCTAGGTCCACCGGAAGGAAATCGAAAAACAGGGTGCGCTCGTCCTCGGTAGCCAGCGAGACCATCTCCCCTTTGCGGTTTTCCGGCACCTGCTGAAAGACCCACTTGAGGTTGGTGGTCTTACCCGACATACCGGGCCCGTAGTAGACGATTTTGAAGTTGATCTCCCTGGCGGCAAAGTTGATGGTGCTCATAATCAGTTACCGAATAGTTCATCCAGAAGGGCACTGGCCTCGTCGCGGTACTCGCGGTCGATGCCTACGTGGCCAGGGTTGACCACCGCGTCTTTGGTGATGGGCTCGAGGGCCTGGACGGCCCGCTTGCCGTAGAGCTTGACCCGCCCCACCGGGGCCGTGTTGTCGAAGATAAGCACCAGCAAAGCCAGCTCACCCACCTCTTCCACGTATAGGCCAAAGGTACTGCCCTGGTGCAATAGCTCGTTGAAGCGGGGTTCGCCTAACATCTTGGCCAGGGCCTGGGTTGCTGCCGCGTTGCCAGCGATCAGGGTGGCCAGGGAGTCCAGGGCCGGGGGCCGGGGGGCCCATAGGGCCTCCTTATGGGCCAGCACAAACCCCTTCCGATCTAGCAGCAAGGCGTAGCGGGCCCCGCTCTCGCGCAAAAGCTCCTCGAGAACCCGCAAAGCCTCCTCGTAGGCCCCCCCAAAGAGGGCGACGGCAGGCTCAACCATAACAGGCTCAGTCTAGCATGCCCACCTGACCTACCCCTGTGACCGATGCAGGCCGACCTGGCCAAAGCCGTATCTACAGCGGCGAAGAAATAGGGTCTAGAGGAAATCACCTAGAATGCGCTCGACCTGGTCGGTCTCAATAAGGAAGGCGTCGTGGCCGTGGGGGCTTTTAATTTCGCGGTAGATCCCCCCACTCAAAAGGGCCATCTCCCGCACCTCCCGTGCGGTATAAAGCACGTCGGAGTCAATGCCCACAAAGAGGCTGGGTATGGCGTGCAGCCGGCGCAGGGCGGCCTCCACCCCACCCCGGCCCCGCCCCACGTCGTGGGTGTCCATGGCCTCGGAGAGCACCAGATAGGCGTTGGCATCGAAGCGGCGGGCAAACTTCTCCCCCTGATACAGCACGTAGCTTTCCCCCCGCTCAGGGTGTTGCTGCCAGCGTAGGCGAAAAGACTCGGGCGAGCGAAAAGAGAGCATGGCGATGGCCCGGGCTAGCTGCAGGCCCAAAGGCTGTTGGGTGTAATGCCCCCCTTGGTAGCCGGGGTCGGCCAGCACCGCCTCGCGCGAGAGGCGGTTGAAGGCCCGGGCCCAGGGGCTGTGCACCGCAGGGGCCGCCAGCACCACCAGCTTCTGCACCCGCTCGGGGAAGAGCAGGGCAAACTCCAGGGCCACCATCCCCCCCAGGCTACCCCCCAGCAGGGTCACCTTCTCGATGCCCAAGAAATCCAGGAGCTTGGCCTGGGCCCGGGCCAGATCGCGCACGGTGAGCTTGGGGAAGTCGGGGCCGTAGGGCCGCCCGGTCTCGGGGTTAAGGGAAAGGGGGCCCGTCGAGCCATAGCAGCTTCCGATGTGGTTGGCGCAGATGACGAAGTATTTGTCGGTATCCAGCATCCGCCCCGGCCCGGCCAACTCGTCCCACCAGCCGTCGGGCCCGAAGGCCTGGTCGAGCCGGGGCAGGCGGGAGAGGGTCTCGCGGGTGTAAGTGCCAGCCAGGTGGGCTGAGCCGGTCCAGGCGTGAAAGACCAGCACCGCGTTGCTGCGATGCGGGTTCAGGTAGCCATAGGTCTCATAGCGGAAGTGCAGCTCGGGCAGGGTGCCGCCATACTCCAGCCGAAACCCCCCAGCAACCAATGCCTGGGCCGGCACCGGCGGCGGCACCCGCCCCCGGCTCTTGGGTGGCTTGATCAGCAGGGCTTCGTGGTCGCCCCAGGCTTCTTGAATCAGCACCTCAGACATGCCTCGCCCCCTCGGAGTGCGGCGAAAAAGGCTTATACCTGTACCTGCTGGCTCAGGGCCTGCTTGAGGTCGGCCTGGATGTCCTCCAGGGCCTCGAGGCCCACACTCAGGCGCACCAGCTCGGGGCTGACCCCGGCCCTGAGCTGTTCTTCTGGCGAAAGCTGGGAGTGGGTGGTGGAGGCCGGGTGGATGGCCAGGGTGCGGGTGTCGCCCACGTTGGCCAGGTGGGAGACCAGCTCCAACCGGTCGATGAAGCGCTTGGCCGCCTCGTACCCCCCCTTTAGGCCAAAGGTCAGCACCGAGCCCGGCTTGCCCTTGAAGTACTTCTGGGCCTTGGCGTAGCTGGGGTGGTCGTCCAGACCAGGGTAGTTGACCCAGGCCACCTCGGCCTGCTGACGCAGCCAGTGGGCCAGGGCCAGGGTGTTCTGCACGTGGCGCTCGGCCCGCAGCGAGAGGGTCTCCAGGCCCAATAGCAGCAAGAAAGCCTCGAAGGGGCCTAAGCACTGCCCCTGGTCGCGCAGGCCATCCACCCGGGCCTTGAGGATGAAGGCCAGGTTGCCCACCGCCTTGGTGAGCTCGAGGCCGTGGTAGCCTGGCTGGGGCTGGGTGAGGAGGGGGTAGCGGCCATTATCCCAGTTGAAGTTGCCCCCGTCCACAATCAGGCCGGCGATGGCCGCCCCATGCCCCCCAATCCACTTGGTGCCGGAGTGGGTAACCACGTTGGCCCCCCATTCAATGGGGCGGAACAGATAGCCCCCCTGACCAAAGGTGTTGTCCACAAAGAGGGCGATACCCCGCTCCTGGGCGGCCTGGGCAATCAGCTCGAAGTCAGGGATATTGAGGGCAGGGTTGCCCAACGACTCCAGGTACCAAAACCGGGTCTTCTCGTCGGAGAGGCGGATAAAGTCGTCCACGCTCTCCGCGCTATCGGTAAAACGGCTTTCGATGCCAAGCCGGGGCAGGGTGACCTTGAACTGGTTGATGCTACCCCCATAAAGGTTGGGGGTGGAAACGAAGTTGTCGCCGGCTTGGGCGATGTTGGTGATGGCCAGGAACTGGGCGGCGTGGCCCGAACTGGTGGCCAAGGCCGCTACCCCCCCCTCGAGGGCGGCAATACGCTTTTCCAGCACATCAGTGGTGGGGTTCATGATGCGGGTGTAAATGTTGCCGAACTCCTGCAGCCCAAACAAGCGGGCGGCGTGGTCGGTGTCCTTGAACTGGTACGAGGTGGTGGCGTAGATGGGCACCTGGCGGGCTCCGGTGGTGGGGTCGGGGTTGTAACCGGCGTGGAGCTGAAGGGTCTCGAAACGATACTTCTGTGACATGCACTCCTCCTACCGCGAGATCTGGGGCGCGAACGCAGCGGGCTTTGGGCCGGCCACGCGCTGGGTAGGAGTTTTACTTACAAGTAAAACCCCCTACCAGACGTTCTTTTATGACTGGAAGGGGGTCACAATACGGAACCTATCCCTTCTCTTATCTTCCCCAGCGGCCAAACTATGCCAAGTCTCGAACGTCGTGTGCCTACAACGCTCAGCCGCCGGGCCGGAATTAGCACCTTCTCAAAAAACCCCTGGTGATGGGCAGAGGTTTCTTGTGGGTTGCTGCGGCTTCATAGGGCCGGTCCCTCCACCGCTCTGGATAAAAGAACGTTTCTGATTGTGGCCGCGCCCCGGCGCGGATAGTTGTGAGTGTAGAAAGGCGTTCACCTTTTGTCAACCTTTTAGCTGTTCGTGGCCAGAGCCATGAGGGCAGCCCGGCGCAGTAGCCGTAGGTACTGAGCCGGGGTTCGCCCAGGCCCTCGCACTACCGCCACCACCCCACGGTAGGGCCAGGCTAGCTCGAGCCAGCGTGAAGCCCCCCCCGCGCCCGAAAGCAGCACCCCTGGGGCCAGCCAGGGAATCCTCTCGCTGGCTAGAAGGGCGTCTATCTCCCCAACCACCTCATCCAAAGGAGCGTGTCGCTTTGGAATGGGGCGGAAAGGCTCCCGGTCCCAGTCTTTGGCCCGGGCCAGAGCGCGATAGGCAGACCAGGTGTCCAGATCGGCAAACCAGGGCCCCGTCCCCCATTCCAGTCGCTCGACCTGGCCCAGCCGGGCCTGCAACACCCCCCGGGCCCCCTGGTCACCAGTCAGCCTGGCTATATCGGCAAAAAGGGCCTGGCTCAGATACACTGGCGGGCGAACCTCTCCCCCCTCGCTGGGGGCCACCGCCAGTGCGCGGGTTTGCTGGATGGCCTGGCGTAGCTGCTCGAGTTGGGCTGGCTCAAGGCCAGGCATATCGGCCAGAAAAACCACCACCCCCGGCGAAGCAGCCAACGCGGCGATACCCCGCCGCAGCGAGGTGCTCAACCCCTGGGCATAGGCCGGGTTTTCCACCACCTGCACCCGGGGCCTGGCGGCTGGGTGCCGCCCAAGCCAGCTATGCAGCACGTAGCGGGCCAGCCGGGCTTCCCGCCCCACCACCACCACCACCCGCCCCGCCACCACCGCCAAGGCCTGGGCCAGCACCCGGGTTAGCAAAACCTCGCCTGGCCCGGCGGGCAAGGCGAATTTGGGCAAACCAAACCTCGAGGCCTGCCCAGCGGCCAGCACCAGAGCGTCGGGAGGAGGGTACGGTCGTGTGTTCGACATATTTGAACTGTAATCTTAACCATCTTTGTAAAGCAGATGGGCATCGTAGATTGTAGCTCGCTTGCAAAAGCAAAAAGGAGGATGCACGCATGATACCTGCGGCCTTTGAGTACAAGCGTCCCATGTCCCTCGAGGAGGCCATCGGCTACCTAGTCGAACACGGCTTCGACGCAAGGGTGCTGGCCGGAGGGCAGAGCCTGATCCCGGCCATGCGCTACCGCTTAGCCCAGCCGGCGGTGCTGGTGGACATCAACAAGCTGCCCAACCTGGGCTACCTCCGCGAGGAAGAGGGCATGCTCCGCATTGGTGCATTGGCCCGCGATACCGACGTGGAGTTCAACCCAGAAATCCAGCGCAGGTATCCCCTTATCCGCGATGTATCCAGGGTGGTGGCCGACCCCATCGTGCGCTTCCGGGGCACGGTGGTGGGCTCGCTCTGCCACAACGACCCCTCTGGCGACTGGGCCGCTGCGGCCATCGCCGCTCGGGCTCAGGTGGTCATCCAGGGCAAAAGCGGGACTCGAGTGGAATCCATCGACCAGTTCTTGGTCGATAGCTTCGCCACCTCGCTGGGCGAGGGCGAGCTAGCGGTAGAGGTGCGGTTTCCTACCCCCAGCGCCTTCACTTCTGGGGCCTACGAGAAAATCGAGCGCAAAGTAGGCGACTATGCCACCGCGGCTGCTGCAGTACAGCTCGAGCTCAACCCCGACGGCACCATCAAGGAAGCTGGCCTTGGCATTACCGCGGTGGCTCACATGCCCCTACGGGTGGTGGAGGGCGAGAACCTCCTGAGGGGACAAAAACCGACCATGGAACTAATCCGGGCAGCTGCCGAGGAAGCCCGTAAAATTGCTGACCCCACCCCCGATGCCCGCGGCTCTGCTGAGTACAAAAAAGACATGGCCCGGGTACTGGTCGGGCGCGGGCTACTCAAGGCCCTCAATCGTCTAGGTGTTGCGGTGGCCTGAAAACGCTGGGAGAAAGCGCTATGGAAATCACCCTCAACATCAACGGTACGGAAAAAAAGCTCAACGTCGAACCGCGCACCCTGCTGGTGCACGCCATTCGCGATGCCGGCCTGACCGGAACTCACATCGGCTGCGACAGCTCTTCCTGCGGGGTTTGTACGGTGGTCTTGGACGGGAAGACCGCAGTCAAGAGCTGCACCATGTTCGCTGTACAGGTCGAGGGTCACAGCATCACCACCATCGAGGGCCTGGCCCAGGGTGACAAGCTGCACCCCCTACAACAGGCCTTTCACGACCAGCACGGGCTTCAGTGCGGCTACTGTACCCCTGGTATGATTATGGCCGCCTACATCCTTTTGCAGCACAACCCCAACCCTAGCGAGGAGGAAATCCGCTTTGGTCTATCGGGCAACCTGTGCCGTTGCACGGGTTACCAAAACATTGTCAAAGCTGTGCAGCAAGCCGCCCAGATGCTGCAACAGCCCACCGGCGCGGCAGCCGACGACTAGGCGAAAGGAGTGTCATGTCCGTTCAAACCCCCAACCTCGAGCCCAAAGGCATCCAGGGACTGGGCAAACCCATCAAGCGCAAGGAAGACGCCCGCTTTATCGTGGGCAAGGGCACCTACCTCGACGACATCAACCTGCCCGGCATGCTCCACATGGTCCTGGTGCACAGCCCCTACGCCCACGCCAAAATTCTGAATATCGATGCCTCTGAAGCCCTCAAGATTCCCGGGGTCAAGGCGGTCATCACCGCTAAGGACCTGGCAGCGGCGGGTCTTTCCTGGATTCCCACCTTGGCTGGCGACAAGCAGATGGTGCTGGCCGATGGCAAGGTGCTCTACCAGTACCAGGAGGTGGCCGCGGTCTTCGCCGAAACCCGCCAGGCCGCGGCTGATGGGGCCGCTGCGGTACAGGTGGAGTACGAACCCCTGCCGGTAGTGGTCGACCCCTACAAGGCCACCGATCCCGATGCCCCGGTGCTGCGCGAGGACATCAAGGACAAGATGGAGGGCGCCCACGGGCCGCGCCGGCATCACAACCACATCTGGAACTGGAGCGTGGGCTCTAAGGACGAGACCGAAAAAGCCCTGGCCCAGTCCGAGGTGCGCATCAAGCAACACATGGTCTACCCCCGCAGCCACCCGGCCCCCCTCGAGACCTGCGGTTGCATCGGCGATATGAACAAGGCCACCGGCCGGCTCACGGTGTACATGACCACCCAGGCCCCCCACGCCATCCGCACGGTGCTCTCCTTGGTCACCGGCATCCCGGAAAACAACATCCGGGTCATCTCGCCTGATATCGGCGGCGGCTTTGGCAACAAGGTGCCGGTGTACCCTGGCTATGTGTGCGCCATTGTGGGTAGCATCGTGCTGGGGGCCCCGGTCAAATGGGTCGAGACCCGCACCGAGAATCTCACCACCACCGGCTTTGCCCGCGACTTCCACATGGACATCGAGATCGGGGCCACCAAGGACGGCAAGGTCACGGCCATGAAGGTCTACACCCTGGCCGACCACGGGGCCTTCGACGCTGCTGCCGACCCCAGCAAGTACCCGGCGGGCCTCTTCTCCATCTGCACCGGCTCCTACGACTTCCAGAAAGCCTACGCCGAGGTGGACGCGGTCTACACTAACAAGGCCCCCGGCGGGGTGGCCTACCGCTGCTCCTTCCGGGTGACCGAGGCCAGCTACCTGATTGAGCGCAGCATGGACGTGCTGGCCCACGAGCTGAAAATGGATCCGGCTGAGCTAAGGCTCAAGAACTTCATCCGCCCCGAGCAGTTCCCCTACCCCTCGGCCCTGGGCTGGACCTACGACTCCGGCGACTACGAGAAGACCCTGAAGGTCGCCCTCGAGCGCATCGGCTACTACGAACTGCGCAAAGAACAGGCCGAGAAACGGGCCAGGGGCGAACTCATGGGCATCGGCATCTCCACCTTTACCGAGATTGTGGGGGCTGGCCCCTCCAAAGACTTCGACATCCTGGGTATCAAGATGTTCGACGGGGCCGAGATTCGCGTACACCCCTCGGGCTCGGCCATCGTCCGGGCCGGCACCCGCCACCAGGGCCAGGGCCACGAAACCACCTGGGCCCAGATCGTCTCGGAGGAGCTGGGCCTGGATGTGGACAAAATCATTGTGGAGGAGGGCGACACCGATACCGCCCCCTACGGCCTGGGCACCTACGCCAGCCGCAGCACCCCCACTGCCGGTGGGGCTATGGCCCTGGCCGCCCGGCGCATCCGCGAAAAGGCTAAAAAGATCGCGGCACACCTTTTGGAGGTGAGCGAGAGCGATGTGGAGTGGGTGGACAAGAAATTCGTGGTCAAGGGAGTCCCCAGCAAAAGTGTGACCATGAACGAGGTGGCCTTCGCCGCCTACACCAATCCACCCCCCGGCATGGAGCCAGGCCTCGAGACCACCTACTACTACGACCCCCCCAACCTGACCTTCCCCCACGGGGCGTATGTGTGTGTAGTGGACATCGACAAAGGCACCGGCGAGGTCAAGGTACGGCGCTTTGTGGCCATCGATGACTGCGGCACCATCATCAACCCCATGATCGTGGAGGGACAGGTACACGGGGGCCTGACCGAGGGCTTTGCCATCGCCTTCATGCAAGAGATCGCCTTCGACGAGCAGGGCAACCATTTGGCCTCCAATTTCACCGATTACCTGCTGCCCACTGCCCTCGAGACCCCTCGCTGGGAGACCGGCCACACCGTCACTCCCAGCCCCCATCACCCCCTCGGGGCCAAAGGGGTGGGCGAATCGCCCACCGTGGGTAGCCCGGCCGCTTTCGTGAATGCGGTGGTGGACGCCCTGGCCCACTTGGGCGTGCGCCACATCGACATGCCCATCACCCGGGAAAAGGTCTGGCGCATCCTGCGCCAATCGGGCATCGACTCGTTCTAAAAGGCCACCGGCCTGTAGCCGTTGGCCGACTCCATCGGGTCAGCGGCTACGGGTTTTCCGTGAGGTTTAAACATGAAGCTAGAGTACAACGGACAGGAAAAAGTACAGGCCGAACCAGAGAAAGTCTGGCGCTTCGTGCAGGATCCCCACAAGGTAGCCTCCTGCCTCCCCGATCTAAAAACGGTAGAAATCAAGGACGAAAAAAACCTGGTGGCCACCGTAGGGGTGGCGGTAGGCCCGGTACGCGGCACCTTTAAGTTCAACATCGAACTTGACCCTCGGCCCGAGGAAAACAAGGTGCTGGTGCGCCTGCGCGGTGGCGGTTTAGGCAGCGCAGTAGACCTGACCGCCAGCGCCCACATCCTCGGCCAGGACGACCAGACCACCTTGCTGGACTGGAGCGGCGTGGCCAATGTGAGCGGCCCGGCGGCCACGGTGGGTGGACGGGTACTGGATGCCCAGGCTAAACGCCTTATCGAAACCGTGTTTGCCAACATGGGACAGAAGATGGCTGAGGTATAGCTTGTCGTACAAGGCGCATTTTTTGTGAGCGGGAGGGGTTTGTCCCAAGGTCGCTCGACCTACAATGGTGGTATACCTATGGACATCTACAGCAGGATTGCTGAGTTAAGACGCCAGGGCACCTCTTTTGCCCTAGCTACAGTGGTCTCGCGCCAGGCCCCCGTCTCCTCTCATCTAGGGGACAAGGCCCTGATTTTCGAGGATGGGCGCCTCGAGGGCTACATCGGTGGGGCCTGCTCCCGCGAAATTGTGCGCAAGCAGGCTCTCGAGGCCCTGCGCCTGGGCAGGCCGCGTCTGGTTCGGATCACCCCGCAAGCCGCCGCCAAGATGGTGCTGGAACAGGCCGAGCAGGTGGAGATTCCCATGACCTGTGCTAGCGAGGGTGCGGTGGATGTGTATATCGAGCCCATGGTAGGGCGGGCCGATCTGTTGGTGGTGGGAGGGTCGCAGATTGCCCTCACTACCGCCCAGATTGCCGCGCGAATGAACTACCGGGTCAGCCTGGCCTGCGATAGGCCGGAGCTGGCCGGGGTTGACCTCGAGGCCGAGATAGAGGTGCTGGACTGGCGAGCAATCGGCCCCTGGCTCGAGGGGCGCAACCCGGAAAAAACCCACATCGTCATCGCCTCCCAGGGCCACTACGATGAGGACGCCCTGGCTCTCATCGCGCGCTACATGCCCCATCCGGCCTACCTGGGCCTGGTAGCCAGCCGGAAGCGCGGGGCCAGCGTGCTGGACAACCTGGAAATCCTGGGGGTACCGCGCGGCACCTTCCCCAACCTTAAATACCCCGCCGGGCTCGACCTAGGCGGGCGCGAGCGCGACGAAGTGGCCATCTCCATCCTGGCCGAGATCGTCCAGCTGAAGACCAGCAAACCTCTGTCCTCAGCAGCCCTGGTATTGCGGGCCGCCCCCCAGGTTCCCCCGCCAGCCCTAGGCCCTGGCCTGGCCATCGACCCCACCAGCGGGGAGGTGCTGGAGATCGCCAAAGCAGTTAGCGCCGAATATCAGGGCCAGACCTACTACTTTAGCTGCCCCAATTGCCGGGCTAAGTTTCTTAAGAACCCAGAAAAATACCTCAAGGGCAAGGCATGAGTCAGGCCAGCATCCCGCCCCAGCTCGAGTCCGTCGAGGGCATCCAGGCCGCTTTGCGCCAGCACAACTACATCGCCGACCTTCCCATGGCCACCGCTCTGCGCTTGGTCTTGGCTCTCAAAAAGCCTTTGCTGGTTGAAGGCCCTGCGGGGGTAGGCAAAACCCAGATCGCCAAGACCCTTGCCGAGGTGCTCGACACCCGGCTCATCCGCCTGCAGTGCTACGAGGGCCTGGACACCGCCCAGGCCCTTTACGAGTGGAACTACCCCAAGCAGATGCTGCATATCCGCCTTACTGAAAACCTCGGCGAGAGCGTGGAAAAGCGCGAAGCAGAGATCTTCAGCGAGGCCTACCTGCTGCGCCGCCCGCTGCTAGAGGCCATCTTGCAGGACAAGCCCCCGGTCTTGCTGATCGACGAGATCGACCGCACCGACGAGGAGTTCGAGGCCTTCTTGCTCGAGCTTTTGGCCGAGTTTCAGATCACCATCCCCGAGCTCGGAACCATCCGGGCCAGACACCGCCCCTACGTGATTCTCACCTCCAACCGTAGCCGCGAGCTATCCGATGCCCTAAGGCGACGCTGCTTGTACCTCTGGCAGAACTACCCCAGCTTCGAAAAAGAGGTGGAGATTATCGAGGCCAGGCTGCCCGGCATCAACCCCCGGCTGGCCCAGAAGGTAGCCCGCGTGATGGCCCACCTCCGGGAGCTGCCCCTCAACAAAGCCCCCGGGGTAGCCGAGAGCCTGGACTGGGCCCAGGCTTTGGTGAGCTTGCACAAAGAAGCGCTGGATTTGCAGGTGCTGGAGCAAACCTGGGGCGTCATTCTCAAAGACCGCGACGACCTAGCCTTGGTAGAGGCCCACAAGCAGCGGCTGGCTGAGCTGGTTCTTTAGCCTATGGTTCCAGATGCTATCGCCACCCCAGCCCTCGAGGGGCCCTTTCATGGCACCTGGCTGGAAAACCTGGTGGCTTTTGCCGATTTTCTGCGCCACACCCCCCAGCGCTTTAACCTGGGGCCCCAGGAGATCGCCGAGGGGTTACAAGCCCTTGAAGCCGTTGACCTGGGCCGGCTACAGGAAGTCCGCCAGGCCCTCAAGCTGGTGCTGTGTAGTAACCTCGAGCAGGAGCGGGCCTTCGACGACCTGTTTTTCCAGTTCTTTCTGCCTAGCCGCAGGCGTCCCCACCTAGGCCAGGCTCGCCCCGGCGGCGAGGGGGAAAGTGGCGAACAAGGCCCGGCTCCTCGGCAAAACCCCAGCCATCTGGCCCTCGAGGGCCCAGGGCCTGGAGGAAAAAGCACTCCGCATAGCTATCAAGACCTGAACACCGAGGACTGGGCCGCCCCCTTGCGAAGGGCTATGTTCAGCCGCACCCCGGGCCGCGAAACCGACGAGGTAGAAATACCCCAGCAAGACCTAGACGAGATGCTGCAGGCCGCCACCCGACTGGTCAACCAGGTTCGGCTGGGGCGCAGCCGGCGCTGGGCGCTGGCCCCCCGAGGGGTTCGCCTACACTTTCGCCGCACCCTGCGCAAGGCCCTGCACACCGGAGGTGAGCCCATCCACCCAGCCTGGCTGCACCATCCCAAACGACAACCCCGCTTCATCTTCGTGCTGGACGGCAGCCGTTCAATGCTTAGCTATGCCGACCGACTGCTGCAATTTGCCTACGCCCTACGTATGCGTTGCAACCGGGTGGAGGTTTTCGTTTTTTCCACTCAGCTAAAGCGGATTACCCGCCAGCTCGAGCAGACCAAAAGCCTGGCCGAGCGCCCCCGGCTGGAGCAGCTGGGCCTGGCCTGGGGCGGAGGCACCCAGATTGGGGAAAGCCTCTTGGCGCTGGAGCGAACCCATGCGGGCCTTATCCGGGGCGACGCCATTGTCATCATCGCCAGCGATGGCCTGGATACGGGCGCACCTGAGGTTTTGCAACAGGCCCTGCGTCAGCTTTATCTGCGTAGCGCTGCTTTGATCTGGCTCAACCCCTTGCTCCATAGCCAAGGCTACGACCCCCAGGCCAACGGTATGAAGGCTGCCCTCCCCTACCTAGACCGCTTCTGCGCAGCCAGCACCCCTCCGGAGTTGGCGCTGCTAACCCACCGGCTTCGGCTGCGGAAGTAGTCCTTACCCCGTTACGAAGGGTCGCCCAGCAGGCGAGCCCAGTTGGTAGGGGCCTTGGGCTGGGCGTAACCGGTGTCCATCTGGGCGAGCTGGAGACGGCCCGAGTACTCCTCGTTGACCGCCTGCCAGTAGGTGTACTCCTCGATGACCCAGATACCGCTTTCCCGTGCCCCGTTGCCGCTAGCCCGCACGCCACCAAAGGGCAGGTGGGCCTCGGCCCCCACGGTGGAGTTGTTGATGCTGGTCATGCCAGCTTTGATCTCGTTTTTAAAGCGGTAGGCCCAGTCGCGCCGGTTGGTATAGACCGCACTCGAAAGCCCGTAGGGATGCGCGTTAGCCACCTGGATGGCCTCGTCCAGCCCCTCCACTCGTACCAGGTTGATGGTGGGCCCGAAAATCTCCTGCTCGAACTGGCGCATACCGGGCCGGGCCTCCCAGACCGTGGGCCAGCCAAACAGGCCCGCCTCGGGGTCGCCCTTGAACCGGGGGTAGGGGTTGGCCGCGGTGATGCGACCCTGGCCAAACAGCAAGGAGGCACCATCCTCGCGGCCCCAGGTGTAGTGCTCGAGCCAACGCTCGAAGAGGCGCTGGTTCATGAAGGGACCATAGGTGAGGCCGGTGGGGTGCTCAATGGGGTTGCCCACCACGATGGCCTCGGTTCTCTCCAGGAAGCGCTTTTTGAAAGCCTCGTAGATAGGAGCCTCTACAATGATGTTGCCGGCGCTGGTGCAACGCTGGCCCCCGGTGGCAAAAGCGCTCCACCAAGCCCCCTCCACCGCCAGCTCGAGGTCGGCATCGCGCAGCACCACCAGGGGGTTTTTGCCCCCTAGCTCGAGGGTGGGCCGCAGCAGGTTGCGCCCAGCGACCTCGCCAATCCAACGGCCTACCGAAGTGCTTCCAGTAAAGGCAAATTTCTGCAAAAGGCCCTCGTCCATCAGCTCAACCAGCCACTGGCCGGTGGCGTTCTTCCCGCCCCCATGAACCAGGTTGATCACGCCTGGGGGCAGGCCGGCCTCCTCAAACAGCTTGACAAAAAGGTAGGCCAGCGCGGAGGCATCCTCAGAAGGCTTCCAGACCACAGTGTTGCCCGCGAGCACTGCCGGGATCAGCTTCCAAGAAGGCACGGCAATGGGGAAGTTACCCGCCGTAATCATCCCCACCACGCCCAAGGGGCGGCGGAAGGTGAAGAGCTCTTTGTTATTCATCTCGCTGGGCACGGTCTGGCCGTAGAGCCTTCGCCCTTCGGAAGCGAAGAAAATGGCCGTATCAATGGCCTCTTGTACGTCCCCCCCAGCCTCTTTGAAGGTCTTGCCCACCTCGCGTACCATTAGCCGTACTAGGGTACTTTTCTCCCGTAGGAGCACCTGGACCAGGTTCGCTAGCACGCCGCCCCGCACCGGCGCGGGGGTACGCGACCATTCCTGGAAGGCTTTTTGGGCCACCCGAGCCGCTTTGCGTAGGGTCTCCTTGGAGCCTTGGGGAAAGCGGGCCACCAGGTCGGCAAAATCGGCAGGGTTACGGCGCTCGAGCAGGCCGCCTTCAAAAATCTCCTCACCGCCAATCAGATGACCAAACTCCAGGGTGTTGCCGTATTTGCTGGGGTGTGTCTGCATACTATCCCTCCATCGTGCTCAGCTTGGTCCGCAAGGCCTCCACCGTAGCAGGCGGCACCAACTTAGACACATCGCCGCCGTAGCGAGCGATCTCTTTGACCATGGTGGAGGAAACAAACGACCAGCGGGTAGCGGCCATGATGAACAGGGTCTCGGGGTGGTTGCCGTACTGCCGGTTAAGGTGGGCCATCTGTAGCTCCGACTCGTAGTCGGAGACCGCCCGCAGCCCCTTGACGATCACCCGGGCGTTCACTCGCCGCATGTATTCCGCCAGGAGGCCATGGAAGGAATCTACTTCCACATTGGCCAGGCGCGCTGCTGCTATGGCCTGGCGGATGATCTCCACCCGTTCGTGGGGCGTGAACAACCAGAAATTGCGCTTGGAGGGGTTCTCCAGCACCGCTACCGTCACCTTCTCAAAAAGCCTCGAGGCCCTTTGGATCACATCGAAGTGGCCGTTGTGCAAAGGGTCGAAGCTGCCCGGATAAACCACGTGCATAAGGCCTCGCTTTCGCGCCGTATCTTCACACAGACCCGCCCCTAGGGTCAAACGCCCTGGGCCTCTACCAGGGTGAGGGCATTGAAGCCATACTCACGGCGCTGGCCTATGGGAAGCACCAGTTCGGTGGGATGCTGCAAGATGTACAACCCCCCTGGCTCAACCAGGCGGGCCTGGAGCAGCCGCTCGAAATCCTGTAGCAAATCGTGGGGGTAAGGAGGGGCCATAAAAGCCACCGTGAAGCGCTGCCCCTGCTGCTGGGCCATCTGCAAGTAACGCTCCACCGGCATCCCCTCTATGCGCACCTTCAAACGGGCCTTTTGGGCATTCTCCCGCAGAAACTGGATGGCCTGGCGGTCTTTCTCCACCAACACCACCTCAAACCCCTCTGAGGCGGCCTCCAGGCCCACTGCCCCGCTCCCAGCGTAAAGGTCGAGGAAGCGCCCCCGGCGCGGATAGCGAAAGCGCAGGTAGTCGAACAGGGCCTTGCGTAGTCGCACCGGACTGGGCCGGGCCGACTCGGGCACCTTGAGCACAACCCCCTTAGCTGTACCCCCTAGAATTCGCAGCATACTCCCCGCTACTGCCCCGGAACCAAGGTGGGAATCTGCAGCATATCCGAGCTACGGAACCATATCTGGCAGCGCACGCCTTGGCTTCGGATGGGCTTGACCTGCACTTCAAAGCGGCTTTGGGCCCCACTGGGCAAGGTGCGCAGGGCAATTGGGGCTGAGTTGGTTCCGTAAACCTTGCGGTTGGGCACCCCATTCACCACCCTGACCTGGCTATCCACCACCCGCAAGTTGACCCGCAAATTGTTCAAAGTGCGGCCCGACTGGTTCACCACCGTACCTTGGGCCACCACTACCCCGCTTGCACTGGGCGCACAGCGCCACTCGCTGACCCGTAGCTTGTATAGACCGTCTTGGGCCAACGCCAGACCCCCCAATCCAACCAGCCATATCAGCATACGCTTCATAAAAGCGATGCTACCAGAAAAGCCATTAACGAGGAGCCGGCACCAAGGTGGCAATCTGCACTACTTTGGGGTTGCGAAACCAAAGCTCACAGCGGTTAACCGAGTCGAAGTTGGTGCGTACGCGAACCTCGAAATAGGCCGTCCTGCCTGGGCCCAGGTTACGATCCATTAGGGGGGCCGAGTTGCTGGCCATACGCAGGCCCGGCCCGATGACCCGCACGTTGGCCCGTAGATCTGCGATGGCCCGTGGACTGATGTTTTTGACCGTGCCTTGCACCAGCACACCCCGGGCATAGGCTTTGCAACTCCAGGAAAGCACCCGCAAGCGGTAGGTGCTGGACTGGCCCAGGGCCATGCCTCCCAGGAGGAGGGTCAAAAACAAAAGCAGTAGGTGCTTCATGGCGGTAGGCTTTCTGCGGACTTTACACCGCAACAGCAGGGGTCTGCCAACAGCAGTTTACCGTCAACCCGAGTTTGGCAAAGCGTTATTTGAAGCCTGTGAGAAAGGCGCTCTTAAGTGCGAAAACCCCACCCAGGGTGGGGTTATCTGGTCGAGGAGACTGGATTCGAACCAGCGACCCCCTGCTCCCGAAGCAGGTGCGCTACCAGGCTGCGCTACTCCTCGGCAGCGAGATGAGTATAGTGCGGACTCGAGGCTTTGTCTAGGCAGTACCATCTATGAAACCAGCCTTAATCCAGAACAAATGAGACCCCAGGGGGTCTCTTGGTATTCTATTTAATGAGCTTGCCTATGAAGAAAAGAATTTGGCTGCTGCTGGCCCTGCTAGTTAGCGCTTGTTCCATGCAGAACACCCCCGGGCCCAGCCGCTGGGGAGTGTGGTCCGACCCCCGCATCTGGCCCAACCAACGGGTGCCACGCGAGGGCGAGGTGGTCACCATTCCTGCTGGCCTAGGGGTTACTTTGGACGTAAGCCCGCCCCCGCTCAAAGGGCTCATCATCAACGGTGTGCTGCGCTTTGGCGAAAAAGACCTAGAACTCAAGGCCGACTGGATCATGGTACATGGAAGACTCGAGGTGGGTACGCCCAGCCGGCCCTTCCGCCACCGAGCCGTCATTACCCTCACCGGCAACAACCCCAGCGAAGACATCATGGGTATGGGCACCAAAGTCATCGGGGTGATGATGGGAGGGGTGCTGGAGCTGCATGGGGAGCCACGCCAAGGCTGGACCAAGCTAAGCCAGAGCGCAGCCGCGGGTTCCCGCCAAGTTACCGTGCTCGAGGCTCGCGATTGGCGGGTAGGCGACCGCATCGTGCTAGCCTCCACCGACTTTAACCCCGGCCAGGCCGAGGTACGCACCATTACCGCCGTCTCGGGCAATACCCTCACCCTCGACCAACCCCTCAAATACCCCCACTTTGGCGAAATTACCTTTGGGGTGGATCAGCGGGGTGAGGTGGGCCTTTTGAGCCGCAATATCCTGATTCAAGGCGACGAAAGCTCCGAGCAAACCGGATTTGGGGGACACATCATGGCCATGGCCGGTAGCGCCATGCGCATCTCCGGGGTGGAGCTTTACCGCATGGGCCAGCGCAACACCTTGGCCCGCTACCCGGTGCACTGGCACCTGGTGGGCGATGTCCCCGGCCAGTTCATCCGACAGTCCTCCATCCACCAAAGCTTCAACCGCTGCGTTACGGTGCACGGCACCAACCAGGTAGAGGTGGTGGGCAACGTAGCCTACAACGTCCTGGGCCATTGCTACTTCCTCGAGGACGGGGCCGAGCGCAAGAACCGCCTCGAGGACAACCTGGGCATTCTGACCCGCCGCCCCAACCCCCAGCGGGGAGAGACCGGGGTCATTCCCACCGACAAAACCCCCGCCACCTTCTGGATCGCTCATCCCGATAACATCGTGCGGGGCAATGTGGCGGCTGGCTCAGAGGCCATTGGCTTCTGGTATGCCTTGCCGGAAAACCCCACCGGCCCTTCCTACACCACCACCATCTGGCCTCGCCGCACCCCTCTGGGAGAGTTCTCCGGCAACGTGGCCCATTCCAACTGGGACGGGCTGTTGGTGGACCGGGGCCCCAACCAGAACACCCTCGAGGCCGAGACCACCGTCTACAATCCCCGTACCAACCCTGCCGATAGGCAAAACCAGTACAACGACACAGCCAACCCACCGGTGGTGGCGGTGTTCAGGGACTTCACCGCCTACAAAAACCGGGGCAACGCCATCTGGCTGCGGGGCCTCAACCATAAGGTGGTGGGGGCCAGGCTGGCCGACAACGCCATCGGGGTTACCTTTGCCTCGCGGGAAACCACCCTGGAAGACTCCCTAATCGTGGGGGATAGCGACAACAAGGGCTACCCGGAAAACTGGGAGTTTCGCGGCGCCGACGGGCGCAGCCTGCCTAGGCCCTGGGCCTCCAGCAGCGGGGCTATCCAGGACAACTTCCCCATCCGTGGCTTCGAGTTCTACGACGGCAAGATCGGCTTCCGCAATGTGGAGTTCGTGAACTTCCAGCCCTTGGGCATACACAACGCTCAGGGTGGTCAGAACGCCACCCGCGAGGCCGGGGCTCTAAGCTATCTGCGCTTTACCTCCTTCAACATCGATAGCCGTAACTTTGCTCAGGGGGCCCGCTTCCGTAACGCCAAGGAGGTCTATCTTCCCCCCCGCGAAGAGCCCAGCCCAGAAGAAATTGCCAACGACAAAACCGCTGACGGCTACCGGGGTGGGGTGTTTATCGATCTGGACGGCTCGGTGAGCGGTAGGGCGGGGCATGCCGTGGTCTTCAACCACCCCTTCCTGCTCGACACCGGCTGCACCCTGCGGGCCGAATGGAACGCCGCGATCTGTCCCTACGGCTATGGTCGGCTGCACCTCTACAACGAAAGCGGGGGCAACATCGCTCCGGTCTCCCTTACCCGCAACGACGGCAGCCACCCTATCTTCCGCATGTGGGGCACCCCCAAAAGCGGCGATAACACCCATTTTGGGGCCACCGTGCTCAAAGGTCGCCACTACACCCTGGGCCTCTCCGGTGCCATGCCCGCCAGGCTCCGGCTGCGCTTCGACAAGGCCGACCCGGGCGACTTCGTGGTGGTGGCCCTGTCCTATTCGGATGTGCCTTTTATCTATCGCGACTACTGGATCGACAACCGCAACAAGCTGCCGCAAGCGGCTTCCAGAGCCGAGTTCGAAAATAGCAGCGGCGAGCGCTACTGGAGCGAGGGCGGCGTTTTGTGGGTGAAGCTGGTAGTACGCGAGGGGCGCGACTGGGCCGTGCTGGACATCTGCCAAAGCGATTTGTGCCGCTAAGCTAGGGCTCTACAAACAGGGTACCCAGGTCAAAAGTACCCTGGCCCCTTACCTGTATCTGGCGCTGTGTACGGGGCTCCCCGCTGTCGCAAAGGCGGTTGCCCGAATCGTCGCGACAGACCAGCAGGGTATAGGTACCGGGAATCAGATAGGTTTCGAAGGAACCCTCACGCACGGGGAGCCACCTCGAGCTTGGCCCCTGGAAGCCCACCAGGAAATCTCCTGGGGGCAGGCTCCAGCCGAAAGCACCCGGCAGGTTGAGTAGCCCGTGCCCGTAAGCGTCGTCGCGGCCCGGGGCCCCCAGATCGGTAAGGTGAACCCGCAACCGTTCCCAGGCCTCAGTCCCACTGGCGGCCTTTCCACCGGCAAGCAGCATGGCCAAAGCCGCTGCCACCTGGGGTGTGGCCTGGGAAGTGCCCATATAAAAGGTGTAACTGGGCTGGTTAGCCCTATAGTTCCAGGTGGTGGAAAGAATCCCCCCACCCGACTGAGCGATGTTGCCCCCTGGGGCGGCGATGTCTACCTCACGGTTTTGTTGGCTGTAGTAGGCTACCTGGTTATTCCGGTCAGTAGCCGCCACCGAGATAACCCCAGGGCAAGCCGCGGGGTAGACCAGAGCCCCTGGGCTGCGGTTTTGAAAATTCCCCGCCGCCGCCACCACCAGCACCCCCCGGGCCACGGCCTCGGCCACTGCCTCGCACATCGCATGGGAAAACAGGGTTGAGCCCAGGGAAAGGTTGATAACCTGGGCGGGTTGAGGGTTTACGAGAAGCTGGCCCACCTTTTCTACCGGTAACCCCGCCGCATAGCGGATGGCTAGGGCCACATCCTCAAAGGTACCGGTGCCCTGAGGGCTTAGCACCCGCAGGGGCAGCACCTTGACGGGGGCGTTGTAGGCCATACCCACGATGCCCGAGTCGCTACAGGTGGGGCAGGGAGGAGCAAAAGTGCCCGCATTGGCCACAATGAGTCCAGTCACGTGGGTTCCGTGGCTGCCGCTCGTGGAGGTAAGCAAATCACAGGGGTCGGTAGGGTCAGGGTCGCCGGGGCCACCTGGGAGGGGGTCGCCGCAGGGGTCGCTGGGGTGATCCCCCACAAAATCGTAGGCCCCCTCGCCAGGCCCCCACAGCCGGCCCGCCAGGTCGGGGTGGTCGTAGCGCACCCCAGTATCCACAACGGCCACGGTAATAGGGCGGCTGTAGGTTTGCAGGTAGGTGAAGCGGGCTCCGGTGGTGCGCAGGTACCACTGCAGGGGGTAATGCTGGTCGGTGGGTTCGCCCTGGGCCTGTACCCTCCCGTTGAGCTCGGCCCACTCTACCGTGGGGTCGAGGCGCAGCCGCTCCAAGAGCGCTTGGGGCCTCGAGGTGCGCAGCTTGGTCAGGCGGCTTATCCGGTCGTGCGAGACCACCTGGCTACCCTGGGGCAGCACCGCCGCCCGCAGGTCGGTGCGGTACTTGACCAGCACCTCGTGGGTGGAGGGTGGGGGCTCTTCTGAACGTAGGGCCAGGGTACCCACAGCCCCACCCGCCCCGCTAGGAACGGCCTCGGCCACCCGGCCCACCACCTGAACCAACGGCAGCACCACGGTAATATCGGCTTCTACATCGCCCAATAAGCGCAGGCTAGCGGTGTAGGCCGGCTGATCCTGCACCTCCTCGGCAAACTCAGCCCGCAGCCGCACCACCCCAGGACCTACCCCCTGCGCGGGCGTGGCCGTAAGCCAGGCGCTGTAGACCTCGAGCCGCCAGGCTACCTGGGAACCCACCCGCAGGGCCAGGCTGCCCTCGAGGCCCTCCATCACCACCTCCTGGGGGATAACGTGGGCCGGGGCCGGCAACCAGGCCTCCTGCGAGGCACACCCCGCCATGGTCAAAAGCAGCGCAATCCAAAAAAGCCGCATCATGCTCACACTAACCCACAGCAAAGCAAAGTCAAGCCGATTTGGCCCTAAAAGCTCACCCATCCACCCAAGGCTTGGCCTTAGAATAAGGTGTTTCACAGGAGGCATGCCGTGGCGCTCAAAGCGGTCAAAAAGGGGTGGAACCCCCAGACCTGGGTAAGCCTACGGCCCTTTGGCCTAGGCCTGCAAAAACCCAATAACTTCGCCGAGATTTTCCGTGCCTTGTGGGAAAACGCCGATAACCTGGCGTATGCCTGGCGCATCCTGCGCGACGGGGTCTGCGACGGCTGCGCCTTGGGCACCTACGGGCTGCGGGACTGGACCATCCAGGGCCTGCACCTTTGCAACGTCCGCCTGCGGTTGTTGCGCCTCAACACCATGGGCCCTCTGGACGTGGGGCTGCTGGCCGACGTGGCCCAACTCCAGGGCAAAAGCAGCGCCGAGTTGCGCGGGCTGGGCCGTCTGCCCTATCCCATGTACCGCCGTAAAGGAGAGGCGGGCTTTACCCGCATCAGCTGGGATGAGGCCCTGGATCGCATCGGCCTTAGGCTCTGCCAGACCCACCCCAAACGCATGGGCTTCTACCTGACCAGCCGGGGCCTGCCCAACGAGACCTACTACGTGGTGCAAAAAGCGGTGCGGGCTTTGGGCAGCAACAACATCGACAATGCGGCCCGCATCTGCCACAGCCCCAGCACCGTGGCTCTTAGGGATTCGCTGGGGGTGGCCGCTACCACCTGTAGCTACCGCGACCTTATCGGCACCGACTTAGTGGTCTTCTTTGGGGCCAACCCAGCGGTCAACCAGCCGGTATTGATGAAGTACCTCTACTACGCCAAAAAGGCTGGCACCCAGGTGGTCGTGGTCAACCCCTACCGAGAACCGGCCATGGCACACTACTGGGTGCCTTCCGACCCGGAAAGCGCCCTGTTCGGTACCCGCATCACCGATCGTTTCTTCCTGGTACAGCCCGGAGGTGACCTGGCCTTCCTCAACGGCACCCTCAAGCACCTCATCGAGCAGGGCTGGCTCAACAGCGTCTTCATCGAACAGCACACCCAGGGTTTCGATGCCCTGAAAGAAGCCCTGAAGGCCCAATCCTGGGAGGCCCTCGAGCAGGCCTCGGGGCTGAGCCGCCAGGAAATGCTGGAGTTCGCCCTTCTTCTGGCCAGGGCCGAACGAGCCGTGCTGGTTTGGAGCATGGGCATCACCCAGCACACCTTTGGCGAGGATGCGGTGCAGAGCATCCTCAACCTGGGCCTGGCGCGAGGCTATCTGGGGCGGGAGGGCTGTGGCCTGATGCCCATTCGCGGCCACTCCGGCGTACAGGGCGGGGCTGAGATGGGAGCCTACGCCACTGCCTTCCCCGGGGGGCTGCCCATCACCCCGGAAAACGCCCAGCGGCTAGCCGAGGTGTGGGGGTTTGCCGTGCCGGACTGGCCCGGCCTGAGTGCCCCGGAGATGCTCGAGGCCGGCCTCGAGGTGTTGTGGAGCCTGGGGGGCAACTTTCTCGAAACCCTACCCAGCCCGGCCCAGGCCAGAGCCCGGCTGGCCCAGGTGCCCGTGCGGGTTCACCAGGACATCGTCCTGACCCCGCAGATGCTGGTAGAGCCCGCGGAGGAGGTCTTCTTACTCCCCGCCACCACCCGCTACGAGATTCCCGGCGGTTGCTGCGAGACCACCACCGAACGGCGGGTCATCTTCAGCCCCGAGATTCCCGGCCCCCGCATCGGTGAGGCCCGCTGGGAAGGGGCGGTCTTCCAGGAACTGCTGGCCCGGGTCTGCAAGCCCGAGCTGGTGCAAAAGGTATGCTTCGCCGACACCGCCGCGGTGCGGGCCGAGATCGCCCGGGTGGTGCCCCTTTACCAGGGCATCCAACACCTAAAAGCTAAGGGCGACGCCTTTCAGTACGGCGGGCCCCACCTATGCGAGGGTGGGGTCTGCCCCACCCCCGACGGGCGGGCCCGCTTCCGCCCGGTCGCTTTGCCGCCGAACCCCGTACCACCGGGGGCCTTCCGCCTGGTCACCCGGCGGGGCAAACAGTTCAACAGCATGGTGCACGAAGAGACCGACCCCATCAACGGCGCCCCGCGCGATGCGGTGCTGATTCACCCCACCGACCTGGATAGGCTGGGCCTGGTTGCTGGCCAGGTGGTCTGGCTCTCCAACGCCTTCGGCACCCTGCAGGTGCGGGTCTTCCCCGCCGAGGTCAGGCCGGGTAGCCTGCAGGTACACTGGCCCGAGGGCAACGTGCTGCTCGACCCTAAGAAGCGCTCGAGCCGGGCGGGCATCCCAGCTTACAAAGAGGCCTATGTCTACCTCCACCTCCAAGCGCCCCAAGGCCAAGACCCGAACCACCCTGTGGCGGGTTGAAAAAGGGCGGGCCACCCCCCGCACCGACCTACTGGCCACCGAGGAACCCCTGGAAATTCGCCTAGCGGCAGGGGAGGAACACCGTCCTCTGGCGGTGGTGATGCGTACCCCCGGCCACGATTTCGAGCTAGCTGCGGGGTTTTTGTTCGCCGAGGGCCTGATTGAACACCGCGAGGATATTCGGCAGATGCGCTACTGCCCCCCACCGGGTGAACCTCAGCAGTACAACAGCCTCGAGGTACGGCTAAACCGGCCTGCTCTGCCCAGTCTAACCCTTTTAGAACGCGCTTTCTACACCAGCGCAGCCTGTGGGGTGTGCGGCAAAGCCACCCTGGAAAACCTCGAGCGGCGCTACCCCCGGCTCAAGGCCGGCTGGCAGGTTCCCGCCAGCACCTTAGCCCAACTTCCCGAGAAGCTATTGGCCCAGCAGGGGCTTTTTGCCCAGACTGGGGGGCTACACGCCGCGGCTTTGTTCGACCCCGAAGGCCGTCTGCTGGCCCTGCGGGAGGATGTGGGCCGGCACAACGCTCTGGACAAACTAATCGGCTGGGCCCTGTTGGAAGGCCGGCTACCCCTCTCCCAGGCTTTGGCCCTGGTGAGCGGGCGGGCCAGCTACGAGCTGGTGCAAAAGGCCCTGGCTGCTGGCATTCCCCTCCTGGCCGCCATTTCTGCCCCTAGCAGCCTGGCCGTCGCCCTGGCCCAGCGCTTTGGCCTGACGTTGGTTGGTTTTCTGCGCGGCAGCTTTAACATCTATACCCACCCCGGGCGCATCCAGATCGACGCGTAAGCCCAGGCTGTGGCACAATCGGAACATGAAAGCCTATCTGGGCCTGTACACGGCACGGCTGGAGATGCCCTGGGTGCGCAGCCTCAAGGAAAAGCGGGCCCTGGTCAAGCCCGCCCTCGAGCGCCTGCGGGCCCGCTTCCCGGTCTCAGCCGCCCGGCTGGCCGGCCAGGACGACCACGACTGGGAGGTGGTGGGCTTTAGCCTCCTCGGGCATGACGGGGTGTGGGTCGAGACGGTGTTGCGCGAAGCAGCCTTGTTCATCGCAGCCCAGGCCGAGTACCGGGTAGTGGACTCGAGCTGGAGCGTGGAGGAGGTCAGCCTGGAAGGCTTGGTGCCCCACTGGGCCCGCTAACCCACCGCCTCCACCGCCAGGGCCAGCGAGCCCCCAGTGCCGTGGCAGATGGCCGCCAGGCCCCGCTCTTTTTGATGGGTGTGCAGGGCGTGGATTAGGGTCACCAGGATGCGGGCCCCCGAGGCCCCAATGGGGTGGCCCAGGGCCACCGCCCCTCCGTGCACGTTGAGCTGCTCCATGGGTACCCCCAGCAGGCGGTGGAAGAGGATGTTGTTTAGGGCGAAAGCCTCGTTGTTCTCGAAAAGCTGGAAGTCAGAAAGCCCCATGCCCAGCCGCTCCAAAAGCTTTTGCGCCGCGGGTACTGGAGCCTCGGGGAAGCGCCAAGGCTCACCGGCAGCCCAGCCATGGCCCAGAATCCGGGCCAAAGGCTTCAGGCCGTGCTTCGCCACCGCCTGGGGGCTGGCCAGCACCAAGGCCGCGGCCCCATCGGAAATCTGTGAGGCGTTGCCCGCGGTCAGCACCCCGTCCTTGCGGAAAGCCGGGCGCAAAGCCGCCAGCGATTCCAGGGTAGTCTCGGGGCGTACCCCTTCATCCCGCTCAATTTTTTCCACCCCTTTGCGGGTCTGCACCTCGAGGGGCACCATCTCCCGGCTGAAGTAGCAGGCCTCCTGGGCCTGGGCCGCCCGCTGGTGGGAGTAGAGGGCCACCTGGTCTAGCTCGGCCCGGCCCACACCAAACGCAGCGGCCAGCCGCTCCGCCTGCTCGCCCATGGCCTCGCCGGTAAAGGGGTCGGAAAGCCCATCCCGCTGCAGGATATCCTGAAGCTGCTCTGGCGCCCCGGCCAGGTACTTGTAGCCCCAGCGGGCCCGGTGGGAAAGGTAGAACCCAGCCTGGGTCATGCTTTCCATGCCCCCCACCAGCACCACCTCGGCCTGCCCCCCCTGGATAGCCAAAGCCCCGTTGGCCACCGCCTGCATGCCTGAGGCACAGACCATATCCACCGCATAGCCGTCCACCGTGTGGGGAATCCCTGCTTTAAAGGCAGCCTGCCGGGGCGGAAGCTGCCCGTGGCCGGCCCGGAGCACCTGGCCAAAGATGTATAAGTCTAGCGCTGCCCCAGGCAAACCGGCCCGCTCGAGGGCCGCCTTCATAGCCTGGGCCCCCAGATCGATGGGCGAAAAATCCTTCAGCGCACCGCCAAACCGGCCAATAGGCGTGCGCACCGCTGAAACCACATACACCTCGCGCATACCTGCCTCCTGGCGCTATGCTACCTCAAAGCACGTCCCGGGTGGTGCCCCGCATGCGGTAGTTAATCCAGCTCTTGCGCCAGCGCAAGGCTCGCCTAACCGCCTTGTACAGGGGGGAAAAGGGCTGGTCGTAGGCAGGAAAGCGCACCCGCTGGCCCCCAAAACCTTCCTTGAAGGCATCAATCCCCGCCGCATGGCTGCCTTCAGCCTGGCGGGGCACCCCCCATAGGTCGTAGATGCGGTAGCCGTGGGCTATCCCCCAGGTGATGGCCCCCCAGTGCATGCCGTTAGGAGCCTTAGCATGGGTGTTTTCCCGGCTGCTGCCACCGTAGAGGTAGGCCACCTTACCGGCAAAGGCTACGAACATCCCCGCCGCCAGAGCTTTACCCTCCTGGCGGGCAATAGCGATAAAAGCCTGCCCCAGAGGCTGGTTCATCTCCCGCAGCACGGCCTGGTAGTAGGCCTTGGCATGCTGCAACAGCCGCGCCCGCCGGTTGGTCTCCTCAAAAAGCAGCCAGAATTCCTCAAAGGCTTCCTCTTTCTCGATGGTGGTCACCACCCGCTTAAGGGCCAACCGGGTGTTCCGCCGGTGCATGTTGTCCATCCGGGCCAACAAGCCTTCGGCCCCCAGGCTGAGGTCGAGCCAGATGGAGTACTCCGGCTGGATGGTCTCCGCCTGGCAAAGCGAGGGGAAAGGCGGGGTGGCCGCCTCGGCGGGCTGGCCGGTCTCGGGCTCGAGTTTGAGGTAGACGGCTCCCCCCGCCCGTGCGCGCAGGAGCTCAGCGACCTTAGGCAGATCCTCCAAGCGGCGCAGGGCCGGACCCCTAGGGGCATAGAGCATCGAGAGCGGGCCGGCCAGCCTGCGGCGGAATAGCTGCACCGCAGCGACCAGCTCCGAGCCTTGGTAGACCGCTATACGCTCGGGCTGCCAGCCCGACAGCCGCTTGACCTCCCCCCAGCCCCAGGACTGCAACGCACTGCTAATGGGCAGCGAGGCCACCATCTGGTTCCAGCGCGCCCCCTCGCGAACCTCTTCCAGTCTCCACACAGCTTTCCATTATGCCTCATGGGTCGGGCCGCATGCTCTATACTGGCCCCGTGATGCGGGTTGCTTTCCAAGGAACCGAAGGTGCTTACAGCGAAGAAGTAGCCCTGCGGGCCTTCCCCGAGGCCCAGACCATCGGCCTGCCCACCTTCCACCAGGTGTTCGCCGCTGTAGCCAACGGCGAGGTGGATCGGGGAGTGGTGCCGGTGGAAAACACCACCGCCGGAATTATCAACCAGACCTACGACCTGCTACTCGAGACCGACCTACACGTGGTAGGCGAGCTGGTGCTGAAGATAGACCACTGCTTGCTGGCCCCACCGGGCACCCGCTTAGAGGACGTCCGCAAGGTCAAAAGCCACCCCCAGGGTCTGATCCAGTGCGACGGCTTTATCGCCCGCTACAAGCTCGAGGCCGAGCCGGTCTACGACACCGCCGGGGCTGCGCGCGAGCTGGCTGAACATCCCCAGCCGGGGTTGGCCGCCATTGCCAGCCGCCGGGCCGCCGAACGCTACGGCCTGGCCATCCTGGCCGAGGGCATCCAGGACTTTATAGGCAACTACACCCGCTTCTTCGTGCTGGCGCGGGAAGACCTTCCCCGTCAGGAAGGCCCCTACAAGACCTCGGTGGTCTTCACCACCCGCCACCGTCCCGGCGAACTTCTGGCCGCCCTGAAGGCCTTTGCCGACCAAGGCATCAACCTGACCAAGCTCGAGTCACGCCCTCGGCGCGACCCCGAGCGGCCCTTCTCCCCCATCTTCTACGCCGATTTCGAAGGCCACGCTGAGGATCCCGGCCCCTCCCAGGCCCTTTTGACCCTGCTGCGCCGGGCTTCTTTTGTTAAGGTACTGGGCTCCTACCCTGCCGTGACCAGCTGGGGCTTTCTCAGGGAGCCCTAGCCCGGCTCAAACAAAAAAGGCCCCCGTTAGGGGACCGGTGCGATCCTACACTCAGCGGAAACTCACCCCTAAGACGACCCGTCCGTAAGAGCCCCCGTTGAAGGGGAAGATGCTCTGCCCCCCTAGGAACAGGCCGGTGCTGGGGTCGAGGGTAAACTCCAGACCCGCCCCCAGGGTTAGGGCAACGTTGGCGCTGGGAAGACCCACCGCCAGCCCCCCGCCGAAATAGGGCTTGATGCCGCGTAGGTCGCGGTCGAACTGGCCCAGATCGGGCTTGAACTGCACCTCGCCCCCTAAAAGGAAGGAGGGCCCCCTGAAGACCACATCCCCGTACACCAGGGCCACCAGGTTGCGCTGGAGGGTGGCCTCGAGGCCAAACCCTAGGCTGGGCTCGGGGATCGCCACGCGCAGCTGAAAGGCCCGCTGGGCCAGACCGGTTGAAGCGAAGGCCAACAAAAGCAGGAAAAAAACCACAAGTAGGCGTTTCATGGCTTGCACCTCTTCCTGGGGGCATGACCCCCGAGGCGTTACCATAGCCTAGATGGCCCTAAACCACCAGTGGTGTTGCTCTCACCCTGTGCTAAGGGCGGGCCCTTACAGTGCGGGGCGTATGAAGCCTCTTGCGGTATTCGGGCCCATCCTGGCCATCCTGCTGCTAAGCGGACTGCTAGTAGCGCAGAACCAGCCTACCCCTAGCAAAATCGGCTATCTAAACGCGCGTGCAGTCGTGGAAGCCCACCCTCAGTTCGCCCAGGTGAAGGCGGTACAGGCCCAGGCCGAGGCCGAACTCAAGCCCCTGCGCGACCAGCTCCAGGCCCTCGAGGCCAAAATCCGGGCCGGCAATGCCAGCGCCAAGGAGCAGCAGGATTACCGTGTGCTGGCCCAGAGCCTGCAGGAGGCCGGGCGCAAGTGGACCGAACGCAGCAACGCGGTCCTCAAACCCATCACCGAGGAAATCGACCAGGTGATCGCCCGGGTGGCCAAAGCGCAAGGCTTTGCCATGGTGCTCGACCAAGAAGTAGCCGCCAGCAGCGGCCTAGTAGTCTACGCTACCGAGGAGCTAAACCTGACCCAGGCCGTTTTGCAGGCCTTACCTAAGTAGGAGTATGGAGATGAGCAAGAACAGTCTGTTTATCGCCCTAATCGCCGTCTTGCTGCTGGGGGGCTCGTTGGTCGCCCAGAACCGCCCCACCCCTACCCGTATCGGCTATATCGATGCGGAAAAGGTGGTGCAAGCCCACAAGGACTTCAAAAAGGTGCAGGATGTGCGCAGCCAAGCCGAGCGTGAACTCAAGCCCCTGCGCGACCAGCTCCAGGCCCTCGAGGCCAAAATCCGGGCCGGCAATGCCAGCGCCAAGGAGCAGCAGGATTACCGTGTGCTGGCCCAGAGCCTGCAGGAGGCCGGGCGCAAGTGGACCGAACGCAGCAACGCGGTCCTCAAACCCATCACCGAGGAAATCGACCAGGTGATCGCCCGGGTGGCCCAGCAGCAGGGCTTCGCCATGATTTTGGATAAGAAAATCGCCGCCAGCAGCGGCCTGGTGGTCTATGCCGCCGAGGAGCTCGAGGTCACCGAGGCGGTCATCCGGGCCCTGCCCAAATAGCCAAGCTCATCCGCACAGGGCCGCCGTTTGTGATCGTCCGGGCAAGCCCTGTGCTTTTGCTTTATTGTTTAGAACGGTTGAATTGCCAACTATGTTAGAATCGTAAGCGATGGCTAAGGGCAAAGCCAAAGGAGACAAAAGCAGTAAGCCGTCCTCAACAGAGCGCAAGCGCGACCTCGAGGCCCTCGCATTGCTGGTACTGGGCCTGTCGGCGCTCCTGGCCGCCGCCATCTATTTTGGGGCCAACCTGGCGGGCCAGCTGGGCCGCGCGGTACAGGGCTTTTTCTGGGGCAACCTGGGCTACCTGGCCTGGCTCATCCCCCCTACCCTGGCCCTGGCCGGTATGCGGCTACTTCTGGATCGCCCCTTAGGGGGGTATGGGCGAGCGGTGGGCCTGGGCAGCCTGGGGGGGCTTCTCACCCTACCCCTGGTGGCCCACTTTTCCCCTCCCCACGGGGGCCTATTGGGCACCTATCTGCATGCTCTTCTGCAGGGTAGCCTGGGCAATCTGGGCCTCCTGCTGCCCTTGCTGGCGCTGAGCGGGGTGGGCGATCTGGCCCTACGCCTGCCGCCGGGGTTTTTGCTGCGCCAAGGCCTGCGACGGGTGGCGCTGGCCAGCTATAGGCTCTACCGGGCCTACACCCTCTCCCGCAGCGCCTCTAGGCTGCGACAAGAGGCCCGGGCTCTGGCCGAGCGCTATCCTGAGCACAAGGCCCTCGAGGTACTGCAAACCGACCTGGCTGCCTTCCAGCGGGCCCCCAAGGAGGCCGAGGCCCTTCTGGGGCTGGAGCAATTGCTGCGGGCGTTCCGCCAGGAACGGGCCAAGGAGCTATCGGCCAAGCTAGCCGCCGAGGCCCGACCCTTGCCAGCCCGCCTCGAGCGCCTCGCGGCCGCCCTGGCCGCCCCCCTCTCTGGCGAGGGGCTGGCCCAGGCCCTGGAGGAGCGCCGGGCCGCGTTGGTGCTGGAAATCGGCACCCTGCTGAGCAAAACCCAGCACCTGACCCACCAGGCCCAAACCGCCGCTCAGCGGTTGACCCCATCCACCCCAGCCCAAGCGCTGCTGGCCGCTTTGGAGGCCCACCAGCAGCGCCTGGCCGCCTGGCAACAGGCCGAGGCGCTGACCCAAGACCTCGAGGCCCGGGTGGATGGCTGGTTGCGCTGGGCCGAGTGGGTGGAGGCCGCCCCCCTCGAGGCCCACCCCGCCGGGCTGCGAACCCTTTTGGAAAAGGGCCTGAGGGGCGAGCCCCCCGCTTTTGCCGTGGCCACTGCCAAACCCCCCGCCGAACCGCTCTTCGACTTCGAGCTGGTCTTCCCCGAGCCCGAGCGGGTGGGAAAAAGCGTGACCGAGCCAGAGAAGGTCAAAAGCCCTCCCCCATCCAACCCCCAAACCCCCTCCTTCACCGCCTTGCAACGGCCCGGCTACGACCTGCTGGACCCCCCCGACCTGGCCCAGCCGCTGGCCTACGCCATACCCGGGAAAGCCTGTGCCGGTGAAGTAAGGCTCGTCCCAGGTGCCGTCGTCCTGCTGCGTCCGAAGCAGGTAGTCGATGCCGCGACGTGCAGC
>FWPU01000357.1_pt1 | contig 146650 bp, 143 predicted proteins | sample 2228361 | NCBI WGS metagenome assembly FWPU01 (sample SAMEA103939777, study PRJEB20133) | metagenome | reverse complement strand
AAGGGATAGAAAGCAGTGGGAATACAGCATACTTTAGAAAGCCTAACCCGGGCATGCAGCGGACGCTCGCCCCAGCTCGCGCCGCTGATGCTTTACGTTATGCGCCTGGGCTGAGAGGTTCACGATTAGGCTAGGGGCCAAGTTCCATGGCCCTCCGAGGTTCGATCGCTGAGCCGGGTGTGGTCGATCATGGTCAATCTACTTGATGTGAGGAGGAAATCAGTGAATAAATACGCGTTGATCGTCGCAATGGTCGTGATTGTGTGGCTCGTGACAGGCGCCGCCGTCGCGCAGCAGAAGCCTGCCAAGAAGGTCTCCGCTGAGGTGGCGCGCGGCAAATACCTGGTGCAGATCGCCGGCTGCAATGACTGCCACACACCCGGCTATGCGGCCGCCGGCGGCAAGGTCGACGAGAAGCTGTGGCTCACCGGCGACCAACTTGGCTGGCGCGGCCCTTGGGGAACGACCTATGCGCCCAACCTTCGCCTGCTCGTGCGGGACATGACGGCGGACCAGTTCATGAAGCTCGCGCGCAGCCGGCTTCGGCCACCGATGCCGTGGTTCAACCTGCGTGACATGAGCGACCGCGACGTCAAGGCAATCTATGCCTATCTGAAGCATCTCGGGCCAGCCGGCCAGCCTGCGCCGCAATACGTGCCACCTGACCAGACGCCGAGCGGACCGTTCGTGCAGTTTCCCGCAGCCCCCAAGTAAGGACAACCGCCATGACGATCATGATTGGGTCATCCGGACTCGCGGGCACGCTCTGGAGAATGTGGAGCGGCGAGGGGATAGAATTCGTCCAGCAGGAGGTGGATGCCTCTGCGCGGGTTCTCGACGCATAACATCGCACTGGAGCCGACCGCCGACAGCGTCCGCTGCGCTCCCGCCGTTGGCGGCGGCTCACCGCGGGCGTTGGGCGGCCAAACGTCCATAGTTCGTAGAAGCGAATCAGATGCAAGCGTACAGTAAGGGCTTTGCCCAAATATACAACATGAGATGGTCTGGCTTCGCCAGGCAGGTTGCACCGCTTATTCTTGATTTTTATGCTGCCACACCGATTGGTCAAGAGAACAAGACCGTCCTTGATCTCTGCTGTGGTACTGGCCATCTGGCAGTACATTTTCTGGAAAACGGGTGTCGGGTTGTGGGTCTTGATCTGTCAAAAGACATGCTACACCACGCTCGAGAGAATGCCCGCCAATATATTGAATCTGGTCAAGCCACATTCGTACAAGGCGATGCAACCGACTTCACATTAGATGAGCGCTTTGGTTTAGTCGTTTCTACGTATGATTCGCTCAACCATCTTGAAAACGAACAGGCGTTGCGCAGATGCTTTCGATGTGTCTATGCAGTTAACGATGGGTACTTCATCTTTGACTTGAATACGCGGCGCGGGCTAAGACGCTGGAACAGTATCCAGGTAGACGACAGCGATGACGACGCGCTAATCATCATCCGTGGCATTTATGACGGACAAAGTGATAAGGCCTGGACAAAGATCAGCGGGTTTCTTCGGTTGCCCGATGGGCTCTATGAGCGATTTGACGAGACGGCGTTCAACACCGTGTTTGAAATGGAAAAAGTAAAGGGTGCGCTGCTTGATGCTGGTTGGAAGAATGCCTACTTTGCACGGATTCAAGATTTGAAGACGCCATTAGATGAACCCGAGAAGGAAGGACGGGTGTTTATCGTTGCGAGCAAATAGTGTTCTTTGCAGGAAAGGCCGCCCAACACGCGCTTGCACCTGACGCCGCTGCGCTACGCGGCGCAGGTGAAGCGCAGGCCGTTAGACCGCCTCGTGAAAGGAAGGGGGTATGGACAAAGCTGAGGCTGCCGCGAAAAGCATCGTCGAGAATCTGATTCCCGGCGCCAGAATGCATTACCATGAGAGCCAGCCATCGGGGGAGCACGATTTTGATCTTGAGTACCCCACGGGAACGAGGGTTCCGCTCGAGGTCACGATGTCGACAGATGAGGCTGCGGAGGCAACTCGGGCGGCGATCCGACACTCACGCCGAGGAGGACCATTCATTCCTCGGGTCCAGTGCGAGCATGACTGGTATGTTTACCCGAGGCGCCATGCCAACATCAACAAGATTCGCGCACACGTTGACAGTTATTTGGCGGCTATTGAGGCTGAGGGACGCGAACAGTTCAACGCCTTCACCGACTCAGCGCAGTCTCCAGCGGTCTTCGCGATTCTCCAGGACTTGGGGATAGAGTATGGTAGCATCGTCAGCTGGAAATCACCGAGCATTGGGATCGCGACGCCGGGAGATGGAGGGGTGATCGACCCCGTGCTCGTGAACGAGGCTGTAGAGACTGAGGCCCTCAAGGCGGATATCAAGGGTAAGCTGAGTGCTGTGAAAGGGTCGGAGAAGCATCTCTTTGTCTATGTGGCTCCCACGAGACACGTTATCTGGGTCGCAGTGAGAGATGAGGCTCCGCCTGCTGCGGGGCCGAAGTTGCCGCTGGAAATTACGCATGTCTGGGTGGCGACGTGGGCCGGAGACGGTGCATGGCACACTGTGTGGTGTGCGCAGCGTGGCTTTTCGTGGACGCACATGGGGCAAGTCAATATCGAGACGGGCGAAGTGAAAACGGTCTAACCACGGCGTGCAGGCGACGGCGGCCAGCGTCCGCTCGTGCCTCGCTCCCGCTGCCCACCGCGCCTGACGCCCAGCGTTCGGCGGATGAGCGCGTGACACGCGGACGGAGGCAAAAGAGTGGCAGCCCGAAAGCGAAGCGCGAGGCGAGACATTGAGAAGGACTATCTCTCGAAGCAGTTCGTGGCGAAGCTGCGTCGGTTGGCCGACTGCATCGAACAAGGCAAACGCTTCCGTATCCAGGTCGCCGGAGAACGGATCGTGGTACCATCAACTGCTATCATCAACATCGAACACGAACGCAGCGAATCAGCGGAAGAAATCGAGTGTCAGCTCAAGTGGCCGGTTTAGGAGTAGCAAGCGACGGCCGCGGGCAAGAATCTTTTGAAACCAGAATCATAGTGACAGGAGGCGGCAAATGAAGTGCCCTGTGTGCAAAGAAACAGCCCTCGTCATGGCGGATCGACAGGGAATCGAGATCGACTATTGTCCTGATTGCCGGGGAGTGTGGCTCGATCGAGGTGAGCTCGACAAGATCATTGAGCGTGCGACAGCAACGACCCCCACGCCCGATCAGTCACGAGGCGATCGTGCTACGCACGAACGCCGTGACACACGAAGCTACGACGACGAGGGTCGCTACGGCCATTATGGGAAGAAGAAACGCGGATTCCTCGGTGAGTTGTTCGAGTTCGATTGATTGGGGAAACCGCCTAACGCTCAGCATACAGCGGACGGCGTTGCGTGCCGCCGCTGATGCTGGGCGTTAGCCCGCCTGCTGTTACGAGTTGTGCAATTTTGTACGTGCGGATGCAAGCAAGGCATTCATGGGAGGCTTGAGGTAAGATAGGATAATGGCCAACCGACGGGCGTTCAAATCTGATGTCAGTTTTCTTGAGAAGATTTCGATGGGTGCTGTCGGGACCCATCGGGTCTTCGAGCATCTGAGAAATCAGGGGCATAACCCCCTCGAACTTGAGCGTGGCTCAATGAGCTTCAAGATCTGGAAGAATATCAAGATTAAGCGTATCAAGGTACCTGATATTCTCTGCGTGGCTTGTGGTCGTCGAGTCGAATCCAGAACAAAACCTCGTTCGAAATCTCTATGTCTCATTCGTTGTCCGATCCAGAACGTGGTTGGGATTATGGCCTAACGATGGCGATTTTGTAGCACTGGTGATTTGCAGGCGAGTTGGCGATAGGCCAATAGACTGGTGGGCTGATGAACTTGTCCAGTATATCTCCGTTCATGATCTCCGTTCTGCCCAGAGGAATAACCTCATTGTTCTCGTGAAACCCAAAGGTGCGGGAGAAGGATTCGAGGCTAGAATCAGTTGGCCTGCCGCCGTTGCGAAATCTGCAGGCACTATCGAGTCCGTTACGAACGATCGCATTCAATATCGAAGACAGACCGATAATAGAATGATCACATTGAGCCTTTCTAAGCAAGGGCTTAATTTGAATCCTCTTGTTCGAGAAGGCGATGCTGTTTTTGAAAATCAAGTCCTCGCCGCTGTTGTCCCCGTAGTCAAGCAGTTTCCCTGTTCAGGGGGGATTGTCCGGGACTATTACATTGCTCAGCTTTCAAGTTCATCTCTGAGTGAACGCTACACCGCAGCTAAAGCCCTATCAATCTTCCCGTCGGCAGAAGCGTCCAGGACACTTCTTGATAAAACGAATGAAAAGAGTGAACATATTTATGTCAGGCTCGAAGCAGCCGCAAGCCTGGCACGTCACAATGAAGAACAAGGGTGGTCATTCATTAAGCAATGTCTCGTGGATAACTATCTCCAAAACAGATTAGAGGCTGTCATTGTTTTAGGAGAGATTCTATCCGATGCATCCTGCCAACTCCTATGTTCCGTTCTGATGGACACTCAACAGCACCCGGAAATTCGAGCCGGGGCAGCTTGGGCGCTTGATGAGCTACAGAATAGCTTAGCTCTCAATGCTCTGGTTGAGAGCTTTTCTGCTGTAGATGAAGGTATTCGCATTGAGGCTGCGAGAGCTCTGGCGAAATTGACATCACATTTTACCGGGGAAATCGTGGATAAGTTTCCTCGGGCTGCTCCGGATAAAAGACCGGGAATAGCGTGGGCATTGAGCAAATCAGGGAGGTTCAGGCTTGAAGACTTGCTAAACGCACTCGTTGATGAGGATGCCCGTCATTGGGTATCGTATATTCTCGGCACGCAAGATCAGCAAAAGTACATTGACCAAATAGAGAAGCTGAAGAAGCGAGACCCTGAGGTGTATTTCGCCGTTACAGTCTTGTGGAAGATCATGACAAGTTGGGTTTACAGCTTGGAGGAATATTGATGACATCACTACCAGAGCCACTGTATACGACTCACTATGGAGCAGCCTATGTCGGCGATGCTCTTGAATTGCTACAGGGGCTTCCTGATGAGAGCATTGACCTTGTGCCTACTTCACCACCTTTCGCCTTGCAGCGTCAGAAAGAGTATGGCAATGTTGACCAGGACGAGTATGTAGATTGGCTTTTATCGTTCACCGCCGAAATAAGGCGTGTACTAAAAAGCACAGGCAGTTTCGTACTCGACCTTGGAGGTGCCTACCGTAGAGGCAGACCTGTTAGGTCGTTATATAATTATCGCGTCCTTATCAGAATGTGTGACGAAGTAGGCTGGAACCTTGCGGAGGAGTTCTTTTGGTTTAACCCATCTAAATTACCTTCGCCTATAGAGTGGGTCAACAAACGCAAAATCCGCGCCAAGGATGCTGTCAATACCATTTGGTGGTTTTCCAAGACGGATTTCCCCAAGGCTGATGCAACAAAGGTCTTGGTACCCTATTCGGAGCGAATGAGACTTTTGCTTCAGAATAGTGAAAAATACTATTCGCCGAAGAAGAGACCGTCCGGGCACGACATCAGCGACCGATTTGCAGAAGATAAGGGTGGGGCAATTCCACCAAACTTACTGCAGATTCCGAACACTGAAAGCAACTCGCAGTATCTCAGATGCTGTCAGATTGTTGGCATCAACGGTCACCCAGCTAGGTTCCCCGAGAAGCTCCCTGAGTTTTTTATCCGTTTTCTTACCGACGTAGGGGATACTATTTTAGACATTTTTGCTGGTTCCAACACGACAGGCGCAGTGGCAGAGGCGTTGGGGAGAAGATGGATGGCTTTTGAAATTGATCCATCTTACCTTGCTACTTCAGCCTTCCGCTTTCTTAATGAAGCCCAGGAAGATATTGTAAAGTCTTTGTATAGCAAGCTTATTGCTGAGGGCGCAAAGGGAGTCATCATTCCGCAGGGGGCAATGCAGCAATATCTTCTGGAGGAGATGGGCGAATATAAGACATCGTAGAAATGACCATGGAGCAACACATTACCACAATACGGCAGGCTAACAACTCGCTGGAGCCGACCGCCTTCGGCGGTGACCTCAGCTCGAAGCCGTTCGGCGGACAGGTGGAGTCCACGACCGATACTACAGGGCGAAGCATGCCAATCCGTGTCGGTGTCTCAATGTGTTTGCTGGGTGAAAGGATGCGGCATGATGGGGGGTCCAAGCGCGACCGTTACGTGACTGATACTCTCGCCGAGTTCTTTAAGTGGGTGCCGGTGTGCCCGGAAGTTGAAGTCGACATGGGAACGCCGCACGAGGCGATTCATCTGGTGCAACTGAGCGGCGAGGGCCGCCTGGTGGGTCGGCAGAGCGGGGCGGACCACGCCGAGGCAATGCGCTCGTACGCACGGCGCCGGGTCGAGCAGCTCGCGAGCGAGAATCTGAGCGGGTACATCCTGAAGAAGGACTCACCGAGCTGCGGGCTGGAGCGCGTGCGGCTTCATCACGCGGACGGCCGGCTGTGCGATGCACGGCTGCGCGAGAAATCGTCCCGATCACGCTCGTCGCCCATTACGTCCGGCGTTGCGACACCGAATATCACAAAGGCCAGGTGTACCTAAACCCGCACCCGAAAAAGCTTGCGTTACGAAACCATGTGTAACACATCCTTCCAAACTCAAAGCATGCGCAATGCAGTTAATCAATCAAGATCAACGAGCGACTCGCTTATCCTGCTCACTGGCGCGACCGGTTACGTGGGCGGGCGATTGCTGCGCGTGCTCGAGGCTGAGGGCCGCCGCGTCCGCTGCCTAGCTCGCCGGCCAGAGTTCCTGCGCGATCGAGTCGCGCCAACGACAGAGGTCGCACAGGGGGACGTGCTCGACGCCGATTCGCTCGGTCGCGCGATGGCCGGCGCGACCGCGGCGTACTACCTGGTGCACTCAATGGGATCGTTCGGTGATTTCGAGGTCGAGGATCGACAAGCAGCCGAGAACTTTGCGGCAGCCGCTCGCGCGGCGGGTGTGCGACGGATCATCTACCTCGGAGGTCTTGGTGACGCACGAGGACAACTGTCGCCGCACCTGCGAAGCCGGCATGAGGTTGGCGAGATTCTGCGAGCGAGTGGCGTGCCCACGATCGAGTTTCGCGCGTCGATCGTGATCGGCTCGGGCAGTTTGTCTTTTGAATTGGTGCGCTCGCTGGTGGAGCGCTTGCCGGTCATGATTACTCCGCGGTGGGTCAAGGTGCCGGCCCAGCCGATTGCGATTAACGACCTGTTAAGTTATCTCGTCGCGGCGATCGACCTGCCGCTTGAATCAAGCCGCATCTTCGAGATCGGCGGTGCGGATCGCACGTCGTACGCCGGCCTGATGCGCGAGTACGCGAGACAGCGCGGCCTTGCACGCTGGATCGTACCGGTGCCGGTGCTGACGCCGCGCCTGTCGAGCTTGTGGCTCGGGTTGGTCACGCCGATCTACGCGCGGGTCGGCCGAAAGTTGATCGACAGCGTCCGGCACCCGACCGTGGTCAACGACACCGCGGCACTCGATGCGTTTCCGATCCGGCCCGTCGGCTTCCGCGAGGCGATCGCGGCGGCGATTCGCAACGAGGACGCGGAACTGGCCGAGACGCGCTGGTCTGACACGCTGTCGGCGGCGGGTACCGCTCGTAGTTGGTTTGGCGTCCGGTTCGGCTCGCGGCTGATCGACTCGCGGGTCGTTGACGTGAGCGTGTCAGCGGAACGTGCGTTCCGGCCGATCGAGCGAATTGGCGGCCGAGCCGGCTGGTACTACGGCGACTGGCTGTGGCGGCTGCGCGGCGCGCTCGACCTGCTCGTCGGCGGCGTCGGCATGCGTCGGGGCCGGCGGGATCCGGAGCGGCTCCGGGTTGGCGACACGCTCGATTGCTGGCGCGTCGAGGCAATAGAGCCGGGTCGCCGACTGCGACTTGCCGCCGAAATGAAGCTACCTGGCCGCGCGTGGCTCGAATTCGAAGTGAACGACAAGGGCGACAGGCTTGCCGGCGGATCGCGGATTCGCCAGACCGCCGAATACGACCCGATTGGGCTGCTCGGCCGGGCCTACTGGTACGCCACTTATCCGCTACATAAGTTTATCTTTGCCGGCATGCTGCGTGCGATTGCCGCGCGAGCCGAGTCAGGAGAACAAGCAGTCCGCGCGGCGCCGCGTTACCGCAGCGCCGCGGCTCAATGTGTTGGCCTGCTCTTTTGGCTTGTTGTGTGTTTTGCCGCGGCGGGTGTAGGTGCCGTATTCACTGCGCCGTCGGTAACTGATTGGTATCCAACGCTGAACAAACCCGCGTGGACGCCGCCAAATTGGGTTTTCGGGCCGGTGTGGTCGGCACTCTATTTCCTAATGGGAGTTGCGGCGTGGTTGGTGTGGCGCCAAAAGGACGAGCCGCAGGCTCGAGGGGCATTGAGGCTGTTCGGCCTTCAACTCGGCCTGAACGTCGCCTGGTCCGCCTGCTTCTTCGGCTTGCGGAACCCCGGGCTGGCGCTGGCCGAACTGTTCGTCTTGCTCGCCGTGATCGTGGCAACGACCGCCGCGTTCCGCCGCATCTCGCCTCTGGGCGCGGCGCTCATGGCGCCGTACCTGGCGTGGAGCACCTTCGCGGCACTTCTGAACCTTTCCATTTGGTGGTTGAACTCGTGAGTCAAGTCCCCGGCATCCGAATCCGAGTCTGCAACGCATTGCCAGTGCGCGGCGATGGTCAGTTTGTGCTGTATTGGATGATCGCGTTTCGCAGGATGCAGTCGAACTTCGCACTCGATCGGGCGGTGGAGTGGGCGGTGAAGTTGAATAAGCCGCTGGTGATCTTCGAACCGCTGCGGACCACATATCCTTGGGCAAGCGACCGCATTCACCGATTCATCATAGACGGCATGGCCGACAATGCCGCACGGATCGCACAGCTTAACCGGCACGGTGTGGAGGGTGTCCGATATTTTCCGTACGTCGAGCCGGTGCCGGGCGTGGAAAAGGGACTACTCGCCGAATTCGCGCGGCGCGCTTGCGTGATCGTCACAGACGACTATCCCATGTCTTTCATCCAGCGGTTGATTTCGGCGGCTGCATCACAACTGCCGATACGAGTCGAGTTGGTGGACTCTAATGGGCTTTTGCCGTTGCGGGCGACTGACCGCGTATTCACGACGGCGTTTTCGTTTCGGTCGTTCTTGCACAAGGAGTTGCCGCTGCACCTTGGTCAGGCTCCGAAGCCGGATGCACTGGCGCGGCTGAAGTTGCCAGCATTGAAGGGGATTCCAGCCGAGATCACGCGCCGCTGGCCCCCAGCTTCACGCAGGCTCCTTATGGGTGACGCGGACGAACTTGCGAAGCTCCCGATCGATCACTCCGTGTCGCCAGTCGACTACCGCGGTGGGGCGGCTGCGGCGCAGCGACGACTGACTCGCTTCCTAGACCAGCACATTGTACACTACCACGACGTCATGAATGACCCGGACGCGGACGCTCGTAGCGGCTTGTCACCGTATTTGCACTTCGGACACATCTCCGTCCACCAGGTGTTCCATGAGGTCATGTCGCGTGAGGGCTGGTCGCCGAAGCGGCTGTCGAATCGAGCAACCGGCAAGCGTGAGGGATGGTGGGGTGTGGGGGCCGGTGCTGAGGCGTGGCTCGACCAGCTAATTACCTGGCGTGAAGTCGGCTACAACATGACAGCCCACCGCGACGACTACGACCGCTACGAGTCGCTGCCAGATTGGGCGCGCGCGACGCTGGAAAAGCACGCCTGCGACCCGCGGCCGTTCGTCTATTCCCTCGACGCCTTCGCCGCCGCGCGCACGCACGACGAACTGTGGAACGCGGCCCAGACGCAGCTCGTGCGTGAGGGACGCATTCACAACTACCTGCGGATGCTTTGGGGCAAGAAAATCTTGGAATGGACCGCGAGCCCGCACGACGCCTTGGCTGTCATGATTGAACTCAACAACCACTATGCCCTCGACGGCCGCGATCCCAATTCCTACTCCGGCATCTTCTGGTGCCTCGGGCGCTACGACCGCCCGTGGGGTCCCGAACGGCCAATCTTTGGCACGGTCCGCTATATGAGTTGCGAGAACACGCGGCGAAAGCTCCGCGTGAACAGGTACCTGAGACAATATGCTCCACATCAGACGACGAATACCGAGGACGCTCCGATCCGTGGAAAGAGATCGTGCAGCGCCCCCCAACAACAGCATGCAGCCGACGGCGCTACGCGCCGCCGCTGATGCTGCGCGTTGGGCTGTCCGGAAAGATTGCGATGCGGTTTTATCTTTGGAGAAGATATGACAATACGAGCGTTTGACCTCAACATCGAAGAAGTCCTGGAGAATTGGGAAGTTGAACACGCCTTGCGAGAAGTCATTGCAAATGCGCTTGACGAGCAGGTTATCTCAAAAACCGCCGAGATAGAGATTTCCAAAGACAGCCAGGGCAATTGGCATATTCGGGATTTTGGCGTGGTCTCCGAATCGAACACTTTACCCTGAACGAGAATCAAGAGAAACTAAATGCGCTTTCAGGAGTCATAGGCAAGTTTGGTGTCGGACTCAAAGATGCACTGGCCACCTTTCATCGCAGGGGCATTGGTGTTCTTATTCGTTCTCCATTCGGCACGTTTCGCCTTAAGCAAGAGCATAAGCACGGTTTTAGTAACATTGTAACTCTTCATGTGGAGTACGATGACTCGCCCACTAACATACATGGCACGGAGTTCATTTTGCGTGGCGTGACCGACGCGGATATGGCGAAGGCAAAATCACTCTTTTTGAAATTCGCTAGTGAAGAAATCTTGGAAACAACTACCTACGGTCAGATTCTGCGGCGTAAAGGCAACGCTGGTCGAGTATACATTTTTAGGTGTATTTGCCAGCGAAGAACCCAATTTTCTGTTCTCGTACAATATTACCAGTTTGACCGACTCTATGAAGAAGAAACTAAATCGGGAAAGGTTGAATGTAGGCAGAACCACCTATGCAGATAGGGTAAAGGCCATCCTCAAGAGCGCAAAGAGCAGAGCGGTTGAAGACTTGCTTGTAGACCAAGTTGGAAAGCGTGCAACGGGGGAACAAAGCGACGAGATGGCCTGGATTGAAATCAGCCAGATGACGCTCAACCTCATGCACCAGCGGCAGAAGGTGGTTTACTTCACAGAGCAAGAAATTCAATCAAGACCTAATATCCTCGATAATGTCAGGTCAGACGGATATCAAGTTGTCGTTATTACTGAACAGCAAAAATCAAAGTTGCAGACCCAAATTGAGACAGGCGGGCCACAGATTCGGACTCTAGAAACATATGTTCAGGAATACAACGCCAGTTTTGAGTACAAGTTTGTTGAAATCCATGAATTGACTCGAGAAGAGCGCCGCATCTATGATTCTACGCCCAAGATACTCGCGCTTGTTGGTCTCACCCTCAATCGTGCCCCTAGAATACTAATCTCCGAAACTATGAGAGTGACAACTGACAACACCGAAGGAGTTTGGGGTTCATCCATTCCTGCCATAGTTATCAAGCGCAGCAAACTTTCTTCTCTTGTTAGCTATGCTGCGACTCTGTTGCACGAGGTTGGGCACGCAACCACAGGTACAGTTGATGCTACACGGGAATTTGAGCATGTGCTAACAGGTTACTTGGGACAAACGTCAGTAGCGGCGATTGGAAAGTGAGTGACTATGGCTTGACCCTTGGAATCCAAAGGGCAGCCCAACAAGCGTTTCCAGCCGATGCCTCGCTTCGCTCGGCGCGGCTGAAGCGCCAACCGTTGGGCGGCGAGCGAAAGAAGCACACTGAGTGCTTGGGAGGCTGAAACATGCATTCGCGCGGTGCATACAGAGGCGGCGCCAGCCTCGTTGTGCTCTTGGCACTCCTCGGTCTCCACGGCTGTGCCACGACTTCACGGCTCTACCCGAGCGGGGCGCCGGAAGGCTCCCTTCGACTCGTCGAGGTCCTTGCCTTGGCGTCAAAGTCGGATGTCGAAAACAACCGCTACATCTATGAGCCGCTGGTAGCGGCTGGAATAGAGGATGCACGGACTCGAGATGGCAGCATCGCTGCTGGCAGGGTTTACTACTGCGGCGGAAAGATGGATGAAGCCTTCTTGCACTACTTCTACATCCCACTGGGCATCTTAGTGGGCATCGGTGATATTGTCGAGATCCGATCTGGGAGCTTGCCAAAGGGAGGCAAATCGGCCGTAAACACTGCGGTGCGTGTCGTTCAGAAGAGGGATGATCTTTCGGGCACCTGTTGATGGGAGCCTCGTGACAGATCATATGGTCGAGTACTGTACTGCGATTGGATGCCACAGCAGGGATGGATAAAACACAGGTTCGGCGCCCTGCCGTTCGATGAGACGTGGGTCAAGCCGGCTAGGCCGTAGGGCAACATCTATCGTTCCGGATGCCTCATCTGCATGTGTACCGCCCAACTCCGCACTGGAGCGGACGCGCTTCGCGCGCCGCTCACCGCGAGCGTGTGTGCCGGGCATGGTGCGTAACTAGTAGGGTGGGAGTCCCTATACCCGGTGTACACGAAGCCGAATGGTAGGAGAAGGGCAAGGGCGTCATCGCGAGATGGGGTCTGAAGGAAGCCCAATCCAAAGATGCGGGGCGACGAACAGGAACCGGATATGAGGTGTGGTACATCCGGGCCGAGTGGGCACGCGATCACGAAGTCCTCCATCCGCAAAGGGATGTGCTGGATAAATTCGGCGGCTATGCATCGAGAGTTACGAGCCTTCCCCCGGGAGGCCTGTATGGTGTCCAAATCGCAGGTATGGATGAGATAGGGTGGCCCCGCCGGGAAACCAGGCGGCAAACAGAGAAAACAAACTTCATCCTGAAGCCACGACGAGGACTGCTGGGTGAGAGATCCCCTGTGAACGCCATGCAAGAGTCAGCAGAGGGCATAATAGGAGGGAAGGAACAGGCAGCAGGCGCAGCCCGCAGGGACGAACTAGGAACCCGCCCTGTAGAAGCGAAAGAGCAGGTGACGGAAACTCTCGGCCTAAACGGGTGGAGACGGTGGTTATGGCCCCTTCTGAAGGCCTGAACGGTCTGCGGGAACGATCGGAGAGGAGCCCCCATGAACGGTAAGCTGGCAATTCAATTGTGGCAGCCCTGGAAGAACGAGGGCAAACCGAGTGATGAGGAGACCAGCTCCGACTCGGATTCGAGCTTCGGATTCCGACTGGGCCGCAATGCGCCTCAAGCAACAGGGCGTGCGCAATCGTATCGCAAAGGGGGCCACGCCTGGGTGGTAGCTAGGGACCTGGAGAAGTTCTTCGACCGGATGAACCACGCCAAGCTGAGGAGCGAGGTCTCCAAACGCGTTCATGACCGACGCGTGTCGACCCTGAGCCATCGATTTCTCAAGGCAGAGGCCATGGAGCACGATGCGCTGCATAAGACGGTGGAGGGGGCCCTCAAGGGGGTCCGCTTTCCCCGTTACTGTCGAACCTGATCCTAGACCTGCTCGACCGGGAATTGGAACGGCGAGGACATCGGGTCGTACGATACGCGGACGACGGCAACATGTACGTGCGGAGCAAACGGGCTGGATACCGTGTAGTAAAGAGCCTGAGCCGATTCCTGTACAGCCGCTCAAACTCAAGGTCAACGAGGCCAAGAGTGCCGTAGGGCGGCCAGGGGAGAGGAGCTTTCTCGGCTTTCGCTTTACCCGCCGGGGCTTTCGGCGGTACAGCAGTCCGGAAGCCGTCGAGCGGTTCAAAGAGCAGGTGCGGGAGATCACGGATCGCAGCCGGGGCAGGCGAATGGAGCGGATAGTCTCCGAGCTGCGCCGGTACCTGCAGGGGTGGAAGGCTTACGTTGGGTACAGGAAGGTTTGTTCCATCTTCAAAGAATGGGACTCGTGGATTCGGAGGCGCCTTCGCTGCTATCTGTGGAGGCAATGGGGGCGGCGGGGGTACAAGGAGTTGCGCAAACGAGGGGTCAGGCGGGATGTAGCGGGGAACATGGCAAAGTCCGCCCACAGACCATGGCGTCTAAGCCGGTCTCCTGCCCTGGCGATTACCTTGCCGGGCAGCCATTTCGATGGGTTGGGAGTGCCGAGGCTATACATCAAAAGATCATCTCAACCGAACCGCCGTGGTACGTGATCCGTACGCCCGGTGGTGTGGGAGGAGGGGAGCCGTGAGGCTCCCCCCTATCCCGATTAGGCGTAAAGATAGATTGCAAACCCGCTGACATAGGGTCAAGCAGAGGAGAACTCCAATGGCTGACGAGTTTATTTATGATACTCCTGAGGTGCGGAGCTTCATCAGCAAGATAAAAGAGAATAAGAGATACAAATGTTGAGTAGATATCCTCAACAGAAAAATGTTTCTCTCCACAAATGTAAGAAGGGTGCAAAATGTCTTTTAAGAAGCTCATGACTATTTTGTTGTTGAGTATGCTGGTGATAGCAAGTCACGTCTTTGCACATGATCCATCCAAACCTGCCCAACCTGATCAAGCCAACCCCGATGCCTCGTCCCACTCTATGAAAATTTGGGTGATCTGACCTATCCTATCACTACAAATAGCGAACGAGCCCAACGCTATTTTGATCAAGAACTTCGGCTCACTTATGCCTTCAACCACGCAGAAGCTCTGCGCGCCTTTCGCGAGGCGCAGCGGCTCGATCCAGAGTGTGCCCTATGTTACTGGGGTGAAGCTTTTGTCCTTGGACCCAGTATCAACGCCCCAATGGATGAGACTGCAGAATCTCCAGCAGTCAAGGCTATCAACAGAGCTAAAGAACTTGTTCATCATGCCAGCGAGCGTGAGCAGGTGTTGATCAATGCACTGGCTGAACGGTACTCGAATGACCCAAAAGCAGACCGGAAGGCACTCGACCAGGCGTATGCAGAGGCTATGGCCAGAGCAGCTCAACGTTATCCTGAAGATCAGGAGATCGCTATGCTCTATGTCGATTCCCTCATGAACCTGTCACCGTGGGATTACTGGGAAGCAGATGGCAAGACTCCGAAAGGAAAGATTGGTGAAGCCATTCAAACGGCTGAGAAAGTGCTCGCGGCCAATCCAAACCATCCTGGCGCGATTCATCTCTACATTCATCTGACCGAGGCCTCAGCCACGCCAGAACGGGCAGAGTCATACGCCAATCGGCTGGCCGCACTTATGCCCGGAGCCGGACATCTGGTGCATATGCCATCACATACCTTTTTCCGGATTGGCCGGTATCACGACTCAGCAGAGACCAATAAGGCAGCGGTCAAAGCAGATGAAGTGTATCTCGCTCAGGTAAAAGCCGAAGGCATCTACCCTTACGGGTATTACCCCCATAATATCCACTTCGTGTTAGCCTCGGCCCAGATGATAGGTGACAGTCAAACCGCACTGGAGTATGCAAAGCGTCTGGAAGGGAAGATTCCGGATGCTGTAGCCGAACAGATCGGGTGGATTCAGGCGATTAAGACTGCTCCCTATTTTGCTCATGCCCAGTTGAGTTCACCAGAAACGATCCTCACACTTCCGGATCCGGGTGATAAGTTTCCACTGGTGCAAGCGATGTGGCATTACGCTCGTGGTGTAGCTTTAGCCACAAAAGGGGAGGTCGAACAGGCCCAGAAAGAGGCTGCCAAGATAGCCGAAATCAATCAGAAGACCGATTTTAGCTATCTGCTGGCCTGGGCTGTACCGGCTCCTGATATGCTGCGTCTTGCCAGGCATATAGTGGAAGGGCGGATTGCCCAGGCTTTGGGGGATACTGAGCGAGCCATTAAGGAATTCCAGGTTGCCGTATCTATCCAGGACTCGTTTCCTTACATGGAACCCCCTTACTGGTACTATCCCGTCCGTCAGTCGCTGGGGGCAGCTTTACTTGAAGCGGGTAAGCCAGCCGAAGCAGAACAGGCTTTCAGGCAAAGCCTCGAACAATTTCCCAAAAATGGCTGGGGGCTCTATGGTCTCCTGAAAGCCCAGCAGGTTCAGGGGAATACTTCAGCCGCTCAGGAAACCGAAAAACTCTTCAAGCAGGTATGGAGAGGAGATTCGATTAGCCTCAAGCTCAGGGATCTTTAGGATAAAGAAATAGGCTTATAACATGCGGGAGGGAAGAGCAGAAACTTTGCTACTCCTCCCTCTTACCGAGAGAAAAACATAGCCGGTCTATTCCAAAACACAATGAGAGGAGGTCTGCGCACGAAAGGTATCTATAGCCGCTTTCAGTTCCCTCCATTCTTTGCACTCTGCTTTCCACCCATCTGGAGAAGTCCCCTCCGTCATTTGTCTGCACGTAACCTTCAGGCGTTCGAGTTGTTCAATAGCCTGTGCCAGACACCCCATAGCCAGATAAGTCTCTCCCAGATACTCCAGCGCTCCACGATGATAAGAGTTGAGTTCAAGGGCCTGCTGATAGTAAACAAGCGACTGACGATAATCGCCGAGCTGACGATAGGCAAAACCGATAAGGCTATAGGCATTGTCATGCCAGGGATGCCGTGCAATTACTTTCCTCATATACTCGATCACCTTCTCCCAATCTGCAGCCTCGAATGCCGCAATACCAGCGGCATAATCCGCATCGTACGGGACACTTTGGGGAGGATTTTCGGTATCGCTCAGGATGGCAAGTGTGGGCAGTGTGGAAATGGCCAGATACAGAGAGATAAACAGATAAGAACTTACCCATCGCATCATACTTGGGCCTTTGCTTGACCTCAATACAACGTAGGCTTTTTCCGGTCTGGTAAGCGAAAAAGCAGCACAAGCTTCACCTCACAATAAGGTGAAAGATTTTTCGCTCCGTTCAGAAGGACCTGCTTTTTTCATACCTGCAGCCTGCCTTAACTAAAGATAACATACTGACGCAGGAAGCGCATCACTGCTGTATAGAACTGCTCAACAGTTTCTGATTTCCGCCACCCATGCCCTTCTCCAGAATAGAGATGATATTCATGCGGTATACCTCGGCGCCGGAGTGATTCCACAATGGAATCAGACTGTTCACGGGGCACCACCCGATCAATATCCCCCTGAAAAACGGCCAGAGGATCCTGGATCTTATCGGCATGAAAAATAGCCGACCGCTCTCGATACAGATGTGCTGCTTCTGGAAGAGGACCGACAAGCGAATCGAGATACCGTGCTTCGAATTTGTGGGTATCTGCAGCCAAAGTGAAGAGATTGCTCACACCATACAGACAGATCCCAGCCTTGAAAAAGCCTGGATGTCGAATCAAGCAGAGCAGGGCAGTGAAACCGCCAGCACTCCCTCCCATCACTACCAGCCGTTCTGGATCGGCTCGGTTTGCTTTGACCAGATACTGGGCTCCACTAACCGTATCTTCCACATCGTAGAGCCCCCAGTTTCCGCGGAGTTTTTTGAGATACGCTTTCCCATAACCGGTACTCCCGCGATAATTTACTACCAGTACCCCAAAACCACGAGTGGCAAAGAACTGGGCTTGAGGATTAAAAGTGGCAGGCGTCTGGCTCGTGGGGCCGCCGTGCACCAAGACTATGAGTGGTGGCTTACCACTGCAATGAAAGGCCGGGTTATGCGGTGGATAAAAAAGACCATAAACCGTATCGCCATTAGCCGCTTGCCACTGTATTGATTCGGGTTGGGAGAAACTCTCCGCTTCGATGCGTTCAGCGGTACTCCGGGCATGGATACGTTCGTCATTTGTCGTGTCAAGACCGAAGCTAACCAGACGAGTGGGAATAGTTGAAGCCGCCACAATGGCAGCCAGACGGTTCCTTTGGGGAGCAACGGCTGGCTGAATCAGATAAGTATAGCGCTCCACAACCGAAGATACCGGCTCAGCATCTTTGCCCTCCACGGATACTCTCCACAGACGAGTAAACCCATTCTGACTGTAAGCATAGAAGATCCATTTCCCATCCGAACTGATGGTATAACTCCGCACTCCCTGTTGCCAGGCCGGACGCCCTACTTCTGCTTGGGGCATATCCACAAGAGGACGATGCTCACCGTTTTGTAAATCATAACGATAAAGAGTATTCCATCCACTCTGGTCACTGATGTAGATGAGATGGCGACCATCTGGAGTAAACTGAGGTTCAGTAACGGCGACATCTTCTTGAGCGCATAATACCTTTTGGTGTGTTATGGTGGGTAAACGGTTCCCTTCTGAAGCCAGGGAAGCCAATACCAGTCGAGTAGCATCCCACGGCATATGAGGATGATCCCACTCGATCCAGGCCAGTTGTTGCCCACCGGGATGCCAGGCTGGTTGCATATAGAAATCAGCACCAGAAGCCAGTTTTTGAGGCCAGCAAGCGCCAGCAGTGTCTACAATACCCAGCACATCGTTTTGATTATCGGTGTGGACATATACCACCCATTGTCCATCAGGAGAAACGGTGGGGGAAGCCACTGCTCCAAACGCCGGGGTTACTGGAGCAGGTTGTCCGCTGACCAGCGGCAGACGATAGAGACTGCTACTCTCCTTTTCTACATAATAGACATAACCCTGAGCGACCGTGAAATCCCCGCCACCATACCCAACAAAGGCCCGGACATTGTGGGTCTCGGTGAGATCTCGTGGCGGAGCGTCACTGTCAAGACTTTGTGCTATTAATACTCCACGATCAGAGCGTCCTTCCAGCCAAACCAGGGTCCGTCCGTCGCTATCCCATTGCACTTCATTCAGGCGTATTCCGAGGGCCATGCTAGCCGGGGTGAGTGGACTCTTCCATAAGCCATAGGGACAAAAAGTGCTTGCCTGTGCCATGTATTTTCTCCTTGCTATTATCTTCCCAGAGGTTCCTCAGGCAAAGGATACCAACTGCTTTTGATTTTCTTGATCAATGGGTATTTCGTCCCGGTTATGACTCCGCCTGTGCTTTTTTTCTGACCGGTGCTGGTTTTCGATGCCGTTGGGCTAAACCTGCCCCGAGAATTACCAGTAGGGCTCCAGCGAATAAACGGGGACTGAGTGGTTCACCAAGGATAAGCCATCCCAGCAAGACCCCAAAGATAGGCTGGGTCAGGGAAATCACGCTGATACGAGACGGTTGATAATGCTTTAATAACCAGGTATTCCCAATGAAGTTAAATCCGGCAACAATTGCTCCCTGGTAGAAAATGGATAAGGCCAGCATACCTGTCCAGCGATAAGGTACCGGCTCCCAGACTGTGCTGGCAATGAAAAAAGTCAGTCCACCTATTATAGCCTGTGAGAGCAATAACTTGGAGGGATCGATGGATTGCACGACTCGTGCCGTATAGACCAATCGTCCTCCCAAGAGAAAACCAGAGGTCAGCATCAAAGCATCCCCAAAGAGGAGATCGGTGCCCATCTGAAAACTCTGGGAAAAGACCACGACCACTCCAGCGTAAGCGAGCATAATACCGGCCAATTTATCAACACTTAAGCGATCCCCCGGAATGAAAAAGTGAGCAAAAACAGCCACCCAGATCGGATAGACACTGTTTAATACCACACCATTCCCAGCCGTTGTGTAGTTGAGTCCTATATTCATAAAGGCCAATTGAACAGAGAAAAACACACCAATCGTTAGCAAGCGTCCCCATTCCTCAGAGCGTACCCGCACATCGGCACCACTTATCCGGGCCCACAGGCAGACGACCAGTCCGCCTACCACAAAACGCATCCAGCCTAATCTTAAGGGTGGGGCATCAGCCAGACCCAATTTGATGGCTACATTGTTCCCGCTCCAGAGCGTGGCCAGGAGGAGGGCAAAAAGACCAGCTCGCCAGGTCAGAGGTCTCCGGCTACCAGGGGGGAAGATTTCAGACTCTTCTTTTTCAGTATACCTCTTCATGCAGACCTTTTCCGGTGTATTTTGGATCCTTTCAACATGCATGCCCCCGTGCATTTTCAGGGGCCTCTTTGGGAAAGCACGTACCCTGGGAGCGCGGACGTCTCGCTGCAGGCCAGAGGCCTGCGCTCCTAGAGCGCAGCGGAAGCCAGTCCTTTTTGTAGTGCTCCTCCTCGGGTGTCTGAGTACTGCGAAGACCCCGGAAGTTTCGATGAGCAAAAGGCACGCACAAGAATAAGTTTAACAAAGCACCAGGAGCAGCGAAAAGAATTCCAGCCCGGTCCTCTATTATCAGACAGATTTCTGTATGGCCAGATAATGATCTCGAAAACGGAAATCCTCCCGCTTGATGAGATCATGGTATGAGCCGAAGCGAGAAGTATCTATGTCTATCAGCGGATCAGGAGGATCCTGAGCCGGATCGTCAAACACTCTGAGTAACTCATAGGTAGTAGAGCGTTCTGCCGGAATACGACCCATTTCCCGGGCTAAAGCCCGAAAAGAAGTCGGGGTCTGTAACTGCCCAAATCGAGCTCCAGCGGCTGTAGAGATACTTTCATTGATGAGTGTACCACCAAAGTCATTTGCTCCGGCCATTAAACCGACCTGAGCCAGCTTGGGCCCCTCTTTCACCCACGAAACCTGCACATTCCGGATCCAGCCGTGCAACATAATCCGGGAAACGGCATAGAGTTTCATGGTCTCAATACCCGTAGGGCCTCGTCTCAGTCCGGCTGGTTTATGATGATGCACCATAGGTGCCTCTTCATAAATAAAGCCCAAGGGCACAAATTCGGTAATCCCACCGGTCTCTTTTTGGAGATTCCGCAGGATATCGAGATGCACCGCCACATCGTGTGGGGTTTCGATATGCCCATACATAATAGTGGAGGTTGTGGGAATCCCGATTCGGTGGGCAGTGCGAATGAGATCGACCCACTGGACAGTGGTAATACGTCCCGGCGAAATGATATTGCGGATTCGATCCACCAGCACTTCCGCCGAAGTGCCTGGTAGACTACCTACCCCTGCATCCTTGAGCGCTTTCAGGTAATCCGCAATACTCACTCCGGCCAGTTGAGAACCATAGAGCACTTCCTCTGGCGAAAACCCATGCACATGGATCTGGGGAAGAGCCTTTTTGATTGCCCGGCACAAGTTGACGTAATACCATCCATCCATCCCAGGTGCCAAACCGGCCTGGACACAGACTTCAGTGGCTCCAAGCTCCCACGCTTCTTGAGCCCGGCGGACTACCTCTTCTACAGGCAAAAAATAGCCTTCGGAAGCCGTATGTCCCCGGCTAAAAGCACAAAATCCACAGCGTTTGACACAGACATTGGTAAAATTGATGTTGCGATTGACTACATAGGTAACAATATCACCCACAGTTTCCCGACGCAGATAATCAGCGGTGGCCATCAGAGGATTTAGCTCTGCCCCTCGAGCTTCTAACAGGCGGGTACCTTCTTCTACGCTAACTTCTTTACCGGTTAACGCTTTTTCCAGGATAGCTCCCACTGTGCTACCGGCCTGAGACAGGGAGAGCTGATGCAGAGAAGCGTTCTGGTGTTCTGCACACGGATGAAGATCAATAGGCTGATTCATAAGCGCCCCTTTTGTATAGAAAATCCATTTGTCACACCAGGTAGAGCAGCCAGTCATTCTCTCTTCCAGGAAGAACCCGCACTGCTTACCGCATGACAAGATGATTATACGAGAATATAATACCTGTTCTCTTAATTGTCTCTTTTTATTTTCACCAGCCCCCCTCACTTTGTCAAATGAATTTCTTTAGTTTTGAGCACTGCGAACCCTCTATTCAACCCACTCTGCAATAAACAGGTTTGTTTCCCCACGGACTCTTGCATTTCGGTTAGAAGCCCAGACCAGGTATTTTCCATCATAAGAAAACATCGGGAATCCGTCAAAAGAGGGATTAAAGGTGATCTGTTCTAAATTCGATCCATCCTTATGCACCATATACAGGTTAAAAACCGGCATTCCTCCCGAAGATGGATCCCACCCGTAATTTGAGGAAAAAATGATCCGTTCTTCATCCGGGTGCATATAGGGACCAAACGAGGCCGCTCTTAAGTCTGTGACTTGTCGTTGATTGGTCCCATCGGCATCCATAATCCAGAGGTCGAGGATGAGTGGACTGACCAGATGACTCGTGATAAGCTGATTATATTGCGCTAGATCGTCTGGATTTTTGGGATGATTGGCTCGATACACAATATAAGACCCTTTAGGACTGAAGAAAGGACCACCATCGTAACCCAGTGTGTAAGTCAATCGCCTCTGATCCGTTCCATCGCTGTTCATCAGATAAATTTCTGGATCGCCATCGCGGGTAGAGGTAAACACAATCTTTTTGCCATCGGGTGAAACAGCTCCTTCGGCATCGTAACCAGACGAATCGGTTAACCGGGTCAATTTGGTTAAACTCAGATTACTTCGGTAGATATCAAAACTCTCATAGAGCTTCCATACATACCCACGGGACCGATCTGGAGGAGGGGGACAGTCTGGATGAGCAGCATGCGTAGAGGCATAGATAAATTCATCAGTGCCTGGAATAAAAAAAGCACAGGTGGTTCTTCCTAAACCGGTGGAGAGCAATCGTATATTCTTTCCATCGATATCCATACAGAAAATTTGATCACACCGAAAAGGGGGTCTGGTGGATTGAAAAATAATTTTATCCCCCTGAATATTAAAGTACCCCTCGGCATTTTCTCCGCCAAAGGTCAATTGTCGAATATGAGCCAGATGTTTCTCCCCCGGGAACTGGAGAGCACGATCAGTCTGCTGGGCAGAAACGAAATGTGGTCGGAGATTTCCATACAACAATCCTCCCAGGACACCCATCTTCCACAGAAATTCTCTCCGGGAAAGCACTGATCTTCTGCAAGAAGTGAAGTCTATTGTCATAATCTCTCTCCATCGGAATGAGCTAATGCATATCCAGGAGAGATCTTTGGCATTACCCAAGTCGATTGGGAAATATGGATATCCAGAGAATGCGGGCGTCCCGCTCGCTGCGGGCCAGAGGCTCGCACTCCCAGTATAAGTGCTTTACCAAGGATGTCTCCTGATAATATAAAAGAGTGCTTCGTGTTGCTCGCCTTATAAATTTATCGTTGCCCTAAAACCACATGGATCAGGATTTCTTGCTCCTCTCGCCGATACTTCACCTGGATAGTATCCCCAGGCACATGGCTTTTGAGGACTTGTGAAAGGTCGTAAATATTTTTAATCTGTTGACCATCGATCTCTATAAGGACGTCCCCGGCCACGAGCCCAGCACTTTCCGCTGGACTTCCCTTACTGGTGCCTGTAATGCGCATACCTTCTGGATGCTCTGCAAAATCTGGCACAATGCCAAACCAGGCTCCCTGGCTAGGCTGAGATCGGATACTCTCCCGGACCTCTCTCGATCCAGATTGCTGAAAGGTCAAGGAAGAGTCCCGTTCTCCCAAATAAGTAACTAAGGCCGCAATATACTCGGTTATTTTCATCATACCGGTATAGTTGAGTTTTTGCCAGGTATCGTCTGGAGTATGATGCTCTGTATAAGCCCCGGTGAAAAAATGGAGTACAGGAATGCCTTTATGGTAAAATGGGGCTTGATCTGAGGCTCCATAGTCATCTGTATTCAGAGCCAAATCGAACTGGAACTGATAATTAATCCCCTGTAGCACCCGCTTCCATTCGGTGGCAGTTCCGGCTCCAAAGATGAGGAGCTTTTCATCTTGTAAACGGCCTATCATATCGAAATTGAGCATGGCCAGAGTCTTTTCCAGAGGCATCAGGGGATGGTTTACATAATATTTGCTACCGAGAAGATTCAGCTCTTCTGCTGTAAAGGCAATAAAAATAAGTGGCCGCTTGAGAGGGGGATTCTGTGAGGAGAATTTTCGGGCCAGTTCGAGAAGAACAGCGACCCCAGAGGCGTTATCGTCAGCGCCAGGATGCAGGGCTTGCGAATCTTTTCCCTTCGTCCCCGGTCCCCCAAAGCCCAGATGATCGTAATGCGCTCCGAGAATGAGTGGAGCATCTTGCCATGCCGATTCTCTCCCTTCCAGAAATCCAATCACATTTTTGGTGAGGAGAGTCTCTGCACCCAATTTGATTTGAACGTGTTGAAAATAAGTTCCTTTTTCCCCACCGGGCTTCAGATTGAAGAGCTGAAAGTGATCGGCAATATACTGCGCCACCCTGTCCAGTCCTGACGTTCCTACTCCCCTCCCTTCCTGTTCCTCTGCACTGAAATAGCGGACATGTCGTTCCAGATTTTTTTCAAGTTCTTGAGCCCATAAATTACTGGAAGCAACTGCCAGAGCTAAAAGGAAAACAAATAAAACGCGTAGCATGTGTTCCACTCCTTCCTCCTTTTCCCTTTCACCTTTCGTCTTTTGCGTTTTCCTCTTATTTTTCCATCACTCTCTTCAGCATCGGGCTCGTCGTAACGGGCCAGATACCCTTGGCGACATTTTTCTCCCCACTGAATAACAGAAAACTGTATTTCCCATAATGTACGATCTTTCGCCCTATAGAGATCACCATCTGGGGATTTTGGGCGATGAATCGATTGATGGTCAGGTCTGGATTCTCGGGATGAGAGATGGTCATAACCAGAGAGTAATCATCCGGATTATAAGTAGAACCCTCTATCTCCCACCACTCTGGGGTAATAATAACCCCCTCTGGAAAGAGACGTTTATCCAACAGAATAGCGGCATTCCCAAATATCCACACCGTTTTATCCTTCCCGAGCTCTGGGGTATAGTCGATATCCTGGATTACGGTATGATTCTTCTTTTTTTCCCAGAAAGTGGCCAGAGCATTATAGGCGCGAAGCATCTCTGGATCACCTTGACTCGGTACCACGATCAGCACCGATTCGGCTCCCAGGGCCTGGCTCAATGTCGGAGGGAGTTCAGCGCGATGTACTTTACGAAAAATATCAAAATCCGGATCGACATGAACAGAGAGTGGTTTAGCCTCCAGAGTGAACTGGAAGTGTTGTACCGGTTTGGTAAGGGAGACCTGATGGGTTACGTCTCCTTGTTCGGTCGAGATGCGTATCGGGACTTCGAGGGTATAGGGTGGAGATTGAGAGAGAATTACTTCAAGCAGATAAGGTTTGGAGGTCTGTTTGAGAGTTACGGTATCTAAAGAGATAAAAGGGGCTCCAGCCTGCCTAATCCACTGGGTTTGGAAGGATTGGAGATCCCGGTTGGTCACCGTCTGGAAAACAGCAAAGATATCCTCCCATGATGCCACTTTGAAGCGGAAATCTTGATAAAACCGTTGTAGGGCTTTCCAGAAAAGAGTGTCCCCGACTAGATTGCGGAGCATATGAAACACCATCGCTGCCTTGCCATAGCCAATGGTCTGGGAGGCGGAGGAATGTCTGGCTCGAAAATCTGCGAGCGGGAAATCCTTTCCGGCTCGGACATAGTTTACATAATCCCGTAAGATGCCCTGTCTGTACTGACGAGCTGCTTCGGGACCCTGCCTCTCTTTGTATAAATAATCCGCTCCATACACCGTCAACCCTTCACTCCAGTTCCCCCTATCCCAATCGACATAGACACTATTGCCCCACCAGTTATGCAGAATTTCATGACCATACGATGTTTCGACAATAAAAGGGAGTCGGATCACCTGATTCCCCAGGAGTGTAAACGACGGCATGCCAAAACCGGTCTGCCAGTAATTTTCGACCAGGGCAAATTTTGGATAAGGGTAAGGACCGATCAGATCGGTATAGAGGTCAAGATATCTTTTGGTAGCCGAGACATAGATACTGGTAATCTGTGGATCTTCCTCATATAAAAATGTCATGATCTCTATATTCCCATGCGGCTCGGAGGTCACCACATATTTCCCGGCAATCAGGTATACCTCTTCCTGGGGAAAAGGACAATCCCACTCTGTATAGGCCTTGTCGGCCACAACCTCATGCTTGACCCGTTTACCCTGGCTCACGGAAGCATAGTCTGCTGGTAAGATAGTACGCAGGGTAAAGGAGAAGAGAGCACCAGGTTGCGATGGGATCCAGAAAGTTGTCCCACTCAAATAGGCTCCCTGTATCTCGATCAGCCCGGTTGTCTTCTCAAAACCTCTTCCATAGGCCGGATCCGGGGGTTTCAGAGGATCATAAATCATCCCGTGATAAACAACCCGTAACCGGAGTACGTCATTTTGCCACTTCTGATTTTCCAGAGGAATAATTTGATAATATTTTGCTAAGGTAGAGCCGGCTGGGGATGAAGCTTCCTGGAAGAGAAATTGAAAATTGTCTTCAGTGGATATTTCGGTTATATTGAGATTCCGATTGAGAAAAAATCCAAATGGTTCTATAATCTTACTTTGCTTTTCCCCTTGTATTGTTACTGCAGCAGTAACCGTAAGAGACCGCTGGAAAGGATCGACTTTCGCCTCAATATCCTGATGGATGATTTGCATAGCCTCTCCAGCGGACAGGAAAAAAAGCAGAACAAGGATGGCCAAACAATTGGCTGTTCTCTTCATAGCTTGCTCCATAGAGGTTATAATTATGTAAAAAACCTGACCAGTTCACAAATTATAGCAGAAATATTAGTCGGATAGAAGGATATTATACAAAGCCTCCTGGTTAGAAACTTCTTCTAAAGAACCTCCTTCTCTTCGTGTCGAAAAATTTCCTTGACTTTTTCCAGGCTTACCGGTAGTTTAGTTTGGATAAAATTGTAAAGTGTAATTTAGTCGTAATTTGTCCGCAGGACAAGAGGTGGGCACACGATAGGTGTGCCTTTTCTATCAGAGAGTTGTGGTATTTTAGCATTTCGGGAGAGATTTCCGAAAGGTGGTCTGGTCGCAACAAGCAGACGATGAATCGGAAGGACGAAGAGGCGAAGTCGCGACAATTCCGTAAGTAGAGTCTTGAATAAGGAGAGATAACATGACTGACAAGAGTAGCCGTAATGCGCTTCTTGTGTATCCTAAATTTCCTCCCTCCTTTTGGGGGTTCAAATATGCTATTGAGTTTGTGGGAAAAAAATCGAGTATGCCCCCTTTGGGACTCTTGACCGTAGCGGCCATGTTTCCTCCCCATTATCATCTCAAAGTGGTGGACATGAATATCGAAGAGTTGACCGATGCCCATCTGGAGTGGGCAGATTTGGTCTTTACTTCCACCATGATCGTCCAGCAAAAATCGCTGCGCGAGGTCATTGCCCGCTGTAACAAGGCCAAAGTCCCAGTTATTGCCGGTGGGCCTCATCCGACGTCGTTTTACGATGAAATCGCTGGAGTTGATCACTTTATTTTAGATGAAGTCGAGAATACGTTTCCTATCTTTCTCGAAGATCTCGAGAATGGCCAGGCCAAACCTGTATATCGGTCTCCAACCAAACCGGATGTGACCAAAACTCCTCTTCCCCGTTATGATCTGATCGATATCCAAGCCTATGGGTCGATGGCGTTGCAATTCTCCCGCGGTTGTCCATTCGACTGTGAGTTTTGTGATATTACCAAACTTTTTGGACGGGTCCCCCGGACCAAAACAAACGAACAGATGCTGGCTGAGTTTGATTTATTATATGATTTGGGCTGGCGTGGACCGGTTTTTTTAGTCGATGATAATTTTATTGGAAATAAACGAGACGCCATGCGGTTATTACCGGAAATTATTAATTGGCAACAAAAACATGGGTATCCATTTTCCCTCTATACCGAAGCCAGTGTCAATCTGGTGGAACTTGAACCGATGATGGATGCCATGGTCGAAGCGGGATTTGGCATGGCGTTTCTGGGCATTGAGAGTCCAAATCCCGAAGCGCTCAAGAAGACCAAAAAGGGACAGAATACCAAACAAGGCCAAGAGAACTACTTGCTGCATGCGGTGCGTACCTTGCAGCACAAAGGAATTGAGGTCATGGGTGGGTTTATTTTAGGTCTGGATGGAGATGGTCCAGAGGTCTTTGACGCCCAGGTAGACTTTATTCAAGAAGCTGGTATTCCCATGGCGATGGTCGGTTTATTGACCGCGCTTCGAGGAACCAACCTCTATAAACGTCTTGAACAGGAAGGTCGTCTGATTAAAGAATCGAATGGAAATAATGTAGATATTGCCCTAAATTTTGAACCGGAACTGGATAAACAGACCCTGGTCGAGGGGTATAAACGGGTCCTGTCCACCCTGTATGATCCTACCCTGTCCAACTATTTTGAACGTTGCTGGATTTTATTGAAACATATCAAACCTTCTGAGCATCTGGTCCGCAAGACGGGAAAAACTGAACTGCTCGCTTTTGCCAGATCGCTTCGGAGACAACTGCTCTCCAAACAGGGAATAGCGTATGCAAAATTCTTGATGCGAGTGCTGCTGTCTAATCCTAAACTGCTCCCGGAAGCGGTACGTCTTGCGATCATGGGCTATCATTTTGAAAAATTGACTGCAGAAACCATTGCCGTAGCAGATTTTAACCAATCGGTCAATACGATGTATGAGGAATTTGAGAAGACCCTTGCCCAGGCCTATCAGGCTATCGGGGATCGGGCCATAGATGTCCGTGATTATGCCCAGCAAGCACTCACCCGCATTCGCACACAGTATGAGAAGATTCACATGGATTTTCGAGATTCGGTGAATGGGACTTTCCTTTGGTTTCAGGAAAATATAAAACATTATGTAGAACATCTCGATGACATTCGAGAATTCTATGCCAATGTTTCGATTTTTCAGCATCTGTTCAAGGATGAAATCTGGGAAACCTATGTTCGGAATCGTGGATATCGCCTGGCTGAGCAACTGTTGAGTGTCAAGAAAAAGGTACAAGAGGTAGGAGAGGTTCTCCAAGCCTCCCCGAGAGCCGTGGCCATTGCTCCCACCACGGCGAGTCTGGGCTTTGTCAAGTCCTTAGAGATTTTCTTCCATGAACTGGGGATTCAAGTGGTAAACTATAAGGAACAGCTTGCCTCTCTCCATCAACAGGGCCACCAGTGGCTGGTAAAAGAAACGCCAGAAGCGATCCGCCTGCTTGATCACTATCTGAGCACACTCAGCAATAAAGCGGATTACGTGCTTGTACCCCTTGCCGAGGAGATTGGCAATGTCGTAGAAAAGGTCCAGAACTTCTTTAACGAAGGGGAACCGGTAAAATTACCAGGTGTAATTCGGCTTCCCTATGACAAGAGCATCAAAGGATTGCGCAATCATCTGACCCATATTGGTTTAGCCTTTACCGATGATCTGAAGAAGATTGAGCAAGCTTACAATAAGGCATTAGCGGTGATGTATCCAGAGTTTGCCCAATAAGTGGATACGTGATGCGTGATACGGAAAACAGAATATATTATCACGCATCACGTCTTCTACTGCTTAACCTGCCATCCCTGTACCTTCAGATAGACACTCCACGCATCCTGCAGGGAAATGCCATACTTCTTCGCCACCTCGTCTACAATCCGGGTCTGATCTGCCCGGCGAAACTGTTGGGGAGGAATAGCAGCCAATGCCTGCTCAATATCATTATAAATCCGCATTTCGTCTTCAGTCGGAGCAGGAATATCTGCTAAGGAGACGTCTGCTGGAAGTGGGCGAATATTGAGAGAGGTCCTGGACGGCGAGGAGGAAGGGGGAGGTTGTTCTCGACGCTCGAGAAGGGAGTTGTGTATCCAGCCAAGTTTCCCATCGGGAAGTTTCACCTGATACCAACCACGATCTACAGAGACCATCTCAAATTGCTCACCATAGGTGGTTCGCCCAATGACCTCATGGGCTAGATTCGGTCCACTACGGATATTAGCCACATCGGTGGTAATCTGGACGATCACTTTGGGTGGCTGGACAACTTCTGAAAGTCCAAGTTCTGCTCTCCCTTTCTCAATAGTTTCCCTGATTTTCTGCTGTAAATCAGCGAGTTCTGGATTTTGAGCACTCTGCTCTTGAGCGAGTACTGCAAAATAGAGGTTTTCCAGATTCTCGAGAAGATTGTAGGTTTGAACAATCTCCTCCCATAAAAGATAGAAAGGAGCAAAATGGGCTACCTCTTCTAAAAAGCCATATTTTTGTAGGGCTCCTTTAAGCCGGTTTTTCCACTCTTGCGTCCATTCTATCCATTGGGAGTGCAAGGGGGTGTTTTGCCGAAAGCCCCCTTCCCCTAAATAGCGTTCATAGGTCGTTTGCAACGCTACCTGAAGGGTCATCAACTCTCTAAGCGCTTCTCCCAAGCCAGATTGAATAATTTGACGCTGATGCTCGGCTTCTTCTTGCGCCTGCTGTCGTTCTGCCGGACTTCCCAGAGTCACTCGCTTCAACACTTTAATCAGTGGAGCTTGAAGACCCTCTCGTCGAAGGACTTGTCCTCCCAGCACCTCTTTAATGCGTTCTCCATACTCTCCGATGAGCTTTTGGATCTCTTCCGGCTGTTCCAGGGGATCAAACTCCGCCACTACTTGATACTGTCCCGGCGTGAAGAGATTGATCTCTCCAATAAATGGATACCGTGCTGTAATCTGTGGGCCGAAGGTGAGAGTGAAGCGGCGATCGACGACTGGCACTGTCTTGCGCTCGATAGTCTCCTCGCCTTTGAGCAGTGAAACGGTGAACAAGGCCTTGTTAGGTAGATTAACGTCACCAACAATGCGCACCGTGTCCAGCTCCGTAATCACGTCAAAATTTAAGGTCAACGAACGGACTTCTGTCTCCCAGCGAGGACCCCACATCAGAGGAATAATCCGCTCGTGGAGACGAAAATGGTAGAGACTATAGCCTCCCCCTGCCAGGAGGAGAAGAAGCAAGAAGAGCAATATTCCTTTCCCACGAGAGGCTCTTTTCACTTCGGTGCGTCTTCGACGAGGAGCAACGACAAATTCTCCATCACGGAAATCTACATTCATTGCTTCTTCTTCAGATTTTGTCTGCACTTCTATTCTGCGGTGCTCTTCCATCATACCTGCCTTACTCCATCCTCGTCTGGAGAAAAGGGCCTATCCCTCTTTTACTTTCTACGTTTTACAAGGCCTCGATAATGAGGGCCAATCCCTGTCCTCCACCGATACAAGCAGTTGCTAAACCATATTGCTTTTTTTGACGGCGTAGCTCATATAGCAGAGTGATGGTCAGCCGTGTGCCGGAGGTCCCCACTGGATGGCCGATAGCGATAGCTCCACCGTTGACATTCACCCGATCCCGATTCAATCCCAGTTCTTTTTCTACCGCCAGATACTGGGCGGCAAAGGCTTCATTGACCTCTATCAGATCGATCTGCTCCAGGGTCATACCGGCCTTCTGTAAGGCCATCTTTGTGGCTCCCACCGGTCCAATCCCCATAATACTGGGATCACACCCGGTTATCCCCCAGGAGATCAAGCGGCCAAGTGGTTTTAAGCCCCTTTCCTCTGCTTTTTCTCGGTCCGCAATCACTACCGCTGCGGCTCCATCACTGATTCCGCTGGCATTTCCAGCGGTTATCACACCATCCTCCTTGAAGTATGGCGGTAATTTCGCCAACTTTTCCAGGGTGGTATCTGGTCGTGGATGTTCATCGACTTCAAAATGGATAACCGTCTTCCTGGGGCCTCTAACCTCTAGAGGAACAATCTCCTCTTTGAACTTCCCAGCCTCCTGAGCTGCTTTGGTCGCCATTTGACTCCGGTAGGCATACTCATCCGCTTCTTGACGGGTAATTCCATATTTCTCCGCTAAATTCTCTGCCGTAATGGCCATAGGCATGCCAGGATAAGAGTCTGTTAAGCCTTGCCAGAGGCTATCTTCCAGGCTGCCCTGTCCCAGGGGAATCCCCCACCGTGCACCCCGGATAACATGGGGAGCCTGACTCATGTTTTCTGTACCTCCCGCGAGCACAAAATCAGATTCCCCCAGTAAAATCTGCATCGCTCCATCTACAATGGATTGAAATCCTGAGGCACAGAGACGATTGACCGTAACGGCCGGCACATCGATGGGTAAGCCGGCCCGTAACCCTATATGACGTGCCAGATAGGCCGCATCCTGGCAACTTTGAATCACATTGCCAAAAATCACATGATCGATATCCTCCGGTTTTACTCCAGAACGTTCTAGAGCTCCTCGGGCGACTGCTACCCCTAAATCGGTGGCGGTCTGTTCTCGCAACGTGCCACAAAAAGAGCCAAACGCTGTTCTGGCACCCGAGAGAAATACCACTTCTCGTTGCATGTCGTACCTCCTCTCTCCTTGGACGATACGTAACAGGCCAACTGTTTTGTTCTGAGTCCTATACACTTTGGGGAGTAGCTTAAGCGATTGTTTGTCAAATGTCAAGCAACCCTTTATGGGCTTATTTCGGTTTTCCTTTGCTTTCTGGGCAAAATCAGTATAATTTATCTCTGAAAATCGGCTAACTGTTTGGTCATTCTGAGAAGCGAAGTGACGAAGAATCTTCATCTGTCCAGCGCCTACAGTTTAAAACCGAGTTTCTTGCTTTTCGCTGGTCATTCAGGATGCGCAAGAGAATCGAGTCAAGTTGGGTGTGAATGGATTCCATCAATCTATCATCAAGATATGGAAGGAAGGAAATTTCATATGCGTTTACCAAATCGTGTTGCCTTGATCACTGGAGGAGGGACGGGAATTGGACGGGCCACAGCAGAAATTTTTGCCCAAGAAGGGGCCAAGATTGCGGTCTCTGGGAGACGGAAGAAGGAGATTGAGGACACCGTCCAGGCAATCCAAAAAATGGGGGGAGACGCTATAGCCATTGCCGGGGATGTCTCGAAAGTAGCCGATGCAGAACGGATGGTCCAGAGTACCGTAGAGACCTATGGGAAGATTGATATTCTGGTGAACAATGCTGGGGTAATCGTCCGCAATGCCAGTGTGACCAATGTCTCCATTGAGGATTGGGATCTGGTCTTGAACATTAATCTGCGTGGTACCTTCCTGGTCTCCCGGTTTGCCCTGCAAGAGATGATGAAAAGGCAGAGTGGTAACATTATTAATATTTCTTCAACTTCTGGACTCTATGGGGATTTTAATTTTGCACCCTACAATGCTTCAAAAGGGGCGCTCAATCTCCTGACCAAAAACATGGCGCTCGACTATGCACGCTACGGGATCCGGGTAAACTGTATCTGTCCTTCCCTGGTAGCCACTCCAATGCCACGCGGTCGTTTAAAACCGGGGGAAGATTTTGAGAAAACCCAGCAAGAGTGGGGAAAGAATTTTCCAATTGGTCGGATCGGAAGACCGGAAGATGTGGCCTATGCAGCGCTTTATCTCGCCTCAGACGAGTCTTCCTGGGTAACCGGAATTGAGCTGGTTCTGGATGGAGGGATTACCGCTTCGCATCCCCCTTCCAGCGGCACGTGGCCTCGTCAACCCTCATAAAAGATTTTTCCAGACAAAATCCCTCTCCTGTTCAGCCTCGGTCAGGGGAGGGTCCATTGCTGGACCGAGGGTTGAATTTCTCCTACTAATCCGATAAGATGTGAAGTATAGTAATACTAATATAAATGCATACCGAGTATCATGCTCTTGTCCTGTTGAACGAAGTGAAGCATCTCTTGTAAATTGCTACAAAACGAGGAGAGGCTTCGCTCTGTTCCGCAGGACATGTTATGACTTACTCTCTGTAAATTCATAGCGCAACCTCTAGCACCAAGGAGTGCCATGATAGATCTGCATGCCCACATTCTTCCCTATTTAGATGATGGTCCCAAGGAATGGACTCAGGCGGTCCACATGTGCAAGATTGCTGCTCAGGATGGGATAAGCACTATAGTGGCTACTCCTCACATTTTGCCCGGGATTTATGAATACCCGCCACAGGTTATCCTCCAGAAAATTGAACTCTTAGAGAACTTGCTCCAGCAAGAAGGCATCACCGTGGGTATTCTGCCCGGTTCGGAAATCCATGTGGATCCCGATCTGGTTTCCAAACTTACCGCGAAACAGCTCCTCTCCATTAATCAGACTTCTTATATTTTACTGGAGTTTTCTTTTACCCTTCTCCCCCCCTCTGTAGAACAGTTTATGCAGCATCTCCTGAGCCATCATATTATTCCCATCATTGCGCATGCAGAGCGCAATGCGGAAATTCAGAACGATCCAAATAGGCTTTATTCTCTGACCAAACAGGGAGCCTTGGTTCAGGTAACCGCTATGAGTCTTACCGGAGAATTTGGAAAAGCGGCGAAAAAGTGTGGAGAGATTTTGTTACAGCATAAGCTCTGTCATATCATCGCCAGTGATGCGCATTCGCCACACCGGCGTCCTCCCTTGCTTACCCCGGGTGTAGAAGCTGCCGCCCAGCTTATCGGAGCAGAAGAGGCTCTTGCTATGGTGACTACTATTCCCCAGGCGGTGATCAAAGGCGAGCAGATTCCAGTGCCTCCTCCAGAACTGTATAACCCAGCGCGGCGATGGAGCTTTTTCAGTGGATGGTCTGCAGATAAGTAGGTCACCCTACCTGACGGCACTCGTGCTCTGGAAAATTGAGCGAAGCGAAGGATCTGAGCAGCGCTGCAAAGAGATTCTTCACCTTCGGCTCAGCATGACGACTCGGCAGAACTTCCGTAACAGAGCCCTGGCACAAAGTCGTTTCTTACTTGATCGCTCCCGCGGTCAGGCCGGCTACGTAATAATCCATAAAAAAGGCGTAGACCACGATAATAGGGAGGGTCCCGGTAAACGTGGCGGCCATCAGCGAGCCCCAATAATAAATATCCCCTCGAATGAGTTCGCTAAACACTCCGACCGAGAGGGTTTTCTCCGTCTGATTCTGGATAAAGACCAGAGAGTAGAGGAATTCATTCCAGCTCAGGGTAAAGGCAAACAGGATGGCACAGACCAAACCGGGTATAGCCATAGGAACGACAATAGTCAATAATGCCCTCAGCCTGCCACAGCCATCAATAAAGGCGCATTCTTCCACTTCTCGAGGGACAGTCCGAAAATACCCCATCAAGAGCCAGGTAACAAAGGGAACCATAAAGGTCGGATAGGTCAAGACCAGGGCCCATTTGCTATCACGCAGATCCAGAAAATTGACCACCTCGATTAAGGGAATGAACAGGAGGGAAGGGGGAACGAGGTAGGTAATAAATACCGCTAATCCAAAAGCCTCTACACCGCGAAACTTCATTCGCGCCAGGGCATAAGCGGCTAAGGTTCCGAAGACGACCGCGATAATAGTAGAGAGAATCGACACTTCAAGCGTATTGAGCAGCCAGTTACTGAAAAACAGGGTCTTCTCATACAGATATTTGTAATTGTCTAGGGTGATCCCTTTGGCCACCCAAAAAGGGTTAGTAAAAGGATCATTCATCTCCTGCTTCGTTTTTAAGGAGGTGATGAACATGATGTAGAGAGGAAAGAGAGCAAATGCCACATAAGGTATCAGGCTACTATAGGTGTAAATGCTTTGCCGTCCTCGCCAGTTCGGAAGGTATTTCATGATCAGACTGTTTCTAGAGAGCATAGTCTGTTTGCCTCCGTACCATTTTTAATTGAAAAATCACTACAAAAACCAGGATGGGAAAGAGAAAAAGCGAAATAGCCGCTCCCGTACCGATATCTGAGTTTACAATGCCCATAGTATACGCATAGGTGGCAAAGAGATGAGTCGAGTTCATTGGTCCGCCACGGGTTAGCACATAGACAATACCAAAGTCAGCCAGCGTGAAGATTGTGGAAAAGAGGATAATGATCGCCATCACCGGGCGTAAGAGGGGGAGAGTGATGTGCCAGAACTTCGACAAGGCATTTGCTCCATCCGTCTCAGCCGCTTCATACAGCTCCTGCGGAATAGCTACTAGCCCAGCGAACATGGTCACGGCAAAGAAGGGAAGCCCTCTCCAAAAATTGACAAATATGACCGCACTTAAGGCGAGCGTCTCATCCCCTAACCAATAATAAGTCTGCATATTGAATTGTTTGAGTACCCAGTTGATTTGGCTGTAATTAGGATCGAAGATAAGCCACCAGCCCAAAGTGGTCAAGGCGGTTGGCGCCACAAACGGAACCAGGACCGCTCCTCGAAAGAACCGCTTCAGCTTCGTTGCCTGCTTCAGGAGAAGGGCTAAACCCAAACCAAAAAGCACTTTTAGCACAACCGCTACCGTGGCAAAGATGAGGGTATTCCGTAGGGTTTTCTGGAAGATATCATCCTCAAAGAGAATGTAAATATAATTTTCAATCCCGATAAAGTTCCCTGGACGACCGATGACCTTATCGCTAAGGCTATAATAGACTGAGAGTCCAAAGGGATAGGCTACCAAAGCCACCATGACAATGGTGGCTGGAAGGATAAACCCATACCCATCGAGAGCATCCTTCCCAAAGACATTCGTAAACCGCTTTGAGAGAGTAGTGGCCGGAACCTGAACGCTCGTTAAGGCTTCGCTTTTCATGCCAGAAGCCGTCATGCACTTCACCTCCTCTTTGAATAAGACTTTTTTCTTTCTGTTTTTATTCCCGATAATAAAATTTTTCAGGCATTTGATACAAAGACACTTCAGATAGGCGAAGCCTCTTTAGCAAATAAACCAGGGGCGAGTATTCGCCCCTTTAGAAAAAAGAGTAGTCTACACTTAGGTGTACCGTCTGTAAATCCGCTTGATCTGGCTTTCCGCTTTTTGGACAGCCTCTTCAGCCGACAATTTCCCGGTGGCATGTTCGGCAACCGTATCCGGAATAATATACTGATCCCAGACAATCTGTGTAGCCGGTGTGGGAGTTCCCGGCCAACCCGGTGCATGAGTATACCAGCCGATATAGGGCGCAAAATAGTATTTCGGATTCGAGGCGTAAATAGGATGCAGGGAGAATTTTCGTAAGAATGGCTGGTTATACCCCTCACTGGCGGTCAAAAATCGCTCCTGCTGTTCCAGTTGGAAGTGGTAGTCCAGGAATTTTTTGGCCAGTTCAACATGAGGAGACCAGTTCCAGATACCAATTACGTTATACGAGGCGCTCATATGACGCCCTACTGGGCCCTTTGGAGGCATGATATGGTTGATCACCTGATGAATGAGGCGGTCAGTTCCAGGAATCAGAGCCTTGTCTACTCGGGCCGAGTTGTAAGCGCTGATAGGGTTCAGGATCATGGAGCACTTTCCTGAATTTAGACAAACGTTGTTGTTCCGATCATCCCAGGCCAGGACTTCTGGCTCCATGGCTTCTTCATAGAGGGCTTTGATGAATTTGTAAGCTTCAATCGTCTCTTTAGAGTTAATGGCAACGGTTTTACTATCCTCTTCTACCAGCTTGCCACCCCAACTCCAGATAATACCCCGCAGGATAGCATTGGAGTCAAAGCAATGCGAAATCTGGATACCAACTGGATGTCCTTGTTGCTTTAACTTTGCCCCAATCCGGCGTACATCATCCCATGTATCAGGGAGATCTTCCCCTAACTCTGCTATGAGGTCAGTACGGAGAGCAATAGGGAAAGAGATAAAATACCAGGGAATAGCTCGGTATTGTCCCCCACCTTTGCCCACGATCGGATCAATCCAGCCACCACCCTGTGCACCGATTTTTTCATACAAATCATCGAGTGGTAAGAGATGATCTGCATAAAGATGAGGCTGAGAAATATAGACAAACGAGATATCATGCCCCTTTCGCCCCTGTACTTCAGAGGCAATGATGGAGGGGAGTTGGAGATGAGCCACCCGATCCATGCGTACCTTGATCCCTTCCATCTTCCCAAATTCTTCCAACTGTCTTTTCAACTCGTCATCAGAGCTAGGGACAAAGTGGGACCAGGTCAGAAGGGTAAGCTCTCGTTCCTGAGCATAAACGGGAGGAGTTCTCGATAAGAGGATACCAGCCAGACCGGTCGAGGCAAGGGCGGTGGCACCCAGGAACGTACGTCTACTTATTGGTTGTTTAGAGATACCGTTATTGCTCGTTTTTTTCTCCATAATTCACACCCTCCCTTCGCTAGAATGAGACGCTTTAGATAGAGGGAAGCCTCCCCTATCGATAATACGGTTAGGTGGAGGGAATCTACTACACCTTTTTAGGAAAGTCAACAAAAAAATACAGTCCTATCAAAATGTTACCGCTTTAATCTTTCTTCTGGCTTTTAATCTGCCTTCGTGCGCTGATTTAGGAAACTGCAGCGTACTTCCCAGATACTTGAGGTGCTGTGCCCTGCAAGCCCTTTAGAGCCCGATCACGACGCGTTTCTCGAGGCCAGGTGCGTTTCAGATCATCACGGACACTTACGTGCAATCTGCCTAACCCTTCGATTTCCATCTCCACTTTATCGCCATCTTGAAGGGCACTGAGACCATGATGGTTTGTCCCAGTAGCAATGATGTCACCCGGTTCGAGAGTATGAATGGAGGTCACCCACTCGATGACCCGGGGAATCTGATGCGCCATATCGTTGGTATTGAAGTCCTGTTTCAACTCCCCATTGATCCATAAGCGCACCGGTAATTGATGAGGATCAGGCACTTCATCAGCGGTCACGAGCCAGGGCCCAATCGGAGCAAAGGTATCCCGAGACTTCATCTGGAAGAACGTATTCCCGGCGGGCAGGAGCCCACGCGCTGAGATATCGATGAAATTCAGATAGCCAAAAATGTAGTCATACGCTTCTTCCGCTTTCACTCGCGTGGCACGTTTCCCGATGACCAGAGCTAGCTCGGCTTCGTGCTCAAAGATGGTGGCAGGAACATCCGGCAGTATAATCGTGTCTCCGTCCCCAATGATTGCATGAGGGGATTTATGAAAGGCATTCAGAGGGGCTGGCTCGGGCCGGGTGCCATCTTCCATGTAGTTGACTGCCATCGCTACAATATCATAAGGCTTGGGCACTGGAGGCCTGAGGCGAACCTGAGCGAGAGATCGGCCTGTCCCTCGTTGCGCTAGCTCTTCCAAACGACTCCTGTATCTGGCAAAGTCGGTGATGATACGGTTTAACAAGTCTTGGGGGGAGGTATATATAATATCCCTGGTCACTTCTGCTACATCCACCACCGTATCTCCCTTGAGTACCCCCAGTTTGAAATCATCGTAAAAGACCAGCTTCATGCCTGTTCCCTCCACATTTCAGATACCTTGTATGAGAGTCATTCTTCCGGATATCAGGTTTCAGAGAGCCTTAATATAGATCTCTTGGTATGGGCATGTCAACAGGATCCCAAAGTTTTTCTTGACATAAGGGCTAAAAAAAAGAAAATAGGGACACAGGCAAAGAAACTGTGTAGGGCATATTCAAGAAAGATCGCTGAAATTGCGCAGCTATCTTTTGTGAGTACGAGGAGTTCGTTTTCTGTACAGGTTGCTTTGGCCAGTCGATCTCTTGAGTATGCAGGAGACCACACGGAGAGATAATGTATGGATGGAGAGGAGGATGCTATGGAAAAACGACATTCGGATATCAGTTTTCTGGAAAAGCTTCCCACGATTCATATCGGTCGTCGTGGATTTATTCAGGTAGCCACTAAAGCGGTAGTAGCCAGTGCGGTCGGCCCCTTTGTGTTACGAAAGGTTTCCTTCGCTCAACAAAAACCGGTGGTCATCGTCTATGGGGTCCCTTTTAATACCCTTGATCCACATGGGCATGTGGCTACCTGGCTGGAGAGCATTCTGGGGAATATATTCGAACAGCCTGTAGAGATGAGTTCCCCTATCGATCCGATCAATGGATGGAAGCCTCTTTTGGCGACCTCCTGGAAGCGTATAGATGACCTGACCATGCAGTTTAAACTGCGGGAAGGGGTGCGCTTCCACAATGGAGAGGAGTTTACCTCGGAAGCCATCAAGTTTAATATCGATCGGATACAGGGGCGGGTGCACCCCGATTTTAAGGGCTGGGTCCTGAGCTATTATGAAATTATTGATCGCGCCGAACCGGTAGATAAGTATACGGTCAATGTCATTACCAGACGACCTGATCCTATTCTCCTGAATCGGATGGGAGGGTTTCATACCCGAGTGGTTCCTCCCAAATACTATACCGAGAACTCTCCGGAACATGTGGCTACCAACCCGGTTGGGTCTGGCCCTTATCGATTCGTGAGCTGGGTACGCGATGGTGATCTGGTCATGGAGGCTAACGAGGATTACTGGGGGGGAGCCCCTGAGATCAAAAAGATCATCTTTCGGACAGCGCCTGAGGCTTCAACCAGGGTTTCGGCACTGCTGGCCGGTGATGCCGATCTGGTAACAGCAGTGCCACCAGAGGATATTGACTATATTAACTCCTCTGGGGTGGCGACGGTCAGTCACACCGCCAGTAATCGGGTCTCCCTGTGGAAACTGGAATGGGGACACCACCCATTTGATAACCAGAAAGTCCGACAGGCGGTTAATTATGCGGCTAATATGGGTGGACTCCTGGAAACGATTTATGCCGGTATGGGGAAGCGTATTTCCACCATTCTCGGGAGCTGGCATTTTGGGTATGATGACTCTATTCCTTTCTATCCATACGATCCAGAAAAGGCCAAGAAGCTCCTGGAAGAGTCTGGGAAACCGCTCCCGATTAAAGTGAACATTCATACCATTCAGGGGCGCTATGCTAAAGATAAAGATGTGGCGGAAGGGATTGGAGCTATGCTCAATGAATTAGGCTCCGATTATATCCAGGCAGAAGTCCATCTCCGTGAATGGTCTCTGCACGGTCAAAAGCTTAACGCCTGCGAACTGGATGGGATTACCTTTGGAAGCTGGGGGAACTGGATGTTTGACGCGGATAACCTCTTCTGGCCTATTCTCCATTCCCGGGAAGAAGGGGCCCGGGGCTGGCAATGTCAACATGGGCGATTTATGCCAGAATGGGATAAAATGATGGAAGAGGCACGCTCTACACTTGATCAAGAAAAGCGAAAGAAAATATACAGTGAACTGCAAAAGCAGATCTGGGATAACCCAACCCATGTCTTTGGGCATCATGTGGCTGATATTATGGGAGTGAGTAAACGCATCCAGTGGAAGGTCCGCCAGGATGAGATGGTCTGGCTCAAAGAGGCGCGGTTTACTAAAGCCTGATGTACACCCAGAAAAGGCTTCTGGCTTTGCCTGATATTACTACAACCTGATTTTGTCATTCTGAGGAGCGAAGCGACGAAGAATCTGCTCGGGGCAGGGTATATGGTCTTTCAGGAGATTCTTCGCGGAGTTTATTCCTTCGCTCTGCTCACAGGACAAGTTCTGAACAGTGTGAAGGATTCAGAGTGACACAAGGGTATGCTCCATTTCTTTGGCAAAGTTGGTATAACATGGTCAAAGTATGCACGAAAGCGTGATAGGACTGTATGACTGCCTATATCATCCATCGGTTGCTTCAATCTATTGTGGTCATTTTTGGGGTCGTGGTCCTGGTCTTTGTGATCATGCAACTTACCGGCGATCCGGCTGCTCTGATGTTGCCTCCCAATGCCCTGCCAGAGGATATCGAAAGACTCCAGTTCCTCTATGGATTGGATAAACCCCTCCATATCCAGTTTATTCGTTTTCTCTTTGGGGATTTTGGCACTCCTCATCCCCAGCAAACAGAGGATCGATACAAAAAATACCAGGGAGCAGACCTCCCCCGACAGGTGGTTGTCAAGCCTCGGCGGGGGGTATTCCGGGGAGATTTTGGGGAATCATTGCGGTTTATCAATCAGCCAGCTCTCCAGATTGCCATTGAGCGCTTTCCGTTTAGTATTCAGTTAATGCTAGCCGCTTTTGGTTATTCGGTATTTTGTTCTCTCCTCTTTGGCCTCACTGCTGCCCTCTGGAGAGGGGGTCTACTCGATCAATTTGTACGGGTACTGGCTATTATCGGACAATCTATTCCCAATTTCTGGCTGGGTCTGTTGCTTATTCTGATTTTTGCCGTGGAACTACGGCTATTTCCAGCTATGGGTTCCGGTACCTGGATGCATCTCGTGCTCCCGGCTATCACTCTCGGTTCTCCCTCCATGGCCCGCAATACCCGTCTGGTACGCTCGGGTATGCTTGATGTAATGGGAGAGGATTATGTCCGAACCGCTCGGGCCAAAGGACTCCCCGAGTTTCGCATTGTGACCAAGCATGCCCTGAAAAATATCGCTATCCCGTTGGTGACTCTCTGGGGATTAGATATCGGTGTGCTATTCGGAGGGGCAGTGATTACTGAAAGCATCTTTGGTTGGCCAGGCACTGGCCGGCTGATTATCGAGTCGGTGAGTGCCCGTGATTTTCCAGTAGTCCAGGCTGCGGTGACTTTTATTGCTTTTATCTTTGTCCTGGTAAATTTGCTGGTCGATCTGCTGTATGGATGGCTCGATCCACGGGTACGGCTCAGTCGAAAATAATGGGTTCCGCAAGAATTCCAGGGCCACGAAGAGGCTAAAAGATCGCGGTGTACTGCGTGATACGTGATATACACCCGGTGTCTCCATGCCTTTGGGCCGAAATGATTTGGTCTGAGTAAGAGGAGAGAAATAGGGTACGGATGAATAGCGAAGTCAAACCAGCTCAACACTCTATTCCCAGAGAGACTGCGCTAGAAACGCGTTCTCGCTCAACGTTCTGGCGTTCACTGTTCCGAGGGCAGGCTGCCTTGCTCGGCACCATATTCTTGCTTCTGGTGTTTACCTGTGCGATTTTTGCTCCCTTCCTGGCTCCTCATGATCCTCTAAAGGCCAGTGTCTTGAATCGGCTCCGTCCTCCGGTATGGGAAGCAAAGGGTTCCCCTAAGTATCTCCTCGGCACAGATCAACTGGGTCGTGATATCCTGTCACGGCTCATTTACGGGAGCCGAATTTCACTCCTTGTGGGCATATCAGCAGTGGCGGTCTCCGGCACGCTGGGGGTATTTTTAGGGCTGATTTCTGGCTTCTATGGAGGGCGTCTGGATGCATTGATCATGCGTCTGGCCGATATTCAACTCGCCTTTCCTTTTATCCTCCTGGCCATCTGTATTGTAGCAGTGGTGGGAGGAGGACTCCTGAACGTCATTCTGGTGCTGGGGGTAGCGGGCTGGGTAAGTTATGGCCGGGTGGTGCGGGGCCAGGTATTGTCGGTCAAGGAGAAAGAATATATCGAGGCGGCTAAAGCGATTGGGCATTGGGATTTTAAAGTTCTGTTCAAGCATATCCTCCCCAATGTCACCACCCCAGTAATCGTGTTAGCCACTTTTAATGTGGCGAGTTTTATGGTAGCCGAAGCCAGTCTGACCTTTTTAGGGCTTGGCGTGCAACCATCTATTCCCAGTTGGGGGATCATGCTCGCAGATGGACGGGATTATATCCGGGCAGCCTGGTGGTTGACCGTTTTCCCTGGCCTTGCTCTCATGCTGACCGTGCTCTCTATTAATCTGCTGGGCGATTGGATACGCGACTACCTGGATCCCCGGTTGCGCAATATCGAGTAGCCTCTCCTGCTGTCTAATATTTATTTGAGTTGAACACTCCAACGAGACCTTATCGTCTCGGTCATTCGGAGCAACTGAAAGGAGCGAAGCATCTCGCCCCTTTCCCCAAGAGACCCTTCGCGGAGTTTATCCCGAAGCGCAGCGTAGGGAAGTCCATTCGTCATTCTTGAGCAAAGCGAAGGGCTCAGGGTGACCAGACCACCTTACTCCGTTTTTCGAGTAGGGGTGAAGCGAACAGGCTTTGGTCAAAAATTCCTCGTCATAGTTACTTAAGCCTTTATAAATCTGCAATCCGAAATCCGCATTCCGCAATTGGTATAAGATCATAGTCATCCATCGAACACCGAGATCGGAGTAGCCTGTTGATCAAGCTGTCGCAGAAATTTCCCGGTATAGGAGGTTGGTACCTGCATAATCTCCTCGGGAGTTCCTTCCGCAACAATATATCCTCCAGCCTCTCCCCCTTCTGGCCCCAAATCGATGATATAATCTGCGGTACGGATGACTTCGAGATTGTGTTCGATAACCACAACCGTATTGCCTTGATCGACAAGTCTATTGAGAATAAGGAGGAGTTTGTTCACATCATCAAAATGGAGACCGGTGGTTGGTTCATCGAGAATATAGAGAATGTGGTGGGGGGTTTTTTTGCTCAATTCAGCGGCGATTTTCAGCCGCTGGGCTTCTCCACCGGATAAGGTCGTAGCGGGTTGCCCCAGACGAAGATAGCCTAACCCTACATCCCTGAGGAGAGAAAGCTTTTGAGCTACCTGGGGTACATGTCCAAACAGGTCGAGAGCTTCAGTAACCGTCAGTTGCAAAACCTGGTGGATATTCATTCCCCGATAGGTAATTTCAAGCACCTCCTTCTTGAACCGACTGCCATTACACTGATCACACCGCACATAGATATCAGCCATGAAATGCATCTCAATTTTATGAAACCCATCCCCTTTGCAGGCTTCACAGCGACCACCTCGCACATTAAAGGAGAAGTGACCGGGAGTATACCCACTCACCCGGGCTTTGGCGGTATGGGCAAAAAGCTGGCGGATAGGATCAAAGGCTTTTATATAGGTTATAGGATTAGAACGGGGAGATTTTCCGATCGGTTTTTGATCCAGGAGGATTACATCGCGCAGATGTTCAAAGCCACTGATTTTCGTAAACTTTCCGATTTTGTGGGTGTGGCCATGAAAGATACGATCCAGTACGTAATAGAGCGTATCGTGGATGAGTGTACTCTTCCCGGAGCCGGAAACTCCTGTAACACAGGTAAAGGTACCTAGAGGAATTCGGAGATCAATCCCTTTTAGATTGTTTTCCTCCGCTCCAAACAGGCAGAGAAAATCTCCCTGAGGGATTCGACGTTTACGAGGGGAAAAAACTCGCTTTTCTCCACGCAAGTATTGGGCAGTAAGCGAAGCAGGATGGTGCAACAGATCCTCCAGGGTACCCTGAAAAACGATTTCCCCTCCTTTTTCTCCTGCCTGCGGGCCTAAATCGACAATATAATCAGCCGCCCTTATCACATCACGATCGTGTTCCACCACCAGGACAGTATTTCCGCGATTGCTGAGCTCTTTCAGAATGTTGAGGAGACGATGATTGTCTCGAGGATGGAGCCCTACGGTCGGTTCGTCCAGGATATAGAGGGTATCCGCAAGCTGAGCGCCCAGTTGATTGGCGAGATTGATCCGTTGGGCTTCTCCACCGGAGAGGGTGCGGGTCAACCGATCCAGGGTAAGATAATCGAGTCCCACGTAATGCAAAAAGTGGAGACGCGCATGGATCTGCTTCAGGATATCTCTGGCTATCTCCTGGGCAAAAGGGGGAAGGGTAAGCTGATCAAAAAACTCCCTGGCTGCTGCCACAGTCATTCGATTGATGTCGGCAATGGAATGATTCTGAATCTTTACAAAGAGAGCATCCTGGCGTAACCGGCTCCCCTGACAGGTCTGGCAATCCATCGTACTCATATACTTGCTCAAAAAAACTCGAATATAGAGTTTATATTTCTTCTCCTGCAGACGCTCAAAAAAGGGGAGCACTCCAATAAAACGTTTCGTCCCATGGAGGATTTTTCGTACAGCAGAGGCAGGAAGGTCCTGAAACGGTGTATGGAGGTCAATCCCTTCTTGTTTAGCCAGTCGTTGCAGTTCCTCGGCATAGCGGAGGCGATACCGGGGAAGGGTCCAGGGTTCGATGGCTCCCTCGGCCAGTGATTTGGTTTGATCCGGGATGATCAGGTTTAGATCGTAGTCCAGGATATTCCCAAAGCCTCGGCAGGTTGGACACGCTCCGTACGGGCTATTGAAGGAAAAAAACAGCGGACTGGGTTTTTCAAAACGCCGCTGACAATTCCTGCAACAAAAATCCTGGCTAAAACGTTCTGTCCCATGCCCCACCACTTCTACATAAGCCACCCCATTTCCCTGTCGAAAAGCGGTCTCCAGCGAATCAGCCAGCCGGGTCTTCTCCTTGGGAGTAAGGACCAGACGGTCCACCACCACCTGAACTTCCTGGACATCACGGAGGGGAAGAGAGAGCCCAGGTTCCAGCGTATAGAGATGGTCATCCAGTTTGAGACGGATAAACCCCTCGGCTAACAGATTGGCTATCAGGTTTTCACTGGTCGTTTGCGAAGTAATGGTTAAAGGGAAGTGGATATAGGCACGGGCACCAGGATATCGGGCCAATAACCGATCAATTACCTGCTCCACGGTATCCGGTGCCACGGGGCATTGACAGTCTGGACAGAAAGTTTCTCCAATCTTTGCAAAGAGGAGCCGCAGGTAGTCATAGAGTTCGGTAGCGGTACCTACAGTCGAACGAGAGTGTTTAACCGGATTGGTTTGTTCGATGGCAATAGCCGGGGAAATCCCTTCAATGGAATCGACGTCTGGTTTGTCTATCCGCTCCAGAAACTGGCGGGCATAGGTGGACAGGGATTCTACATAGCGTCGATGTCCTTCGGCATAAATCGTATCAAACGCTAAAGAAGATTTTCCAGAACCACTGAGTCCGGTGAAGACGATAAACTTGCGTCGAGGTAAATAGAGGGTTATATTTTTGAGATTATGTTCACGAGCGCCACGGATGATCAGTTCGTCTGCCAAGAAAGTCTTTCCCTCGTAAATTCAGTCTAAGTTGCTATCATTAGGGTCTTAGTAGAAAAGTCAGGAAGCTGGATGTTGTTTCCTTTTTGATCGGTGGTATCTTCATGTTCACCTCTTAACAACTATTATACCAGATAACACTCCCCCCTGCTCCCCTACACCCATCACCCATTCCATCTTTACCACTCCTTCGCCTGAAGTGAGAAGTTCTCTGTCTCCCATTTTGACTTAAGATGAGTAGAAGAGGTTTCTGAGAACTATTCTCAGTGTTGGCAAAGGAAGAGAATCGCCGAGGCTTTTTCGATACGCTCCATGCGCACGCTTGCTGGCCCACGCACAATACGCTTTGGCATCATGCCAGCTTACCCCCCACCACTGGTTGATTCGGTGCATTAAATTGGCTATCGTTCCAACAGGCTGGGGCCACACGTCCCGTGCCTCTCCAATCTCTCAAAGTTCTCGCAATACCTCTTCTGCTCTCAGCACGCGAAAGGGAAGTCCTGTGATCTCCTCCAGAAAATCCCGATTCTCTGATACCAAGAGAGGAACTCCCATTGCCTCCAGGTGAGCAGCAACAACCGCATCTCCTAATTTGCAGCCTCGTTGTCGGTACTTGCGAATTAGTGCTGGTTCTACTTTATCCCATCGAATATCCATCCGGTCTGGATACCGATGATGGAGAAGCCGGAAAAGCTCTCTCATTTCCCTTCTATGCAAATTCGCCTGCAATTCCAAGAGGATCTGACGGGGAATCTTTACATACATCTGATGCAAGTGCTGGAGAAGTTGGGAACAAGGGAGACATTCCGGCTGGTTACGCAGACCAAAGAGCCAGACAAAGGAAAAAAGTTTATGGAGTCTTCGCGCACCGTATTCCGATGTCGTTGTACCGGCTCTCCGGGATGAGTCTGAATCGGTTTGTCGTGCGCGTGTCCTGCTGATTATTGAGCCACGAGCCACCCCGCAGGACACGGTATTGGCCAGTATTTGGTCCTTGTGGATTACGAACTGGGCTACTCTTATAATAGTGTGCATCATACCAATCTGCTACCCACTCCCAGACATTCCCGGCCATGTCATAAGCTCCGTACAGGCTCTTCCCTCTCTTAAAACTCCCCACTGGAGCAGTATACTCGTAGCCATCTGCTGTACCACTAATATTCCCTCGCTTAAGAAAAAACCACCAGTGATTACCCCAGGGATAGATACGGCCACCAGGCCCCCGGGCCACCTTCTCCCACTCCGCTTCGGTAGGAAGCCGTTTTCCCGCCCACTGGCAATACGCTTTGGCATCGTGCCAGCTTACCCCTACCACCGGTTGCTTCGGTCATTGAATTTGGTATCGTTCCAGTAGGCTGGAGCTTGCCATCCCGTCGTTCGCATAAATATCCCATACATAGCGTTGGTCACTTCATATTTGTCAAGATAGAAGGTCTCCAAATATACCCGGTGCACGACTTTTTCATCCTCATCATAGCTATTACTTCCCATAGGAAATTCCGCGGCCGGGACCAGAACCATCTCGGCGCCATCTTTGCCAACAATGGTGGGAGAGAACTGCTCCTGTTGCCTGAGATCCTCCTGACGACATTGTTCCTGGTATCCTTTTATCCACTCGATACTCACAGGGATCACGACAGCCAGTACCATACTGCTTCCCACTATTACCGCGCCTCCTGCTAACCATTTATCTCTTCTTGCGGTTGTCCGTGCTCGTCGCCACTCAATGATCCCCCATGTTACTACCGCCACTCCAGCCCCCAAATGTAGAATCGGTAGTATCGTCAGCAATTCGATTGGAAAAAGCCCTTGCAAATGATACCGAATCGATGGATGCAAGGCAGGTGTCAACGCCAGCAGCATCATCACCAGTGCTATCCAGACCCAGGTGCTCAGGGATTGTCTGACTGCATGCGAGCGCTGTGGTTTAGTAGTAACGCCTTTCCTGGGTAGAGTAGAAGGTATGGGCGTGGGAGTTGACTGGAGTGGTTAATGTCTTGTAACGGAGGAGACACTCGATGAGGAAAAAATCCCCTCTCCTTCTTCTTTTTGACGCTCCACTCGTTCACTGCTGACCAGACCTCGCGGCTTAAAGATCATCATGATTATCAGGAGGAGACCAAATACCAGCATCCGATACGTACTGAACTCACGGGACAGTTCGGGAAGGATTACCAGCAGGGCTGCTCCTAACAGGACCCCAGCGAGGTTCCCCATCCCTCCCAGGATGACCATAGCCAGCACATTAATCGATTCGTAGAACAGAAAATTTTCCGGGAAAACTGAGCGCTGCCAGGAAGCCAGGATACTCCCGCCCACCCCTGCAAAAGAGGCTCCAAGAGCAAAGGCTTTGAGTTTGGCTGTGGTGGTGTTGATCCCCATCGCTTTGGCCGCAAGCTCATCTTCACGAATAGCCTTCCAGGCCCAGCCAATACGGGAATGATCGAGTCGATAGGAAACCAGAAGGGCGAGGAGCAAAAAGGCGAGAATTAAATAATAATAGTCTCTGTTCTGCACCAGCGTGTAGGAAAAGAAAACCGGTGGATCGATCGCCAGGATGCCGTTCGTACCATTCGTAATATTGACCGGACGATCCAGATTGATGAGCAAGAGATAGGTGATCTCGCCAAAACCAAGGGTTACGATAGCCAGATAATCACCGCGAAGCCGTAAGGTCGGAGCCCCAATAAACACCCCGGATATCGCGGTAGCGATTACCGTAATGGGCAAGGCTACCCAAAAGGGGAGATGAATATCAAAGTGAGGAGAAGCTAGCCAGGCATAAACGTATGAACCTATACCATAAAAAGCCACATAGCCCAGGTCAAGTAATCCGGCAAAGCCCACGACAATATTGAGCCCTAGCGCCAGCGTCGCATACAGACCAACTCGGGCCAGAACTCCCAACCAGTAATTGTTGGTAATAATCAGGGGCGCAAGGAAAGCCAGGAAGAGTAAACCACTCACGCGCACCATATATGGTATTTTGGAGACTATTTGGAGGATCCTTTCACCCACACCCTATCCCTCTTTTCTATTTTATGCTTCTCCCAGATAGGCTCGCCGGATGGTTTCACTCTTCAACAAATTGCGAGCCTCATCATGCAGCACAATGACCCCATTCTGTAAAACATAGCCCCGATGAGCTATAGAGAGTGCCACACTGGCATTCTGTTCCACAATAAAAATCGTCGTACCCTGTTTATTGATCTCCTGGATAATTTCAAAGATCTTCTCCACCATGACCGGAGCGAGTCCCATAGAGGGCTCATCCATGAGGACGAGACGCGGACGTGACATGAGGGCTCTCCCCATGGCGAGCATCTGCTGTTCGCCACCACTCAAGGTGCCCCCATATTGATGAAGCCGCTCGCGCAAACGTGGAAAGAGTTGATAGACTCTCTCCAGATCTTCCTGGAGGAGACGTGGATCTTCATGACGCCGAGTATAGGCGCCCATATAAAGATTCTCCAGCACAGTCATTCGTCCAAAGATGCGCCGCGCCTCTGGCACATGGGCAATTCCGCGCTGGACAATCTTCTCTGGGGAGAGGCCATTGATCTTTTCTCCCTCAAATTCTACAGTGCCCGAGACCGGTTTTACAAGACCCAGAATGGTTTTCATGGTGGTCGATTTCCCAGAGGCATTCCCTCCCAGCAGAGAAACGATCTCCCCTGCTCTGACCTCGATATTCACCTCCTTGAGAATTTTGATCGGACCGTAATAGGTCACTACATCGGTCAATTTAAGCACTGAGCGCTTTCCTTCCCAGATAGGCTTCAATTACCTGCTCATTGTTGCGCACTTCTTCAAAGGATCCCTCGGCAATTTTGGTGCCATGATCGAGGGCCACGACCCACTCACAAACTCCACGTACCACGGTCATATCATGCTCGATGATCAGAATAGTGATTCCGCGCTGGCAGATACGCTGAATGTCCCCCATCAACTCCTTACTTTCCTGGGGATTCATCCCGGCAGCCGGTTCGTCGAGCAGCAGGAGAATAGGATCAGTGGCGAGGGCTCGTGCAATTTCCAATCGACGCCGATTGGCATAAGAGAGGGTCCAGGCCGGCCGGTCTTGCATACTGAGCAGCCGGTTCCCAAATAGCCCCAAAAGCTCCAGCGCTTTTTCCCGAATCGCCCGGAGTTCTCGTCGGGTCGACGGGGTGCGGATTATAGAACCGAAAATTCCGCTGTGGGTACGGCAATAGGTGCCCACCATCGCATTTTCCAGGACGGTCATATTGTTAAAAAGTCGCTGATTCTGAAACGTCCGGGCAATCCCCCGCTTGGTGATCTGATGCGGTTTGAGTTGTGCCAGATCTTCCCTGTGGGGGCCAAACAGGATTGTTCCCGCAGAAACCGGATACATCCCGGTGATCAAATTGAAAAAGGTGGTCTTTCCCGAACCATTTGGTCCAATCAAACCGGTAATTTTTCCTTCTTCCAGAGTAAAATTGAGGTTATTGACGGCCAGGATTCCACCAAAGTTTTTCACCAGGTTTTGTGCTTCCAGTAAAATAGCCATGATTTTTCTTTTACACCTTTTCCCACTCGCTGAGCGTTTCTCCCAGAATTCCCGTTGGTTTCAAGACCAGGGTAAGTATCAACACAACAAAGGCAATCACATCACGATAAGCCGGGTTGAGAAAGGTTACCCCCAGGCTTTCGATGACCCCAAGCAGAAGTCCTCCGAGCATGGCGCCGTGAATATTCCCTATTCCTCCTAGAACCGCGGCGGTAAAGGCTTTGAGTCCAGCGGAATATCCCATAAAGAAATCAATCTGGGTATAGTAGAGCCCTACCAGCACTCCAGCCGCTCCTCCCAGGGCAGAACCGAGAAAAAAGGTGAGGGAGACGGTACGATTGAGATTTACTCCTACTACCCGAGCCATTTCGCGATCTTCGGCTACGGCCCGCATGGCTCGCCCCATACTGGTGCGGTAGATGATAGTATGGAGTGCCCACATGATAAGGAGCGAGAGCAAGAAGATGATGAGCACCAGGTAGGAAATGTTGACACCCCAGATCTGGATACGCCAGGATGCAGGGAAGAGAAGGCGAGTCATATAGACCTTCATGCGAGCTCCCTGAGTCAGCATCACTGCATTCTGCAGAAAGATCGACGCCCCTACCGCGCTGATCAGTGGCCCCAATCGGGTTGCCCCTCTCGCATACAGTGGACGATAAGCAAACAGTTCCAGCGCAACCCCTACCAGAGCCGAACCGAGCATAGCCACCGCCAGCAGCAGAGGCAACACCCAGAAGGGATGTAAACTATCCGCATAATGGGCAATTAGCCAGCTCAGCATCCCCCATCCCAGATAGGCGCCGATCATAAAAACCTCTCCATGCGCAAAATTGATCATGAAGAGAATTCCGTAGACCAGCGTATAGCCCAGCGCAATCAGTCCATACACCCCGCCCAGAGCCAGCCCAAAGACCAACTGCTGAGGAAGGATCTGGAGAATCTGCTCCAGGGTCATCGCTTATCTCACCGTGATCGTCTTGATCTGCTGGAACTTATTGCCTTTGACCTGGTAGACAAAAATAGCTCCACCAGCTACATCCCCTTTTTCATTGAAGGTAATCGGAACTCCCAGGATCCCCTGGTAATCTTTAGTGGCCCGCACGGCATCACGCACCGCCACCCGATCCGCCTTCCCCGCCTTCTGGATTGCCGTAAGGAGAATATTAGCTGCTTCGTAAGCCAGTGGGCCATAAGAACTGAGTGGCCCATACTTTGCTTCAAAACTTTTCACAAAAGCAGCGGCTGGGGGGAAATTCTTCATATCTGGTGCGAGAAAAGTCACATAATTTCCCTCCGCCGCCCCACCAGAGGCCTCGATATAATCCACTGGCTCATATTGGCCATCCGGACCGATCATGCGCACATCTAGGCCCACATCGGGAAGCTGTTTGGCCATCAATGCTGCCTCTGGTGCCCAGAGACTGGCGTAAATGATATCGATATCTTTCGGCACGGTACCAAGAATCGCTCGCAGATCTTTGTCGCCAGCACGAATGACATAGCGAAGGGTTTCTGCCCCCAGTTCTTTAGCCTTCTTTTCAAATTCATCCGCAGCACCGCGAGGTCCGGTAGTCCCATCGTCAAAGATAGCAATCTTTTTGGCATGCAGCTCCTGCACTGCAAAGATCGCTCCCGCAGGTCCCTGGGCATCATCACGGGCACAGACACGATTGACTACCTTAAGTCCTCGATCGGTCACCTTGGGATTGGTACATCCAGGAGAGATCATGGCTAAATTAGCCCGTTCAAAGACTTCGGAAGCAGGTATACAGGTCACACTGGTGATGCCATACACCACACCCATCACCGCTGGGTCAGCCACGATTTTCTCTGCAGCGGTGACGCCAATCTGCGGGTTTCCCTGGTCGTCAGCCGCCAGCACCTCAATCCTGGCTCCCAGTACTCCGCCCCGGCTATTCCATTCGTTGGCAGCGAGCCGCACAGCATTTGCAACTTCCTGCCCATGTTTGGCAATTGAACCGGTCAACGGTGCTCCCACCGCAATTTTGATTACCTGCTGTTGGGCCAGAACTGCACTCGTGGAAAAGAGACAAACGCTCATTACCAGAACAAACATGATGCTCCATCGATTCCTGTGCAACGTCTTCATGCGCTTCCCTCCTTTTTCTTTTGTTTGTAATCCCCGCAAACCTGCCTTGGTAGACCAAAGCCTCAACACGTATTACCTTACCTCTTTCTCAATACAAAGAGAACAGGAAACGTGGAAGTTGGTGGGGATACAGCTTCTCCAAAAATTCCTTCTTAGTTCATTATCAAGAGACCTCTTTGGTAAAGCGCCTACGCTGGGAGCGCGGACCTCTGGCCAGCTGCGGGTGGGACGCCCGCGCTCCCGGAGCGCAGCAGAGGGAAGTCCGTTCGTCGTCCCGGATGACCAGATGACTTCCCTTCGCTCTGCTTCGGGATGACCAGATGACTTCCCTTCGCTCTGCTTCGGGAGCGCAGCGCAGGGTTGTCCATTTGACTCCCAGGATAGCCCTATTTCCTAATCGACCTGGCCAAAGCTCTCTCTTGAATATGCAATTAGAAATATACTGAGAGCAGAGAATTGTCAAGTAGAAAAATGTGTCCTTTCGCTTTGTCTCTGACAACCTCTTGTCCATTCAAATACCAATTTGCCATAGAAATGTAGCGAACCTTTGTGTCACTCTGAACAAAGCGAAGAGTCTATAACCGAGATTCTTCGCTACGCTGGATCTCCCCTGGACCTGTACCAGAGCATAGCCCAGACGAGTTCTGAATGGAGAGCTCTTGCAATTTCTATATTCCCATAGCAGAATAAAGGGAAAGGATTAGCTTTTATTCTTCTGGTTAGGAGGATCTGGCGATGAAGATCAGTGCTTATGGTATCACCATTCTCCGGGTAGTCGTAGGGGTGATTTTTGTGATGCATGCGTATTTGGGTGGGCTGATCTATGGACCGGCTGGCCTTACCAACTATATGCTTTCTCGTGGGATACCGTTTCCTGCCCTGACGGCCTGGTTTACTATTCTGGGGCATCTGATCGGGGGAATAATGCTGGTGATCGGAATGTATACCCGTATCGGCGCTTTGATTCATGTCATCATCATGGCCGGGACGATTATCTTTGTCCACTTCCCCCAGGGATTTTTTCTGACCGGCATTATTGTCGATGCTGAAAAAGGAATAGCTATTGCGGGAGGCTATGAGTACGTGCTGACCCTGTTTGCCGTTTCTGTCTCTCTGCTCTTCCTGGGAGGAGGACCGTTGTCCATAGATGCGCTCCTCAGCCGATCTTCCGCAGAAAGAATGGTCTGAGGACAGGGGGACAGGATTTTTCAAAGGCCTGTGCTTGATAATATCTCTCTGGTCTGTTACGCTTCTTCCGGTTAGCCTCTAGTGTTTTGTCAAACTTGTTTTTGTGCGTGCCTTTTTCTCCCCTCTCCCTTAAGGGGAGAAGGCCAGGGTGAGGGTGAAAAGAGAGAACAACTCACCATTTTCACCTTGACAAGACACTAGTAGTCTATCAAACTTAATTTGATGATTGACGAGTTTCGGGGTATGATGGCAAGTGAGTGAACAAGTGATCCTCACTCAGCTAGGAGGCATCCGATGCGCTCGCAACCCCCATCTCGCAAGAAATATCATGTCACGCTCACCCAAGAGGAGCGGACAGCTAAAGGTAGGGTGGGCTCTGCCCACCAACACAGCAGTAGTTTTTCTCGGTGGGCTCAGCCTACCCTACAGGTTATTCCTTGAACAAAGCGAAGGGCTCAGCATGACCAATCAAAACTAAGTCAACAGAGCACTAGTGACTGCTGTGAAAGGCTGAGAAGAGCAGAGGATCAATTAGAGGTAATCCGATATGGTCAGGAAAAGAGGGAGGGAAGTCTGATCCCTTTTAAACCAGAAGGAGGAATGCATGGCGGCAACTATTCCCGAGAAATTTCGTGATCTGTTTGACAAACCGGCTTTTGCAAATCTGGCTACGGTTAATGCTGATGGAACACCGCAGGTAACCCCGGTCTGGTGTGATTTTGATGGGACGTATGTGCGGATCAATTCTGCACGTGGTCGGCAAAAAGACCAGAACATGCGGCGCAATCCTCGGGTGGCTCTGAGTATTATGGATCCGGCAAATCCGTATCGGTACCTCGGGATCCGTGGGCGTGTGATCGAGATCACCGAAGAGGGAGCCGATGCCCATATCGATAGTCTGGCCAAGAAATATCTGGGTGCGGATCGTTATCCGTACCGTCGAGAAGGGGAAGTGCGAGTCATCTATAAGATAGAACCGCTACATGTCTCCTCGATGGGATAGGAAAAAATGTAAGCATTTTGCCTGATACAGCAGGCTATGAGGAGGATTGAGCATTCAAAAACCGCTGAGTGCTGTTCTGGGTATTCTGTGCTTCTTCTCTTTGGGGCTCTGGCCGGTACTGGATCTGCCTTTCCCTGCTCAGCGTGTCCTGGGGATAGTGCTCTTTGCCCTGGTCTTCTGGATGACCGAGCCGATCCGTATTGAGCATACTTCTCTGCTGGTTCTGGTACTCTTAGCCTTTACCGGTGTACTCTCTTTTGAAAAAGCCTTTGCCGGATTTTCAACCAAGGCTTTCTGGTTGATCTTTTCCGGCATGATATTAAGTCTCGGTATTACCGAGACTACCATCGGCCAGCGTTTAGCCTTCTGGTTGTTGCATTTCCTGGGTGGGAGCTATATCCGGCTGGTCTTTGGACTGAATGTGCTTGGCTGTCTCCTGGCCTTCTTCATTCCCGCCGGTCTGATTCGCGTCCTGATTTTGGTACCGGTAGGTATCAGTGTGAGTGAAGCTATGGGCTTTGCAAAGAGGTCTCGTGAGAGTGCCGCCGTTATTCTTTCCCTTATCTGTGGTACCAATTACCCGTCAGCAGGGATCTTGACCGCTTCCCTGCCCAACATCGTCATTCTGGGAGTGGTCGAGCGCGAACTCAACCAGACTATCGGCTGGGGCGAATGGATCTATCTGATGTTTCCTACCATGGGGTTGCTCCGCCTGGTTCTCACCACCTTCTTCATTCTCCTCTTTTTCCGTCTCGAACCCGGAAAATCCATTCCGGTTCCGCTCTTTCCTGCTCTTCCTGCCCTCACTGCACCAGAAAAGCGGGCACTGGGCTTTTTGGGGTTAGCAATTGCCTTATGGGCCACAGACTTTCTCCACCAGATTCATCCTACCTATGTCGGTCTCGGGATTGTAGTGCTCTATTTTCTGCCTTCGATAGGAGTCTTCTCCTTTGAGAAAATCCGCGAGGTAAACTTTCCGATTCTCTTTTATATCGCAGCCTTTCTGGCCATTGGCGCTGCGTTTCAGGTCTCTGGCTTTAATGCAGTGGTCTCAGCCTACCTGCTTCCTCTGCTGGATATTGGGCAACGAGGATGGTTTATAAGCTATTATATGATCATTCTGCTCACCCTGCCCTTTACTGCTCTCATGGATACAGCAGCCGTGGCCGGAGTGCTCACTCCTCTCATCCTCCTGATTGCCCAAGAGGCTGGACTTCCCCCGGTTGCAGCAGCGCTGACCGAAGCCTTGGGTACTGCGCTGGTCTTTCTTCCCTATCAGGCTGCTCCCTTTATGGTCGCCTATGGATTTGGTCATCTCAACATGGGCTGGCTACTCAAAGTCATGGTGGCAGTTTCTGTAACCACTTTACTTGTCCTGGCCCCCCTTACTTTGCTCTACTGGAGATTACTTGGATTTCTTTAGAGAAGATCCTTCGTTCTCCAGACCAGTCCAGGAAACTTTTGTTCCCTCCTTACTGAATCCTTCAGGAAAAATATCTTTTCTGCTTGACCCAGGTTCTGTCGATCGGATACACTGGGACATTCGCAGGAGACCTCCTTGGTAAAGTATCCTAATCATTACCCACATTTTTTCATCTTAGGGGTTACAGGGGAAGAAAGACCGTCATTTTCCTCCTGAGTTAGCGGATGCGATGCCGATTAACATGGTAGACCTCCTTGCGGGGGGAAGAAGGACCGTTATTTTCCTCCCCCTTGGGGGGGCGGCAAATGGACAACCCTGCGCTGCGCTTCGGGAGGATTGAGGTGGGGGGGAAGGAGAAGGTGTCCGCCCCTGAAACCCACAGGGAATCGGTTAGAGTAATACCAGAGCTCTCTCCTGGATGAGCACCAGGCGCAAAATATGCTGGATCTCCTATCTCCGGAGGTGAGATATGACGACCATCGTTGGCAACCGAACGCTTCGAGATTTAGTCGAATACCGTGCGCATACAACACCGGATCGGCTTTTTGTCATTTTCGATGATCTTGAAGGGAACGTCACCCGTCTGAGCTATGCCCGGTTCGAGCAGGAAGTCAATCGCAGCGCCAACCTCTTACGAACGCTTGGTATCGAACATGGTGATAAGATCAACCTCCACCTGCCGAACTGTCTGGAGTTTTTATATTTATGGTTTGGGGCAGCGAAGATTGGAGCAGTGATCATGCCCACCAATATTGCCTCCCCAGCCGCTGAACTCGAGTACCTGCTCGAGCATTCGGAGAGTCGCCTCGTATTCACCCAGCGTCCCTTCCTTGAGGTTGTGACCACAGCATGTGCACGTTGTCCACGCATCGAGGCGGTGATTCTCTGCGATGGGTTATGCGCAGGCACTGAGGCTCTTGACTTTCGGGCGCTTGCTGCCGAGGCAAGCGATGCACCTCCACCTGGGCGCCCTACCCCGCTCGATGAGGCGGCGATTCTCTACACTTCGGGTACCACCGCCCGTCCCAAGGGAGTGCTGGTCACGCATGCAAACTACATCTATGCCGGTGAAACGGTGGCGAAAGCCATTCGCCTCTCCCCCGAAGATCGCCACTTCGTGGTGCTGCCCCTTTTTCACGGTAATGCCCAGTATTATTCGACTATGAGCACGCTGGTCACCGGTGGGAGCATGGCGCTCATGAGTCGCTTTAGCGCGAGCCGGTATTTCGATAAGTGTATTGAATATGAAGGCACGGTAACCAGTCTCTTTGCCGCCCCTATGCGCATGCTGCTCGCACAGGAAAACAGATCGGAACATTGGAACAATCGCCTGCGGGTTGTGATCTATGCACAAAATATTACCGAAGCGCAGCTTGAGGAATGGCATGAGCGCTTCGGAGCACCACTGCTTCAGCTCTGGGGTATGACCGAGACCATGGGTCCACCACTCATGAATCCGATGGAGTTCGAACGACGCAACCTGTCGATGGGCCTGCCGGTGATGGGCTATGAGGTTGCGCTGGTGGATGAGTCTGGCCATCCGGTACCGACCGGAGAGATCGGGCAGATCGTTGTGCGTGGCGAGCCTGGCTGGAGCCTGATGAAAGGCTACTTCAAGAATCCTGAGGCGACGGCTGAAACCGTGCGACAGGGCTGGCTCTGGTCTGGAGACAACGCACACCAGGACGCGGATGGTTACTTTTACTTCGTGGACCGGGCGAAGGACATGATCAAGCGTGCCGGAGAGAATGTCGCCGCGAGTGAGGTTGAGGCGGTGATTTTGCAGCACCCAAAGGTATTCGACTGTGCCGTGATCGGCGTGCCAGACGAGATACGGGATGAGCAGATCAAAGCCTTTGTTGTGCCGCGTGAAGGGGCAGTCGTGAGCGCGGAGGAGATAATTACCTGGTGCGCCGAGCGTCTGGCGAAGTTCCGGGTACCGGAGGTGGTGGAATTTCGCCACGAGCTGCCGCGTACCTCGGTAGGCAAGATCCAGAAGCATATTCTGCGCCGGGAATCCTCCCAATCGACCCCGCGGTAAGAGTCCATCTTGGATGGGAGCTTTTGGGATACCCTACAATAGAGATAGGCCTGTAAAACTGAACATTACTCGAAAGTTTTGCTGGGCGAGCAAATCGAGAAAGTGAGGGCTCTTGAGGGAGGCACGTATCCTGGGAGCGCAGGGTTGTCCATTTGACGCCCCCCAGGGGGAGGAAATTTATAGTCCCTTTCTCCCTGTAAATCCCAAGATGAGAAAATGCGGGTAAAGATTAGCATCGAGGGGGAGGCTGCTCGTGTCGGTTTCTCCAAGCGATTACCTGACCGACGTTCTAGGAAACCGTAGAGCAGGGACCCTTTCGTTTTGGAAGAGGGGAAAGGAGGGTGTGGAGCTATTTTTGTATTTGAAATGAAGAGAGAATTATGATAATTTGTAGAGCCTGTAAGCCTGCATTCTCCGCCCTCTGCATTGTGGATTGATCGGAGAGTCTCTGGTAGCAGTTGTTCGGAAGAGAGCTATAAGAAGAGCGATGTCACTTACCACTTCTTACAAGGAGGTTCCACATGGAAAAAAAAGTGATCAAGACAGATAAAGCCCCGCAATCGGCTACTACTCCCCTCTCCCAAGCGATTCAGGTAGGTAATTTTCTCTTTGTTTCTGGTCAGGTAGGGGTAGATCCCAAAACACGCACCGTTCCAAAAGGGATTGAAGCCCAAACCCGACAGACGCTGGAGAATATGAAAGCAGTGCTGGAAGCCGCTGGCTCTTCATTGGAGAAAGTGGCCAAGTGTACCGTTTTTGTGACCAATATAAAAGATTTTGCGAAGATGAATGATGTCTATCGGACATTCTTCCCCCAAAATCCTCCGGCCCGTTCTTGTATTGAAGTAAGTGCTCTAGCTCGGGAGGAGCTGGAGGTCGAAATAGAGTGCATTGCGTATATCTAAAGCCAGCAAATGCTTTCAAACGAGCCTGACACATCTAAGAGGGGGAGAAACCTATGCTCCGCTTTTTGCAGCATGTGATAGGGGCTATTTTTTATAGCGGGTTGGGAATTGTGATCTTCTTTGTGGCTTATCGTATCCTGGATATTCTGATTCCCTTCGACCTCGAGCGGAAAATCGCCGAGGAGAATAATACGGCAGCCGGTATTGTGGTCGCCGGACTCTTCATCGCGCTAAGTATCATTATCGCCACAGCTTTACCACGCTAATCGATGTTAGAGCGCGCTTTTACACGATCCACAGCAACGGTCATTCTCTACGGAACAGCGTCTGGTGGATCGTGTTTCCCAAAGCCTTCCTATCCTTCATTTCACCTGCTGTCCACTTTTGTTGACATGTAAACTAAAGTTTCCACCCGGTGCTTTTCCTTCTCCTCTCTCGTTTCTCCCGTTAATAACTACCAGAAGATGTCAACAAAAGTTTCCACTTTTGCTTGTTCTCTTCCCTCTCTTGCTGACCACGTGGTTCATTTTGATAAGGCGAAATTACCCAAGTTGCCCTTCCATTCTAAGTGAAGCGAAGCATCTCGTTTTTAAGCTGCAACATTGGCACGTATATTGCTGGTACTTCTACAAAAAATCTGCTTGACTTTTTTTTCCGGTCATGAGAGAAAGGGCCTTATTACACTCATGGTAACTTTTTCTCTTTGCTCTTCTTCCACACTCCAGGTTGCACCTGTTACACTCCTGCTCCATCTTGCCATTGTGTTTATCGGTCATCAAAGGTATTGGAGAGATACTGTATGCGTGAAGAGGTCTCTGCCTTTTATTTTCCCCTATCCCTGTCGTCAGAGATCGCTCTGGCGTCTCTTTGTTAAGAAGCCTTGCCTTCAAGAGAACAAGGAGGATTTGCTATGAAAAAACATCTCATTGGTATCATCCCGTTACTCCTCATCCTTGGGTGGGGTGACCACAGTGTGGGGGAACAGGTCCCGGTGCCACAAGGGGAACTGCGCATCGTGGATACAGACTATCGGAACTGGGGCTCCATCACCATGAATATCCTCGAGCACCTCATGGAACTCGACAAAGATGGACAATTGGTTCCACGTCTGGCCACCAGTTGGCAGTGGCTCGACGACCGCACCCTGGAAGTAAAGCTTCGCCAGGGTGTCCGATTTCACAATGGCGAGGTCTTTGATGCAGAGATCGTCAAGCTGAACTGGGAAGAGAACACTCGGCAAGCCCAACCGCATCTCACGGGGTCGTTTATGAATTTCAAAGCGGGGTCACGCCTGGAGATTCTTAATCCGTACACGATTCGATTCCACTTTTCCGAACCAGATGGGGGAGCACTCACCAAGCTCGCCTTTATGCATATCGCTAACCGGCAATTCTATCGTGAAATGGGCTGGGGTGAAAAGAGCTGGTGAATTCTCAACGGTGCTGGTCCGTGGGGCACGGGCCCACATAAACTGGTGGAAGGCTTTTCTCTGCCGAACAAACGTTCTGATCGGGTTGTCCTGGAAGCTAATCTAAACTATTGGAACAAAAACCGGTTTCCACGGCTACAACGGATTATCTTTGATAATACGCTTGACCAGCACGAAGCGGTGGAACTGGTCAAGACTAGCGAAGGGTGGGTGGATCTGGTCACGGGATTAAGCCCGCTGGACACGCTCAGGGTAGCCCAGAGTCCCTTTGTATGCGGTGAACAAGGCGGTAGAGTTTGTCCCCTACGTGAATGGGGTCCTCAATCTGGCCGAGACCTCCGTGACCGAGCAGCACTGGTCAGTACGGAAGGCCGCGAAAAAAGAGTAAGCGGAGGTGACTATGAATATCAGGGTTTGGAGCTATTGGTTACTCTTTATCCCTCTTCTCGTCTATCTATATCTCGGTATCATCCCGGTGCATGCTCAATCTCAATTCGCGGGAGAGGGTCGTGTGGTAGCAGTAGACGAGAGCAAAGGCATAGTGACGCTGGATCATGGTCCGATTCCAGGTCTCATGCCAGCCATGCGCATGACCTTTCCAGTGCAGCCGGTTGATCTGCTGCAGGGGATCCAGGTGGGGACTATGGTGCAGTTTTCCCTGCAACCTCGTGGCCCGGAATGGGTGATTGTCACTCTCGAACCGTCTGAAGAACAGCCGCCCCCACGTCCAGCAATCTTCCCGGCTCCAGACTTTACTCTGCCTGCGCTATCCGGAGAAACCCTCCGTCTCTCTGATTTCCGGGGCAAAGTGGTTCTCCTCAATTTTTGGGCCACCTGGTGTGTACCGTGCCGCCAGGAGATGCCGACGATTGAAGCGCTGTATCAGCGCTATAAGGATCGCGGCCTGGAAGTAGTGGCCGTAAATTTAGATAAACGCTCTACCGCAGATGTGGAAGCTTTTGTCAAGGAAGTACAAGTGACCTTTCGGGTCGTTCTCGATCCAGAATGGACGATCATGCAGGCTTATCGGGTCCGAGGGTTGCCCACCACGTTTTTGATTGATCGGGCAGGGAACATCGTGGCCCGAGAGATGGGGGAGCGGGACTGGATGGCGGAAACCCAGCAGCAGGCCATAGAGAAACTCTTGCAGGAGGAGAAGGCTGCCAAACAGCGTTGAAAACTGGATAGGTAGTCTCCCGCATGAGTGTTGCTCCTCTGGTGAGAAGGACTCTGAACATGCTGCAGGAGCGGATGTATCCGCGACTGCAGAGCAGCCATACTCCACCAGTCGCGAATGCATTCACTCCTCCGGGAGGAATACGCTTGTGCGTTCCATCGGCAACACGGAAAAGGAAGACTAGCACTGGATAAAGGAGGATTGGTCATGAAAAAACTTCTCGTTGATAGTCTTATCCTGTTTCTTCTCACTTTCGGGTGGGGCAATCATGGTGTTGGTGAGCAAGTTCCCACACCACGGGGAGAACTGCGCATCGTGGATAAAGATCCCCTGAATTGGGCTTCCATTACGTTTAACGTCATGGAGCACCTCATAGAACATGATAAAGATGGGAAGTTAGTTCCACGCTTAGCGACCAGTTGGCGCTGGCTCGATGACCGCACGCTGGAGATGACACTCCGCCAAGGGGTGACCTTTCATAACGGTGAGGTCTTCGATGCAGAGATCGTCAAGCTGAACTGGGAAGAGAACACTCGGCTCAAACAGCCTCACCTGCCCGGTACATTCATGAACTTCACACCAGGGTCGAGACTAGAGATCATTGATCCGTATACGATCCGGTTCGTGTTTCCAGAAGTGGACGGAGGAACTCTCGCCAAACTCAGCATCATGCATATCGCCAACCGGCAGTTCTATCAAGAGTTCGGCTGGGAGGAGAAGAGCTGGTGAATTCTCAACGGTGCTGGTCCGTGGGGCACGGGCCCGTATAAACTGGTGGAAGGCTTTTCCCTTCCGAATAACCGTTCCGACCGGATTGTCCTGGAAGCCAATCTGGACTATTGGGACAAAAGTCGGTTTCCACGGCTACGACGGATTATCTTTGACAACACGCTTGACCAGCAAGAAGCGGTGGAACTGGTCAAGACTGGCGAAGGGAGGGTAGATCTGGTCACCGGGCTAAGCCCCCTGGAGACGCTCCGAGTGGCCCAGAGTCCCTTTGCCAAGGTCGTGAAGGCCCGAGGGTCCCTGATGAGCGTGTTTGGCTTGTTTAACATGCGGAAAACAGGGAGCCCCTGGCGTGATGTCCGGCTGCGTCAGGCGGTGAACTATGCAATCAACCGTGCCGATCTTATCCGGTATGCTACCAAAGGGAATGGGATGGTCATTCCGACGTTAGTTCCCGCGCATTCGTTCGGGTATGATCCTGAGCTGGCCCCCTATGCCTTCGATCCGGTCAAAGCCCGTGCCCTGCTGCAGGAGGCAGGGTATCCCAACGGGCTAGCGATCACCCTGATCGCTCCCCCACCGCTGGAAGTCCAGGCTACGGTGATCAGCAAGATGCTCGAACAAGCTGGCTTCACGGTGGAGCGGCAGATTCTAGACCCTGACGCTTATAATCGACAGACCGTCTTAAGCCATCTGGAACAGCCGCCCGAGCACCTGCCATGGGATATTGCTCTAACAGGTAGAGGGGATAGGATAGGTTTCCCCGTGTATTTTTTCTACCACTTTTTCGCTCTTGATGGCTATTCCGATTGGGTTATCGAGGGCACAGAACTCCGACAGCTCTATGAGCAGGTCTTACGCACTGTGGATCGGGAGCAACAGCAGGCATTGATCCGACAGATGGAACGGCACACCCGCGGCCAGGCCTATTTCCTCTTCCTGTACAACCCTATCCAGCTTTATGCGGTAAACAAAGAGGTAGAGTTTGTGCCGTATGTGACCACGACCATCGACCTCGATGAGACCGGGGTGACCGAGCAGCACTGGTCGGTGCGGAAGAATAAAAAGTAAAAGGTAAAAGGCAAAAAGTAAAAAAACAAAGGGCAAAAATGAAGGAGCGCTATGGTCTCAATATATATATAGTTTGGAGTAGGGACACCGCTTATGAAGATTCTAGCTGCCCGGCCTGCTTATCAATTCAAGACTTACAAGATTGACATGTTTAGAAAGCAGGTTATGATTATAGTGAGCGAGGAGTTAGAGGTTTCGGACCGCTTAGAAAGCGATGTCGTGCTTGCCTCAACTATGATGATATCACGTATCAGATAGAGTGGGATAATTAGAGTAATGACGGAGTTAGATTGGGTTTTTCACCAAAAAGAAGGGCAATTCTTTGAACGCAAGAGTTGCTATGAGCGCTTTGGGGGTAAGGTGAAGAGACGTAACGTACGTAAGGTGGGCGGGTCTATGAACTGGTGTCTGCCCCTGACCAAACCGCTGTTGAGAAGCCCGCGGAATATATCGCATTAGAGTCCATACTGACGGCAAAGGGTTATGTAAAAAATCAGGACATCCGTGAGGTGCTGGGGGTGTCCCTGCCGCAGTCAAATCGCATTGCCCGTCACTTGGTCGCAATCGGCTGGCTGCGCCCACAGGGGGAAAAGCATAACAGACGCTATCTTCCAGCCCGGTAAGTTATTGAGCATCTTCAACCTGCTATTGAACAGCGTTAAATTTGTGGTGTTCAATATGAGAATGTTCAAAAACAATCACGATTCTCAAGATGACAAACCGATGGGTTATCTCCGTCGGGCTGTCTGAGCTGTTGCAGACAGGTGTCAGACGACTAACACCTACAAGAATATGGAGAATCAGCCATGAAAAAACTCTTTATCAGCAGCACTATCCTGCTGTTCTGCACCTTTGGATGGGGAACGAGTAACTTTGGAGAACAGATCCCCACGCCGCGAGGGGAACTGCGCATCGTGGATAAACACCCTCTGAACTGGATGTATATTGTGTTTAACGTCTTCGAGCACCTCATCGAGCTCAATAAGGATGGTCAGGTGGTGCCGCGTCTAGCGACTAGTTGGCGCTGGCTCGACGACCGCACCCTGGAATTCACCCTCCGCCAAGGGGTGACCTTTCATAATGGCGAGGTCTTTGATGCAGAGATCGTCAAGCTCAACTGGGAAGAGAATACCCGCTTACACCAACCGCTGAGAATTGGCACGTTTATGAATTTCAAGCCAGGATCGCGTCTCGAGATTGTTGATCCGCAGACAGTGCGCTTCCACTTTCCGGATCCGGATGGCGGCGCCCTCACTAAGTTTCGCGCTGTGCATATCGCCAACCGGCAGTTCTATCGTGAATTGGGCTGGGGGGAGAAGAGTTGGTGAATTATCGACGGTGCTGGCCCGTGGGGCACGGGCCCGTATAAGCTCGTGGAAGGGATCTCAACGCCGGAGAGACGGTCCGACCGCCTCATCTTAGAAGCCAACACGGAGTATTGGGATCCCTCTCGGTTTCCGCGCCTGCAAAGGATCATCTTTGACAACACCCTGGAACAGAAAGAGGCCATCGAGCTGGTCAAGAGTGGCGAAGGGTGGGTAGATGTCGTTACGGGACTGAGTCCCCTCGAGACGCTGCGGGTAGCCCAGAGTTCCTTTGCCAAGGTCGTCAAGGCCCGGGGTTCCCTGGGGACAGTATTCGGTATGTTCAACATGCGCAAGGTGGAGAGCCCTTGGCGTGATGCCCGGCTGCGTCAGGCGGTGAACTATGCCATCAACCGCGCTGATCTTATTCGCTATGCCGCCAAAGGCAACGGTGTAATCATCCCGGCGCTGGTGCCTGCCCAGGGGTTCGGGTATGATCCCACCATGGATCCCTACCCGTTCGATCCCGACAAAGCCCAGCACCTGCTCCAGGAGGCTGGCTATCCCGATGGCCTGGCGATCCTGCTGATTGCTCCTGAGGATCTGGCGGTACAGGCTACCGTGGTCAGCAAAATGCTGGAGCACGCTGGCTTCCAGGTGGATCTCCAGTTGCTCGATCCAGTTGCCTATAACCGGCGGACGCTGCTGAGCCATCTGGAGCAGCCGCCCGAGCAGCAAGCCTGGGATCTTGCTCTGATGGTGTATCTGGACCCGCAAAATTTCCCCGTGTATTTGTTCTATCTCAACTTCGTGCTCGATGGGGCGTGGGATTGGGTCATTGAGCAGCCGGAACTCCAGCAGCTCTCTGCGCAGGCCCTCCGCACTGTGGACGAGGGACAGCAGCAAGGGGTTATCCGCCAAATGGAACGGCATACCCGTGACCAGGCATACTTCCTCTTCCTGTATAACCCCATTAATCTGTATGCAGTGAACAAAGCCGTGGAGTTTGTGCCGTACATCACGGGGAATCTTATTCTTGCGGAGACTTCGGTGACCGATCAACACTGGTCGGTGCGGAAGAATGAAAAATAAAGCTCTAGGCGGTGAACAAGGCTGTCGTAGGTGAATACTATCCTCGACCTCGATGAGACTGCCGTAACCGAGGCGCTTGGTTTGCTTAGAGATTAAGTTATAATTATGGTGAACAAAGAGGCATCCACGCAATGTGTGAATATTCAGATTTCTTGGAATCTCATAAGGAGGTAAAGACATATGACTACTGTAATTGCTAATTTACGAGAAATTGCGTATGATATAACGCGGCCAACGAAGCGTGAACCTTGAGCTCAAAACCGGCATTGGTCCGTGCTCGCAGCCGTGCCAACCCCATACGCTCGCGTTGACTGTGAACCGTTTCAATGCCATGCCGGTACCGATGAAGGAAATAGTCATCAAGCAAGGCATGGGGACGCATATTTTTCTTGCGCACCGGGATCAAGCGTATCCCCTCAGCAGCGAACCAGGCTTCGTCCGGCCCGCTCTTGTCGGCTTTGTCTCCATAGAGCACCGCCCCAGTAGGCCACTCCACCGTCAGCTCGTAGAGCGGTGTCCAGTCATGGAAGGCGGCCGGCAGCAGGGTGAAGGACACCGGAATCCCCGCGGGAGTGCACAGCAGGGGCAATCGCCAGCCGAAAAACTTTTCGCCCTGGGCCGCACAGTACCCGCAATAGCCGCGGCCGCGGACCTTCCGACAGCGGCGGGCCCGCTTCCGTTTGCAGACCGGCGTAGGCATACTCTCCAGCATAAAGGCTTCTCCTTCGCGTGCGACTTCCATCAGGGCCTGGAGACAAAACCCCAGAAAATCACTATACCGATGGAGCTGGCGGTTAAACCGGGACATGCTGAGACAGCGGCTCCGGGGAATGTAGCCGGTTTCCTGCATCACCCCCACGGCCCGTTCCAAATGGTTCTGAACATAACGGGCAGTGACGACGGCCACGGTCAAGACTTCCGCCGGTGTCATCTGTGGTTTATCCTTCTGGGGGCCCAAAAAGGTCTGACGCATACTGTCTAGAACAACGAAAACGGTTATAATAAAGGTGGCATCCATGGTGGTCTCCTCCAGATAGGGTTCTCGTTTCCATTAATATTCTATCTGGAAGATCACCTGATGCCAAACTAGCAATTACGGTATGCCTAAAGTACACACCCAATTCGTTGGTGATAAGGCGATACTCCCTCGGGTTGAATTCGAGCAACTCATAGAACTGGCACGTCAAAGCGCGGAAATTGAGTTGCAGATGCACGAAGACGACATATTGACTCTTGGAATTATGCAGCTAGCGGAACAGGGTGGAGCATTTGACTGGCTTGCCGATGAAGAAGACCTGTATACGCTGCAGGACTTGAAGGTACGCTATCGATGAAACGTGGCACGATAGTATTGACCCCCTATCCCTTTACTGACCTATCCGGTCAGAAGGTACGTCCTGCACTGGTGGTGTCACGATCGGATCGCTCGGGAAGTGATGCCGTGCTCGCTTTCATTACCACGTATAGGGGGCATACACTGCTGCCGACTGACATGCTTATTGAGAACTCGCACCCTGCCTTCACACAGACAGGCTTAAAGAAGAGTTCAGTCATCAAGTTGGACAAAGTAAAATAATTGGAATCTTCTCGAAACTTGAAACTGTCCATATAAGCACGGAAATTGATAATGGATGTTGCTATCTCCGTGGAAGATGTTCCTATTCGTCTTACCCACGAGCGCTGGTTTCATATTGTAGAGAACCATGATGATTTGGCTGGATACTACGACGATGTGCTGGAAACTATTGAGAATCCAGATCTCGTTTTACGTGGTTACCGGGGTTCACTTATCGCTGTACGAGGTTATGGACGCAAGAGATATTTAATGGTGGTCTACCGGCAAGTGTCTAGAAGTGATGGTTTCATCATCACAGCATATTTTACGAGTAAAATAGATCGAAAGAGGGCCATATGGAAAAAACCATAAATTCTACAAGCATGCGGGCAATTTTGCAGGCAGTCCCGTTCCTTATCGATTTTCCCGTCACACATTTTTGGGTAGACTATGACAAAGAGGCTGATGTGCTGTATATTAGTTTCGAGCGCCCCCAGCAAGCTACCGACACGAAAATGACAGAGGAGGGAATATTGTACCGATATCGAGGGAAACGCCTAGTAGGAATTACAGTGATAGATGCTTCGATAGTAAGGCAAAGTCCAGGGGATACGGACAAGAAGGAGAGGAGTGAATAGAGGAAATCGAAACCTGAACCAAAACTCAGAAAGAGGTAAAAAAAGGTGAGTCAGAGTGCTCTGATGCATTTTTCATCATAGGGGCACAGAGGACACGGAGAAAACTGATAGCTGCAAGAGTCTCCCTTTTCGGTGTTGCTGAGAGGTGGTAAGGGAGTGAATTTATGCACGATTGGAGTCGCCGATAAAGCCGTTCCTAAAGTATACTGCGGAGTATCGGCAACACCCACGGATTACCTTTAGAAAAAATGCAAAGGCGGAAAGGAGGTCTAACATGGCGTGTGTAGAATGGGAAATCAAAGCACGAGAATTTGCCAACTGTAACTGTGCCTATGGGTGTCCCTGTCAATTCAATGCCCTCCCCACCCATGGTCACTGTATGGCCGTGGTAGGCTATCAGATCGACGAGAGACACTTCGGCGGGATACCTCTTAATGGACTCGCGCTGTCTATATCGGGAAGTAGCCGGGGGCAGTGCATCAGGGGAATGGAACTATGCAAGTGATTATCGACAAACGGGCTAACGAAGCCCAACGTGAGGCGCTGCGTACAACAATTATGTATGGCGAAGAGACTGAGCCGGGGAAAACGATGTGGAACGTCTTTATGACGACAGTCAGTACCGTCCTCGATCCCATCTATACCGATATTCAATTCGAGGTCGATATCAATGGCCGACGAGCTAAATTGGTGGTGCCAGATCTGATGGAATCAACCGGCGAACTGATCCGCAATCCAGTGACTGGTGCAGAGCACCGCGCCCGTATTGATCTCCCTGATGGTTTTGAGTTCACCATAGCGGAGGTGGGGAGCAGCACGAGTAAGGTGCAAGGGGCCATTTCGATGGAACTGAGTGCAACCTATGGCCAATTGGCCAATCTCCACCTCTCGACGCACGGGGTGGTACGGTAAAGGGAGTCTAACAGTGACGCCCTGAGTAGTTCTTTTGCCATAGGGGGTATAGGCATGGCTCTGGGAGGTTTCCTCAATGAGATACTCTATGATGTCATTGGTGGCTCCCAGCTCTCATTGCTACGACCCTGCAACCATTCTCTAAATCTTCATAGAGAGGAATAGGAAGAATCAAGGAGAATCCGTTCATCGCATAGAGGGTGTTATGCACTTTTGGGGAGGAAGGTGAAATACAATGACTATTACAGTTGAAGCAGTCTACGAAGCTGGTGTTTTTAAACCACTTACGCCTCTTCCAGATCTCAAGGAACATGAAAAAGTTCGACTGACCATTGAGTCAAGCAGTCTGATCACAGAACAGCGCCAAGCCGAATCCAGATTGATCCAGTCATTGCTCAGCAAATTGGTGAATTGCCCGAATACGACTTGCTCGAGGGATAGTGCTGTGCTGCAGGATATTCCAGATGGTACCCACTGTTTTGTTGATGCGAATATCTTTTACTATCACTTAGTAAATACACCTCCTCTTTCTAATTCATGTTCAGATTTCCTCGAGCGGATAGAACGACATGAGGTAGTCGGTTTAATCTCGGCGGTCACTGTTGCTGAGGCAATACACAAGGTAATGTTAGCTGAGGCGGTGGCGCGTTATGGCTTGAATCGCAAAGCCCTAGCTCATCGGCTGCAACAACGACCGGAGTTGATTGCTGGACTCACCGAACATAAAAAAGTTATTTTGCTTGTCCGTGCTCTTCATTTTCCTATCGAAGCGATTACTCTGGATCTATTGGAAAGAGTGTCTACCCTGTCTGTTCAGCATCTGTTGCTGACCAATGACGCTCTTATAGTAGTTGTGATGGAGAAACTTGACATCACCCATCTCGCAACGAATGACGATAATTTTGATTCAGTGGCTGGAATCACAGTTTGGAAGCCAAGATAGGAGATTCAGTTATGAAAAAACTCCATTCCGGGCAGCACTGGTCGGTGCGGAAGAATAAAAAGTAAAAGGTAAAAAACGAAAGGCAAGCATGCGGGAGTGATACGAGTGCAAAGTGGAGGAGTGGGCAGTGCTTGTGAAGATGCGAATATCGTTGTGCGGCCCCCGGTGCACTGGACGGCTGAGCAATGTGATGCGCTTGAGGAACGTCTCAGTGCGCAGAGCATCGACCTCCTCCTCCAGACGGGATACCACATTCTGGTTGGCGTCTTTGAACCGGCTTGAGGAGGATTGGGTAATGGTGCGGAGGGCCTGTCCTCCGATCCCAGTGGGAAGTAGGGATTTTCCCCTTTTGAGTACGTACCAGCGTAATCTGCCCTCATGGTGAGAGAGAGGCGAAAGATGTCCGACACGAGAAGTTGCAGTAGGTTGCCAAGGGCAGATTTTTGGGATCAGGCAAACCCCCGGTGTCCTCGCTGTGCTCGGATAACCGGGGTTTATAGACACTCTGACTGTCCAAAGGACGTCGGGCAGGTGTGAAATGACCTTTCCTTATAAACATCCAGCCAACAGCCGGAGCAGGGCAAGTCAGAGTGCCTTGATGCGAAGTTCAGACTACGGCTGATGCTGGTGTGTTAGCCCCTCGAGAAAGCTCTCGTGATCTCCAGTGTAGTGGTTCGAGGGAGACAGTGGATTGCTGTCCGGTACCTGCAACATGAAAGGAGAAGGAAGCTATGCAGCGTGCTTTATCCAAATACCGAAGGCAAGAAGTTCGACATGATGTACTATTGCAATAGGCACATCCCCATGGTCCAACAGAAACTGGGAGCCGCGTGCAAAGAGGTACATGTGGACCAAGGCTTGAGTGGTGCACAGCCCGGATCACAGGCAACCTATGTCGCTATGGCTCATCTGCTTTTCGATTCTGTAGAGGCGTTTCAGAGCGCCTTTGGTCCTCACGTTGCGGTGATTATGGGAGACATTCCCAACTATACGGACATCCAGCCGATCATTCAAATCAGTGAAGTAAGGATGTAGGTGCTATCTCGTGCCATTCACCACCACGTGGATGGTTCGTGATCAGCCGTTTACAAGATTAGTTTGCTTAGAAATCAGGGTATGATTATAGTTAAAAAGGGAGCAACTATTTCGGACCGTTCAGAAAACGATAGTGTGTCTATGTTCATTCTCTTATAGGATATCAGTATGCGGTTTGAAAAAGCGAGCGAATCTTTACAAGCAGCAGAAAGTTGTCTTACCTTAAAACTCTTCAACTCCTGTGCTAGTCGGGGCTACTATGCTATGTTTCAAGCCGCTGTGGTCGCCTTAGAGGCAGCAGGCTTTCAGAGAGATGTCTGGGGTCATGCATCCCTCCAGGCCACGTTTACCAATGAGTTGATCCATCGGCGAAAGGTTTATCCTCGACAACTAGCTGATTATCTGAACAGAGCACTCTTTTGGCGGAATATCGCTGATTATAGTGACACAGAGATCAGTCAGAGACGAGCCAAACAGCTCGTAGAGTGGATGAAAGTATTTGTCACCACGATCAAGGAGGTTACCCGGGCATGAGAATCGATAAGTCATCTCCTAACCCAAACCGAAGCCTGGAGAGTATCCTTACAGAGTTTTCTCTCTTTGTCAAAGAGCTCTGTCCAGAAGCTTCTGTTGAGATCACCAAGACGAGTTATGAGGATGAAGATGCGAATATTGTTGTGCGGCCTCCAGCGCGCTGGACGGCTGAGCAAGGTGATGCGCTTGAGGAACGTCTCAGTGCCCAGAGCATCGACCTCCTCCTCCAGACGGGATACCACATTCTGGTTGGCGTCTTTGAACCGGCTTGAGGAGGATTGGGTAATGGTGCGGAGGGCCTGTCCTCCGATCCCAGTGGGAAGTAGGGATTTTCCCCTTTTGAGTACGTACCAGCGTAATCTGCCCTCATGGTGAGAGAGAGGCGAAAGATGTCCGACACGAGAAGTTGCAGTAGGTTGCCAAGGGCAGATTTTTGGGATCAGGCAAACCCCCGGTGTCCTCGCTGTGCTCGGATAACCGGGGTTTATAGACACTCTGACTGTCCAAAGGACGTCGGGCAGGTGTGAAATGACCTTTCCTTCTTTGCGAGAGACACATGTCCAAATCAGATATAGCCATACTGAAAGAGGCCTTGCGAAAATGGTGGTTCGAAAAACCCAGTGCGAAAGTGGCCAGATATATTGACCAATTTTTCGAAACCACGCGCACTGGAACAAAAATCGTCGGCAAAGTCCGTGGAAATCATGGCATCTATACCGTTTCTATCCATCTCCAAGCGGAGAGCATTACCTCTAGCTGTAGCTGTTATATTGGCAAAGAGGGGTTTTGTCATCACTGCGCAGCTCTGGCGCACACATTCCTACACAATGACGGTATGTTCAAGGAAATTCAACCAAAAACAGTGGAAAATGTTCGGAGTCTTAGGGATGTGCCTTCATGTTTGCGCAGTGTTACTCTCGACGCCTTGCTGAAGGAGCTAAAAACGCATGGGATATCACAAAAAGCATTTGCGGAAAGTATTGGGATGAGTACGCGTCATTTATCAGCGATCAAGTCAAGCGAATTGCGCAATCAGTATTTTCATGAACTTGGAGCCATCAAACTCGCTTGTTTATGGGTCTTGGAGCATTTGGTAAAGAAGAAAGAAACGAGGTAGAGGTCCTCACGCTCATGTTTGGGTAGACTATGACAAAGAGGCTGATGTGTTGTATATGAGTTTTGAGTGCCCCCAGAAAGCTACCGACACGAAAATGACAGAAGAGGTAATTTTGTACCGATATCGAGGGAAACGACTAGTGCATGACGGCGAAAGTTCCTTTGCAGTTTGTTCCTCTGATCCATCCACCACGGAGTCGAACGGACAACCCTCCGTTGCGCTCCGTGTCTCCCGGAGCGCAACGGAGGGTTGTCCGTTCGACTCCGTGGTGAAAACCAGTAGCGTATTTCTGCCGAGCTGTACTAGCTAGGAATTACAGTGATAGAGGCCTCGATAGTAAAGCAAAACTCAGGAGATGCGGATAAGTAAGAGAGGAGTGAATAGAGGAGGAAGTCTCATGAAAAAACTTTTCGTTAGTAGTATTGTGTCACTTCTTCTCATTTGGGGGTGGGGAGCAAGCGGCGTGGGACAAGAGGGTCGCGCTCCACGCGGAGAACTGCGGATCGTGGATAAGTCCCCGCTCAACTGGGTCTATATTGTGTATAACGTTTTCGAGCACCTCATGGACCTCGACAAAGAGGGCAAGCTGGTACCGCGCCTGGCTACGAGTTGGCATTGGCTTGATGACCGCACGCTAGAGGTAACACTCCGCCAGGGGGTACAATTTCATAATGGCGAGGTCTTTGACGCGGAGATCGTCAAACTGAACTGGGAAGAAAATACCCGGCTCCGACAGCCTTTCAGACCTGGTGTATTTTTAAACTTCAAGCCGGGATCACATCTGGAGGTCATTGATCCATATACGATTCGTTTTGTGTTTCCAGAACCGGATGGGGGGGCATTAGCTAAAATTACCTTCCTGCACATTGGTAACCAGCAGTTCTATCGTGAAGTGGGGTGAGGCGAGCGGAGTTGGTGAATTCTCGATAGCGCCGGCCCGTGGGGCACGGGACCGTATAAGCTGGTCGAAGGCGTTTCTACACCCAATATGCGTTCGGATCGAGTCGTCCTGGAAGCCAATCTGGACTATTGGGACAACAGCCGCTTCCCCCGACTTCAACGCATCATTTTTGATAACACGCTTGAGCAACGCGAAGCAGTGGAACTGGTCAAAACCCGTGAGGGTCGTGTGGATCTGGTCACCGAGCTGAGTCCGCTGGACACGCTGCGGGTGGCCCAGAGCCCCTTTGCGAAGGTGGTAAAGACGCGGGGACCTCTCCTGAGTGTGTTTGGACAATTCAATATGCGGAAAACCAACAGCCCGTGGCGGGATATCCGTCTCCGCCAGGCTATCAATTTTGCTATCAACCGCGCGGATCTCATTCGGTATGCTACGAAAGGCAACGGTGTGGTTATCCCAGCGCTCATTCCTGTACAGGGGTTTGGGTATGATCCTGACCTGACGCCGTATCCCTTTGATCCGGACAAAGCACAGCATCTGCTTCGGGAAGCAGGCTATCCGGATGGGTTCTCGTTGACTCTGATTGCCCCGGAGGATCTCGAGGTACAGGCGACCGTAGTCAGCAAGATGCTGGAGCAGGCTGGTCTCCGGGTAGAGCTCCAGGTTCTCGATCCCGTGGCCTACTCTCGCAAGACCTTCTTAAGCCATCTCGATCAACCAGCGGAGCAACAAACCTGGGATATTGCTCTGACCTCGAATGTCTCTGATATGGTGAACTTTCCAGTCTATATGTTCTACCATAACCACGCTTTTGATGGGACATATGATTGGGTCATGGAGCAGCCGGAGCTCCGCCAGCTCTATGCGCAAGTCCTAGACACGGTGGATCAGGAGCGTCAGCAGGCATTGCTCCGCCAGATGGAGCGGCACACGCGTGACCAGGCCTATTTTCTCTTCCTGTACAACCCTATCAAGCTCTATGCCGTGAATAAGGCGGTGGAGTTTGTGCCGTATGTCAGCACGATTCTCAGCCTTGATGAAACTGGAGTAACCGAAGAGCACTGGTCAGTGCGGAAGGCTGCGGTGAAAAAGTAAAAAGAAAAGCAAAGCCTGACCGTTAGGAGTATCAATGAATCTTTCACACTTTGAATATTTTTTCTTGGGTGCGGCTGGTGCTGCTTCTCTGGAGATCCTGAAACTGTATGAATTCCATGCGCGCTTGACCCAGAAGAAATTTCAGGCGCTTGTCCGCTCTCCGCTGTTTTGGGGTGTCATCGTGGGCATGCTTGCAGCTTCTGGCTTCATTGCCTGGGCACTGAATGTAGATACGCAGGGGGTCACAGTATGGCATGTAGTGATGACCGGAATGGCCGCCCGCTCCATTGTGCGGGAGATCGGAACGAGTCGAGCGGCCATGAGCTCAGCGAGAGTCGGTGCTTCTGATGAAGAGCGGATTACGCTCAAGGACATCTTTCGCTGACAGGCCACGGTCTAACGTCTTTCCGGTCTCCTGGTCTGCCTGACCCCTTTTGGTTTATAGACACGCCAATTTCTGGCAGCGGCCACATGGAGGGGTTATCATGAAGCGTTTACTACTTCTTTCCATTATCTTTCTGCTGCCTTTCGAATCAACCTATGCTCAAGCACAGGTCCCAACGGTAGCAAGATCCATCACCTTTCTGGTGAAGGGCTCGCATCAAGCCACCAGCTTATCCAGAATTCTCCGTGGTAGTTTGTCAGGGGCGGAATCTGTGTTCGCAACTGTCGGACAACCTGCCGATTCGTTTATAAGCATCGATGAAGCTGTAGCGAATGATTTGATCAATACTTTAGAGGCTGAAGCTAGCCCACAACTAGAGCAAAAACTAGACCATTTGTTCAAAAACAGGACTCGCCCACTATCAGCAACTGAACGACTTACCGCTATAGAGGATCCATCTCTGCTGATACAGATACGAGAGGCTGTTAGCCAGGCGGCCGGGCTGCCTCCAGCTCTTGAAGTGATTAATCTCGGAGACTTCGTCAGCGATACACTTATGATCAAGCAGGTCAGGGACAAAGTGGCGCTCAGAACAAATGAGTCGTTCGAGATGATACCGATGGAGGAGCTCAAAGTTCCCAGGCTCAAAGAGCTGGTAATCGGGCGCACAGTAGTCATAGATGGGCCTGTTGGTGCTGACTTTGCTGAGATGCTGTACGCATCAGAGGTGGTCGTGTTTCGGTCCTTTGACGATTTTATCAGGGAACCAATGAATGAAGCTAAGCCGTTAAAACTTATTTTCCTTGCCTCCCCAAGACTCTTTGGAGGTCAAAATCCACGCTCGGTGGAGAAAGGCATTGCAAAGGCCAAAACGATTCCTTACAGCGTGGTTATTGAATCGCGTGAGCAATTGCTTGAGGCTATTCATATCGCTAAAACGGAAGGGATGGAACCCCTGGTCATTTTCCACAATGAACCTGATAAAGGAATTCTCTTTGAGAAAGCACCGATGAGTCTCGAGGAATTTGGCAAACTGGGTGTTACCGGGATCAGTTGCAACACTTATGAAGCACACGAGCTAAGCTATCAGACTACCGGGACTCTCGATTTTGAATCTGTCGTGCATGGGTTTGCAAAAGCTGTGGAGAGGTACAGTCAGCAGCCACCTCGTCTCAGAGAGTTTTTGGAGGAGTTCGTAATAAACTACAACCAGTCTCGCAAGAACAAGGAGAGTCGAGAACGCATTATATATGGTGGAGTGGTTACTGCAGCCGCCACCATCTCCATTGGTGGAGCAATTCTGGTCAAGATGCGGTGAAAGGGAGGCAACTTCAGTATTATGGCACTCGGGTAAGTCACTCTTGTCCTCACGGGGACTTGCAGCTAACGCCCGTTCTATTTACAGACCCGATTGAGGATACCTTAGTGCCAAGAGAGAGCTTTGGCATGGCAAAGTTGATTGGGGAATATAGATATCCTGGGAGTCGAATGGACAACCCTTCGCTGCGCTCCGGGAGCGCAGGCCTCTGGCCTGCAGCATGCGAGACGCCCGCGCTCCCAGAGGAGGCTCTTGCTCAAAGGGCCTCTTGATAATGCATTAGGGGCAAGAAGTCCATGGCCCGGCACGGTACTCGATTAGGCTCTACAGGCATGTGACCAAAGGAGGAAGTCTTATGAAAAAACGGTGTTTTGCTCGCATTGTCTTCCTGCTCCTCCTGTTCGGATGGAGCCTTTCAAGCGTTGGACAAGAGAGGCCCGTCCCGCGAGGGGAACTGCGGATTGTGGATCATAACCGTTACAACTTTATCACCATCGTGTTTAACGTCTTTGAACACTTGATGGAACTCGACCCGGATGGTAATCTGGTCCCCCGTCTGGCCACCGGGTGGCGCTGGCTCGATGAGCGCACGCTGGAAGTCAAGCTTCGTCAGGGAGTGAAATTTCATAACGGGGAAACCTTCGATGCCGAGATCGTCAAACTGAATTGGGAGGAGAATACTCGCTTAGCACAACCGTTCATCGCCGGGCAGTTTTTAAACTTTTCGCCAGGTACCACCCTCGAGATCATCGATCCCTACACCATTCGCTTCCACTTTCCGACTCCCGACGGTGCTGCCTTGATAAAACTCAGCAGCCTGCATATCGGGAACCGGCAATTTTATGCCGAACATGGCTGGGCGGAGAAGCACTGGTGAATCCTCAACAGCGCTGGCCCGTGGGGCACCGGGCCGTATAAAATTGTGGAAGGATTCTCTACCCTGGAAACCCGTTCTGATCAGATTATTTTCGAGGCGAACACAGACTATTGGGATACCGCGCGGTTTCCACGACTGCAGCGAATCATCTTTGATAATACCTTGAGCCAAAAGGAGGCCCTGGAGCTGGTCAAGATCGGTGAAGGCCGTGTGGACTTGGTCACTGAGATCCGTCCGCTGGAGACCCTCCGGGTGGCGCAGAGTCCGTATGCCAAGGTGGTAAAAAAGCGTGGCGCCCTGGTGAGCGTGTTTGGCCAGTTTAATATGCGGAAAACCGGAAGCCCCTGGTCGGATCTCCGGCTGCGCCAGGCGGTCAATTTGGCGATCAATCGGGACGAGCTGATCCGCGATATTAAAGGGAATGGGGTGCTCATCCCCGCCCTGATTCCGGCCCGAGCTTTTGGCTCTGACCCTTCGCTATCACCCTATCCCTTTGATCTGACCAAAGCCCAACACCTCCTCCGGGCAGCCGGGTATCCGGACGGTTTAGTGATCAGCCTGATCACGCCAGAGGAGCTGGAGGTGCAGGCCATTTCAATCAGCATGATGCTCGAGCAGGCTGGGTTCACCGTGGACCTGCAAATACTGGACAAGGCCACTTTTCATCGGAAGACGAGTCTCGATGATCTGGGCAAGTCAGCCGAGCAGCAACCCTGGGATATTGCTCTCTGGTCGTTTCTGGATTATTTGAATTTCCCGCTCTTTCTGTTCTACCACTATTTTGCCCTGGATGGGCCGGTCGATTGGGTTGATGAGCAGCCAGAGCTCCGACAACTCTACGAACAGGTCTTACAGGCCGTAGATCAGCAACAGCAACAGGAGCTCATCCGGAAAATGGAGCGCCACACCCATGACCAGGCCTATTTCCTTTTTCTGTATAACCCGATCCAGCTCTATGCAGTGAACAAAGCGGTGGAGTTTGTGCCGCATGTGACTACGCTCCTCACTCTGGCCGAGACGACCGTGACCGATGACCATTGGTCGGTACGGAAGGTTCGACTATCACCTCCTTCAACCGGAGCACAACCCCGGCAGGCTGACCCGCGCAACCCCGAACAAGTCACGATTGGGCAAGCGGTGTACGCTCAGCATTGTGTAACCTGTCACGGGAAAAACCTCGAAGGTCAACCGAACTGGCGTCAGCGGCTACCCACTGGTCACTACCCGGCACCACCGCATGATGAAACCGGTCATACCTGGCATCACCCAGACCGCTATCTGTTCGAGACGATCAAATACGGATGGCAGCGGTTCGCTCCTCCTGGCTATCAGAGTACCATGCAGGGGTTTCAGGAGATCCTGAGCGACGCAGAGATCTGGGCTGTGCTTGCTTTTATCAAAAGCCGGTGGCCCCCGGCTATTCGAGCGCAACAGGAGCAGCTCAATCTGCGTGAGCAGGCCGTGCAACAACAGAGTGGGGGATCAGGGCAAACGCCAAGACCGTAGGGCATATAAGAGAAATACTCTCTCCAAGTGCAAAGATAAGGAGGTCCAGCCATGAAACAACTTATCATGAGCAGTATCATCTTTTCGCTCGTCATGGGGGGATGGGGAGTTAGTAGCCCTGGAGAACAGCTCTCAGCTCCGAGAGGAGAATTACGCATTGTGGACAACAATCCTGCAAACTGGGTCTCCCTGACATTTAATATCTTCGAGCATCTGATAGAGGCCGATGTAGGCGGACAGCTCGTACCACGCCTGGCCACAAGTTGGCGCTGGCTCAACGACCGTACCCTGGAAATGACCCTCCGCCAAGGGGTCACCTTTCACAATGGGGAGGTGTTTGACGCGGAGATTGTACGGCTTAACTGGGACGAACAATCCCAGCTCCAACAACCGCACACCATTGGCGCCGCGCTGAACTTCAAATCCGGCTCACGTCTCGAGGTCATCGACTCATCCACCGTCCGCTTTGTGTTTCCGGAACCAGACGGTGGGGCGCTGGCCAAGATTAGTATCATGCACCTTGCCAACCGTCAGTTTTATCGGGACGTTGGATGGGGCACGGAACACTGGTGAGTGATCAATTGGGCCGGCCCGTGGGGCACGGGGCCGTATAAGCTGGTAGAAGGTTTCTCCAGACCAAATGTGCGGTCGGACCGGATAGTCCTGGAAGCCAATACCCACTATTGGGATCGCAACCGGTTTCCGCGGCTACAACGCATTATCTTTGACAACACACTTGACCAACGCCAGGCGGTGGAGGTAGTCAAGACCAGCGAAGGCCGCGTCGATCTGGTGACGGAGCTGCGTCCGCTGGATACATTACGTGTGGCTGAGAGTCCGTTTGCCAAAGTAGTGAAAAATCGGGGGAGCAGGCTGAGCGTGTTCGGGTTGTTCAACGTGCATAAAGCGAAGGGCCTCTGGCGGGATGTGCGGCTGCGCCAAGCAGCCAACCTGGCCATCAATCGGGCGGATCTCATCCGGTATGCGGCGAAAGGGAATGGGGTGCTCATTCCCGCCCTGTTGCCAGCGCAGTCCTTTGGCCATGACCCTGAGCTGACTCCCTACCCCTTCGAACCAACCAAAGCACGGACGCTCCTCCATGAGGCTGGTTATCCTGACGGCCTCGCCATCACTCTGATCGCTTCCGAAGATCTGGAAGTCCAGGCCACCGTGGTTGGCAAGATGCTGGAGCAGGGTGGCTTCACTGTGACGCTGGAGATCCTGGACCCAACGGCTTTTAATCAGAAGACGGTCTTGAGCCATCTAGATCGGTCACCTGAGCACCAATCGTGGGATATCGCTCTGACGTTGTTTCATGATCATGGCGATATTATGGGTCCGTTTTTCCTGTATCACCAGTTCGCACTCGATGGCTTTAGCGATTGGGTTGTCGAAGAGCCAGAACTGCGGCGGCTCTACGAGGTGGTTCTGGGTACGGTGGATCGAGAGTACCAGCAGCAGTTGATCCGTTATATGGAACGACACGCCCGCGATCAGGCCTATTTTCTCTTCTTGTACAACCCTATCCAACTCTTTGCGGTTAACAAAGCGGTAGAGTTTGTACCTTATGCGACGACGCTCCTCAAACTGGTCGAGACCGGGGTGGCAGAGCAACACTGGTCGGTACGTAAGCAGAAGGCTGCTAAGCAAGAGTAAGAAAGGAGGTGATGATTAAGGGGATTATTAGCAGAGGTGGTGGGAGCGGTGATCACGCAATGGCTCCCAGCCCAAACAGCCAGCATCGGTGTCCAGCGTGGCGAGAAGATATCCATTACAGTGGGTAATTATGGCAAGGCCTTGCTAGAACCTTTCAAGGATCCAGAGGGACGATCAGCCACAGTGCAAGGGACCGCAGCACAGGCGGCGTTTCAAAGTGCCAGTATGGAACTTGCCAGCAGCAAAGGAACCCGCTGGTCTGATCCGGAGTTGCGACAATGGGAGGGGGATTCTGGTACGATCCACACGTTCAACTGGAGTGCCTGACCCTCTACAGTATTCCAGGGCTGCGTCTGGTAGTAACCTTATTTCCTCTCGGTTGCCAGGCACAGGAGATTCGCTAGTGAGGTGAAAGGGGAAGATGTTGCCTCAGCTAATAGCCGTTGCCAGGTCAGCCGTTAGGTCATGACTTGACCAGAAGAGACCAGAAGAGAAAGGAGATATTTTATGAAAACGTATACCGTTACTGGTGGGGGAGGTCTAAAGTTGCATGTGCAGGAAACCGGTAACCCCAACGGCAAACCCATTCTCTTTATCCATGGGTTTTCACAATGCCGGTTGGCGTGGAACAAACAAATGCACTCCGATCTCGCCAATGATTTCCGTCTCGTTGCCATGGATATCCGCGGACACGGCTTGTCAGACAAGCCGCGCGATGTCTATGGCGACTCGAAACTGTGGGCGGATGATGTGCAGGCTGTCATCACCACACTCGACCTGGTCAAACCGGTGTTGAGCGGATGGTCGTATGGTGGTGTCATCATGTCGGACTATGTGCACTCTTATGGCGAGGACCATATCGCCGGTACCAACTGGGTAGGGGCAGTATCGCGATTAGGTGATCCACTCGTACAACCCGGATTCATTGGTGCCGATTTTCTGGCCGCTGTACCCGGTTGCTTTTCGGAGAACCTCGAAGAGAGTGTGGCAGCGTTACAAAAGTTCATGCGATTGTGCGTATACGAAGAGCCCGCACCAGAAGATTTCTATTTTTTCCTTGGTTACAACGTCATTGTCCCCCCCTACGTGCGCCAGGGGCTGTTCTCCCGTAACCTCAATAACGACGCAGTGATTGAAAAGATGCGCAAACCGATGTTGCTGAGCTACGGCGAACAGGACATGATTGTGTTGCTCAGCATGGGCCAGCATATCGCTAGGCTTACCAAACAGGCCAAGCTATCGGTCTATCCAAATGTTGGACACGCCCCATTCTGGGAGGCCCCGGAGCGCTTCAATCATGAATTGCGAGAGTTCCGGGAGTCTGTCTGATGAGGAATGAAGGGAAAACGGAGTACAAATACAGAGCGTGGTTAACCACCGCTGGTTCCAGGGGGTTTGAGCACACCATTTCACCCACGGACCACAGTATTGTAGTTGCTCAAACCGGATAAGCGGTGGAACCATACACCGTCTGGAGGAGCGAGATATTGGAGGGAGAAGGCTAAGAAAACTTACTGGTCAGTCACTCGACTCAAGAGGAGGAGAGCATCATGAAAGAACTCGCTATATACAGCATTATCGTCCTGGTTGCCACTTTCGGATGGGTATCCAGTAGTTTTGGGCAAGCAGTCTCTGCTCCGCTGGAAGAACTGCGGATCGTGGATAAACACCCTTATAATTGGATGTGGATTACGTTAAATGTCTTTGAACATCTGATGGAATTCGACAAGAATGGTAAGCTGGTCCCACGTTTGGCCACGAGTTGGCGGTGGCTCGATGATCATACCCTCGAAGTGAAACTCCGCCAGAGCGTGAAGTTCCATAATGGCGAGATCTTTGATGCGGAGATCGTGAAACTCAACTGGGAAGAGAATATCCGATTACGACAGCCCCACATCGTGGGTGAATTTATGAATTTCAAACCAGGGGCGAGACTCAAAATCATCGATCCCCAGACGGCCCGGTTCATATTTCCGGAACCGGACGGTGGGGTTCTGACCAAACTGGCTTTTATGCATATCGGCAACCGGCAGTTTTATCGAGAACTCGGCTGGGGGGAGAAGCATTGGTGAATTATCGATAGCGCCGGCCCGTGGGGCACGGGACCATATAAACTGGATAAACTGGTCGCAGGCTTTTCTACACCGGAGAAGCGCTCGGATCGAGTGATCCTGGAAGCCAACCTGAACTATTGGGATCCTAATCGCTTTCCGCAGTTGCAACGAATCGTCTTCGATAATACGTTGGGCCAAAAAGAAGCCGTGGAACTCGTTAAGTCAGCGGAAGGCCAGGTGGATCTGGTGAGTGAGCTCAGTCCCCTGGAGACGGGTAGCTCAAAGTTCCTTTGCCACCGTAGTGAAAAGTCGTGGGGCTCTTGTGACCGTGTTTGGCCTCTTCAATATGCGCAAAGCGGGGAGCCCATGGAGAGATATTCGACTCCGTCAGGCCATGAATGTTGCCATTAACCGCGCGGACCTTATCCGGTATGCCGCCAAAGGGAATGGGGTGATCATCCCGGCCTTAGTTCCTTCACAAGGATTTGGGTATGATCCTCACCTTGCGCCTTATCCCTTTGATCCAGACAAAGCACGTGCACTCCTCCGCGAGGCAAGCTATCCGAATGGGTTATCGCTCACCCTCATCGCTCCTGAAGAGTTAACAGTCCAGGCCACGGTGGTCAGCAAGATGCTGGAGCAGATCGGCCTCACCGTGGAACTCCAGATTCTCGATCCAGTTGCTTTTAATCAGAAGACGTTCTTGAGTCATCTGGATCAGCCAGCAGCGCAGCAATCCTGGGACATTGCCCTGACGTCTTGGCTTGATATACCCAACTTCCCACCTCTGCAAGTTTACCATTATTTTGCTCTGGATGGTCCGTACGATTGGGTTCTCGAAGAGGAGGAACTCCGGCAGCTCTATGAGCAAGTCTTACGTACCGTGGAGGAGGAACGCCAGCAACAGGTGATCCGCGAGATGGAACGATATACCCATGATCAGGCTTACTTCCTTTTTTTGTATAATCCTATAAGACTCTATGCGGTGAATAAGGCCGTGGAGTTTGTACCGTATGTTAACATGCTCAACCTCGCCGAGACTTCAGTAACGGAGCAACACTGGTCGGTACGGAAGCAGAAGGCTGCTAAGCAATAGGGAGAAAGGAGGTGATGGTTATTGAAAGAAAACAGCGTATCAGTACTCGAAAAGAAGGGAGCACCACGACTGAATAAAGGAGGGAAATACCATGACAGATACAGTTGCGTATCAACTGAAAGGACATCTGCTGGGGGCGTGTAGTTGTGACTGGGGCTGTCCCTGTAGTTTTGAGGCACCACCAACCTATGGGCATTGTGAGGGAAGTTATACCTGGTATATTGAGCAGGGTCATTACGGGGATGTGCGGTTAGATGGGATCAATGTGAGTATGTTTGGCAGCTTCCCTGGACCAGTGCATGAAGGGAATGGCACGCTGCTCTTTCTAACATCCCTAGATGAGAAAACTTCTGCTGCCCAGCGTGAGGCTCTGGAAACTATGCTCACAACGATCTTACCCTTCAGTGTCTTCTATAACTTAACCACGAATTTCCTGGGATTTCGTTATGGGCCATTTGATCTTCAGTTAAACGGTATCCATAGTCGGCTCACCATCCCAGGGACGGTAGAGCTGGTTTTAACCCCGATGAAAAATCCGGTGACGGGAGAGGATGAACTCGCAACTCTGCTGAAACCTACGGGATTTACTTCTAAGAAACAAGAGCTGTGTGCTACTCAGACTTTTCGTCTGAAGACAGAGGGTCTCTCCTACGATCACAGTGGGAAATATGGTGAGTTTTCGCCTTTCGAGTATACACCAGCGTAAGGCGATAGCGTAGATAGAGGTTGGAGGTGAATATGAACTATTGAACTACCGTGGTAGATATCCCGACGCGTGATATCGTAAGAAGGGAGAGGCTTTACGGTTTCTCTTCTCCGGCTTAAGTCTTATACCCGAAAGGGAGAAGGAGGAATATACATGACCTGGCATATGCAAGGCGATATGATCGAGTTTTGTAGCTGTAAGATCTTATGCCCCTGCTGGTTGGGACCTACTCCGGAGCCGGATCAGGAGTGGTGTTCCGGAGCTATTTTCTTTGACATCCATGAGGGTGCTATTGATGGGGTAGATGTGGGAAAGTGCAAAGTTGTCTTTGCCGGTGAGTGGCCTGGCAACTTCTTTGGTGGCCATGGGACAGCACGTATCTATATCGATGAAAGTGCTGGCGCAGACCAGCGTCGAGAACTCGAAGCAGTCTTCAGTGGGCAGAAAGGGGGATTATTAGCAGAGGTGGTGGGAGCGGTGATCACGCAATGGCTCCCAGCCCAAACAGCCAGCATCGGTATCCAGCGTGGTGAGAAGATATCCATTACAGTGGGCAATTATGGCAAGGCCTTGCTAGAACCTTTCAAGGATCCAGAGGGACGATCAGCCACAGTGCAAGGGACCGCAGCACAGGCGGCGTTTCAAAGTGCCAGTATGGAACTTGCCAGCAGCAAAGGAACCCGCTGGTCTGATCCGGAGTTGCGACAATGGGAGGGGGATTCTGGTACGATCCACACGTTCAACTGGAGTGCCTGACCCTCTACAGTATTCCAGGGCTGCGTCTGGTAGTAACCTTATTTCCTCTCGGTTGCCAGGCACAGGAGATTCGCTAGTGAGGTGAAAGGGGGAGATGTTGCCTCAGCTAGTACCCTCTCAAGGTGAAAATTGTGCATGGGCAAGGAGACACCCGGGGACCGTGCTCCGCACGGACACCCGGGGTCTCTAAGCCCCTGCCAGCGCGCAACCTTGGAGTCGAATGGACTTCCCTCCGCTGCGCTCCGGGGTGTCGAAACGCAGCAAAGACTCCGGGTGTTTTGGTGAGAGAAAGGCGTGCACACCAACAAGTTTGACAAAGCCCTAGCGGCCAGGCACAGGAGATCCGGCAGAGGAATGAAATGGAGAAATCAGTCTAACACAACAAATAAAGGAGGTTTCTTATGGCTAAGTATCTTTTTCACGGTTCTTATAAACCAGAAGGGGTAAAAGGATTGCTCCGAGACGGTGGTTCAAAACGGCGAGCAGTGGTGGAGGAAACCGTAAAAGGGCTGGGTGGATCATTGGAGGCATTCTATTATGCCTTTGGAGAAAGTGATGTTTACGGTATCGCGGATTTACCAGACCATGTCAGCGCCACAGCCATTTCCCTGGTGATTAATGCCAGTGGGGTCGTGCAGGTGAAGACGACGGTTCTCATTACTCCCGAGGAGGTAGATGCGGCTACCAAGAAGAGTGTCGCCTATCGGCCTCCGGGACAGTAGGGGTCAGAGACGATGCAAAGCGCAGGGCAGTCCGTTTATCACCCCGGATGACGAAAGGATCACCCTGCGCTCTGCTTCGGGAACAACGCACAGGGTGGTCCAGGGGAAGAAAGGAGATGCTTATGAAGACGTATACTGTGTTTGGAGGAGCGAGACATTGGAGGGAGAAGGCTAAGAAAACTCCCTTTAAATACCTCCTTGACAGATTAGAACTAGTCAGTGCACAAGCAGAAAGCTGCTAAGCAAGAGCAAAGCGGTGATGACAGGGAGAGGAAACAGAATAATACCAGTGTTTATCAAGAAGAGAGAGGAGAAAAGGATTATGCAGGCAAAGAGTATGCTTCTTGTGTTATCCATCCTTTTGATAGCCGGTACCTCTGCTTTGGCTATTCCTACGCAGATTACAGTACGGGTGAAGACCAAGGACGCCAAATTCCTGGGTACAAGTATGGGAGGAGCCCTGATCACTATCAAAGATGTGCACACGGGAGAGCTTTTGGCTAAGGGATACACGAGTGGAGGCACAGGCAACACGGAGCGGATTATGAAGACACCGATAGTGCGAGGGTTGTCGCTCTCGGATGAGACGGCTGCTAAATTCACTACCTCCATAGATCTAGATGAGCCTCGCCTCATCGAGGTCACTGCCTATGGCCCCATGGCAAACCTCCAGGCAGCAAACAGAATATCTGCCACGCAGTGGGTCGTACCTGGAAAACATATTATGGAGGGAGATGGCTGGACCCTGGAACTACCAGGTTTTGTGGTGGACGTGTTAACTCCTCCCGCGCACATGATGCGGAAAGGGGTACCACAAACCATCACAATCGAGGCCAATGTCACGATGATGTGAGGATGCCCACTCACGACAGGTGGCGTGTGGGATGCGAATACAATAGAGGTAGCGGCCTTGCTGCGTAGAAATGGCCAACCTGTTGGGGTGCTCTCTCTCCAATATGCAGGGACCCCCAGTCAGTTTGCAGGGACCTGGAACGTACAGGAGGATGGGGCGTACGAGGCAATAGTATATGCTTACGATCCAGCCAATGGCAACACCGGACTTGACCGGGTGACCTTTCTGGTCAGTCGCTAAAGGATGGATATCTGGTTGCACAGGATCATCTAGAGAGAAGTGATCAAAACCGAGCCAGAAAAGAAATCGCTTATAGTGTGTGTAGATTGGGAAAGAAAAGGGGACCATAGGGATATCTCTGTCTGAACTGCACACCGTTTCTACAGGAAAATAGTCAGAAGCAATCCATGAAGGATAATGGAGAAAAATATGAACGAAGCATCTGTGCTGGAAACCGTCTTGAAGCGTGATCGAATGATCGTGATCACCTGTCTGGTCATAGTCATTTTACTGGCCTGGATCTACCTTTTATCAGGCGCAGGTATGGATATGCGCATTGGTGAAATGACGACCATGACCCAGCCCTCGTCTGGCTCTGACGAGCAACAACCCTTGTCAGACGGTATGACCTCCGCACCAGGGATGGGTACGATGATGCAAAAAGCCCATACAGCAATGGTGCAACCCGCAGACTGGTCCCCAGGCTATGCTGTGCTGATCTTCTGCATGTGGTGGGTAATGATGGTGGCGATGATGTTACCCAGTGCTTCTCCCATGATTCTCCTCTTTGCCCTGGTGCATCGCAGACAACGCACTCAGGGTGCGCCCTTTATACCGACCGGGATATTTGCCGCCGGGTATCTCATTGCCTGGGGTGGCTTTAGCCTGATAGCTACCGGACTCCAGTGGTTCCTGGAACGGGCAGACCTCTTATCCGCTATGATGGCCAGCACCAGTGTGCGCTTTGCTGGATTCCTGTTGATCGTCGCTGGAATCTATCAACTTACCCCTTTGAAGTATACCTGTCTCCGACACTGCCGGAGCCCGATGCAGTTTATCATGCAGTACTGGCGGCCAGGAACGTTTGGAGCCTTGCGCATGGGTATCGAACATGGACTGTTCTGTTTGGGGTGTTGCTGGCTATTAATGGGGCTCCTCTTTGTTGGTGGGGTGATGAATCTCTACTGGATTATTGGTCTGGCCATCCTGGTGCTCCTGGAAAAAATTATTCCTGCGGGGCACTGGATGGGATGGATCACCGGGGTTGGCCTCATGGTATGGGGTGGCTGGATCGTGCTGGGGATATGGTGAGGAGTGTTGAGTATAAGAGAAAGAATCTACCCTGGCATCAGAGGAAGAAAGATTTTGGTGTTGACACGTTGTTCCACTGAGGAGTATAGTAGACTACTGCAGAAAGGTGAACGCTTCGTTTTCATGCGATATTCTGGCATACCCGGGCTTCCGTTGCCTCTTCGCGATTGCTCCTTCACCAGAGTTTCCCCAGATGCAGATGTAGCAGATCTCACTGCGGTTATTGTTGTACCGAGCCATAATCACTTTGATCCATTATGCGGCTCAAAAAGGGCTTGCTTTTTGGAGGTAATTATATTCTCGTAAGAGATAAATGTCTCTCCGAAATCATGGTGACTATGCTGCCTGGATTGATGGGAGAGACAACCAGGAACAAGGAGTAAGGAGGAGCAGGGTATGGTGAAGAAATGGCTGATATTTTTTCGAGACTGCAGCCTTCAAACCAAGATGCTGGTAATCATCCTGCCCCTGATTGTTATACCTATGCTGATCCTGGCAGCGGTAGGGTTTATTACCTCAAGCCGTGAGGCGGCCAAGACGAGTATCCGCTACCTCAAACAACGGGAAAATGATCTCCGAACTCTGGCTGAGAATCCTTCTATCCCCAATTATTTCATCAACAAGGCCTATGGTCTTACCGAAGAGTCTGATCTCTATCGACAGGAGCTGGAACGTTCGCTGAAACGCTTTGCTGATCGCAGTAACAGCATTGAGCTTGTCTATGTGCAGGTGCGGTATGTCGATCAGCAAGGGGAAGAGATTGCGAAGGTGGTCAGGGGAGAGATCAGCAATGACCGTGGCCGGGTGGCGGAGGCTCCCTTTTTTACCGCAGTGAAGCACCTGAGTCCTGGGGAAGTATACCTCTCACCCATCAGCCCGCAGATGGTCTATGCGATTCCCGTCTATCATCCAGATCGTGGTACCTTTCAGGGAGCGGTAGTACTGGACTTCATATATCCGATACAGGATTTCCGGCATACAACCATGGTGATCGCCCGGACATTCTTTATTATCACCGCTCTCAGTTTAGGAATTGCCCTTTTTTTGACTATCAATCGGGTCAGACGATTAACCGATCCGATCCGGCGGTTAGCCGAGGCTGCCCATCGGATTGCTACCGGCCAGCGTTCTGTGCAGGTGGAGATCGAATCGAGAGATGAGATCGGAGATCTGGCCAGCTCCTTTAATGAGATGGCCACCAGCCTCGAACAGAATGAGGCAGCGCTTCAGCGGAAAGTGGTCGAAAACCGAACGCTCTATGAGATTGGACAGGAAATCACCGCCCAGGTGGCTCTCGAACCAATCTTGCACCTGATTGTGGAACGCACCCATGATCTGTTACAGGCGGAAATGAGCATGCTGGCGCTACGACAGGAAGGGAGTGATACCTTCATGATTCAAGCCCAATACGGAGAGGTACCGGAGACGCTTGCCAACTTGCGGATCAGACCAGGAGAAGGTCTGGGGGGGCGAGTGATCATGACCGGCACGCCGCTGAGAGTGGGTGACTACCTGGTAGAATATGCAAAGAGCCCTTTTTTGAGAGTCGTCCAGGAGGCAGGTATCCGTTCTGCATTAGCCGTTCCACTGAAAACCCATGAGGTAGTGATTGGGGTCCTGTATGTGGCCAGCCGGATCCCAAACAAGTTTCAGGAGGAAGACCAGCAGCTTTTGAGTGCTCTGGCCGATCAGGCGTCTATCGCTATCGAGAACGCTAAACTCTACCAGCAGGTCAAACAACATGCAGAGGAACTCGAGGCTAAGGTGCGAGAACGAACCCAGGAGCTGAAAGAGGCCAATCGAAAACTCGAAATCGCTTCCCATCATAAATCAGAGTTTCTGGCCAATATGTCTCATGAGCTCCGGACGCCGATGAATGCAATCATCGGTTTTACAAAACTGGTCATGAGGCGCTCTAAAGACCTCCTGCCACAGAGGCAGTACGAAAACCTGGAGAAGATCCTGGTCAGTGCAGAACACCTGCTGAAATTAATCAACGATATCCTGGATCTTTCCAAAATCGAGGCCGGTCGGATGGAAGTCCAGCCAGAGCGTTTTGCTCTGGAAGAACTGGTCGATCTGTGTCTCCGCACCGTGGAGCCCATGCTCAAAACCGAGCGACTTCGTCTGGTGAAGGCCGTCGAGCCTGACCTCCCCTTGCTCTTTACCGATCAGGATAAATTGAGACAGATCTTGATAAATCTTCTGAGTAATGCCGTAAAATTTACGGAGGAAGGGACGATTACGGTGACCGCCCAGCATCGAAATGACGAGATTGCTATTGCCGTGGCAGATACCGGTATCGGCATTCCGCCGGATAAGATTGAGTTGATCTTTGAAGAATTTCGGCAGGTGGATAGCAGCACCACTCGAAAGTATGGAGGAACCGGACTCGGACTTTCCATCACTCGTCGCCTGGCTCAACTCCTGGGAGGAGATATTACGGTGCACAGTACTGTCGGCGCAGGATCGACCTTCACCGTGACTCTTCCGCTGCATTTCCGCACCGCTCAACCAACCAGACAGAGTGTTGTCTCTCCCGCTGCACTGACAGTCTCCCGGCCTGAGCAAGAGCGGGTGGTGCTGGTTATCGATGATGACCCGGATGTCATCTATCTTTTACGGGAGAATCTTACTGAGGCCGGCTATCGTGTGGTCGGTGCCCTCAGCGGAGAAGAAGGCCTGCGGAAGGCACGAGAGCTCCACCCATTCGCTATTACCCTCGATATTCTGATGCCACAAAAGGATGGGTGGCAAATCTTACACGAACTCAAAGCCGATAGTATTACACGAGATATCCCCATCATCGTGCTCTCTATCGTGGATAATAAAGAGCTGGGGTATCGATTAGGAGCCTTTGATTATCTGTTGAAACCGTTTGATCGGGAAGCCATTCTGTCCGCTCTGACCCGTATCCCTCCCCGGCAAGGACGTCTCCTGATGGTGGATGATGACCCCTATGTGCTGGATCTGGTTCGACAGCTCCTACAAGGAGAACCCTACATCATCGAGACTGCTCTGGATGGCCAGAAAGCGCTGAAGGCTCTTGCCCGGCAACGACCGGATATTATCTTACTCGACCTCCTTATGCCTCAAATGGATGGCTTTGCGGTGATCGAATATCTACACCGAGATCGGCGATATCGGAATATTCCGATCATTGTTCTCACGGCTAAACTCCTCACACCAGAGGAAAAAATGCTGCTCCAACAGCGTGTCTGCATGGTGATTCAGAAAAACGGTCTGGAGCGGGATATACTTATTCAGGAATTACGGAATCTACTGGCAACCTATCGAGGAGAGGAATCAGCGAGGTAAGGGATGAAAAAAATTTTGATCGTGGAAGATGTCGAATTCAACCGTGACCTTCTTGTTCAGCTCTTAGAGGATACCTACGAGATTTTTACTGCCCAGGATGGAGAAACTGCGATTGCACTTACTGAACAGGAACGGCCTGATCTGATTCTGATGGATCTTTCACTTCCAATCATTGATGGGTGGGAAGCCACCCGCCGGATCAAAGCGAATGAGCAGTTGAAACATATTCCTATCATTGCCCTGACTGCTCATGCGATGGTTGGCGATGAAAAAAGAGCTCGGGAAAGTGGATGCGAGGATTATCTGAGCAAACCTCTCGATGAAGATCTCCTGTTTGCAAAGCTTGAGCAACTCCTGGGAGAAGCCCCCAGAAGGTAAAGGGAAAAGACGATGAGCAAACGCTCAAAGATTCTGATTGTAGATGACGAACCCTTTAATGTGGACTATCTCGAGCAGGAGCTGGAAGATCTGGGCTATGAGACGATCAGTGCTACTAATGGCCAGGAAGCCTTAGAGAAAGTGGCCACAGAGATGCCGGATCTGATCCTTCTGGATGTCATGATGCCGATCATGGATGGGTTTACGGCTTGTCGTCTTCTCAAGGAGAATGAGGAGACCCGGCTTATTCCGATTGTGATCATGACTGCGCTGGGGAATGTAGAAGACCGCATTAAGGGGATCGAAGCTGGTGCTGACGATTTTCTTACCAAACCGGTGAATGAACGGGAACTGCTCGCCCGTATTCAAACAGCCTTACGGGTAAAGCATACCATCGACCGGAAAATGCGTGAACTGCGGCGGGTGAAAGATCATTTCGCCAAATTTGTTCCGGAAGCGGTCAAACGCCTGGTAGCGGATAATCCGGAAGCTCCAGAACTGGCCAAACAGGCGCGTGATGTTTCAGTGCTCTTTTTGGATATCAGCGGATATGCCCGGTTGAGTGAACAATTAGCTCCAGAGGAGCTCAATCAACTCGTTGAACGCTACTTTTCTACCTTTCTTGATCATATTCATGAAGCAAATGGCGATATCAACGAAACGGCAGGGGACGGTTTTATGGCCATCTTTTCAGATGTGGATCCGCAGATTCATGTGATCAGGGCAGTAGATACTGCTCTCCAACTCCTCACCGCCACAGAGCTCCTGAATAAAGAAAATAAAGGGCATCCACTGTCCATCCATATGGGTATCAATTCCGGAATAGCCCTCGTTGGCTCCACCCGGCTGGAGGGACTTCGAGGCATTCGCTGGACTTTTACCGCCAGTGGTCCTGTCACCAATCTGGCCGCCCGCCTGGCCAGCGCAGCAGAAGCGGGTCAGATTCTGGCTGGCCCAGAGACGGTACGCCGTCTGGGACATCGGTATCGTCTCGAACTCCTCGGTCGTGAGCGTTTGAAAAATATTAACGATCCTGTCGATATCTATTGCATTCTGGGTTTGGCTACAGAGCCAAGCTAAAAACCGCTCCTGGCATTTAGACACGTCTTCTATACTCCAACGAGTCTTTATGCTCTCTGGTATACCGAGCAACGGCAAGAAGCAAAGCATCTTGTCTCTGGGTGGCTCTCTTTGTTGTACGCAGCGTGCAATGCTGGTATCTGGCATCACCTTCATTCGACCGTTCCTGGTCTTTTCCCAGACCTTTTTCGACCTGTTCACCCTACATCTGAATATCGGTTACGAATTTCATGTAGACCGAAGCGATCAGAATGTCATCTATCTTTTGTAAGAGAATTTGACCGAAGCGGGATATCAGGTTATGGGAATGGATAGTGCAGAAGGACTCCAGGAGGCCAGGAACCTCAGACCCTTTGCCATTATCCTCGATATTCTGATGCCACAAAAGGATGGCTGGCAACTCTTGCACGATCTCAAGGCAGATGAGACCACCCGACACATTCCGATCATCGTCCTCTCCATCGTGGACAATAAAGAGCTGGGCTATCAATTAGGAGTGTATGACTATCTCTTAAAACCATTTGAGCGGGAAGCTATTCTCGCTTCCCTGGCTCGTATTCCTTCCTAACATAGTGGTCAACTTTTCCTTGCAGGCAGTTCCGGCATAATTCGGCACGTGTAGGGAACGAAACCCACCCCAAAAGGTCTAGGATGATCGGGGGGAATTTGATGAGTGCGAGATAGAAAGGTATCTGGTAAAATAGAGAGGAAAATGATTTCACGGATTAAAGAGGAGAAAGACTGATGAGTAAAATTATTCAGATAGCTATTACCAGCGGTGCACACACCTCCGCCCCCGTCCTGGTCGCCTTGACCGATGATGGTCGGATCTTTGTCGGAGAATTTGCAAGTGATACTCCCTGGAGAGAACTTCCCTTACCAGAGGAGCTCACAACCAGTGACTCATCCCCACGCACCTCGCAATAATGCCATAGAGAGAAGGCTCACCAGCTCACAGAAGGTGGAAATGTGGATCTTCTCTTTCTGCTTCTCCTATTACGATCACAAAAAAACTTCCCACGCTGCAAAAGAGTCGAAGATACGGTAAAATATAAGAGGATACCTTTTCGCCGATAGACCGTAACATCTGATAAAGTTAGGTGTGGCTGCGTCATTCTGAGCGGAGACCCGGGGGAAACCGTAGAAAGTGGGCAAGTTATCCCTCTCAGCAAGACGAAAGAGGCATAAAAATTGCATCAGAAAAAAGCTGGAAAAGGTCAGCATATTTTCGTCCTTTACCGCCTAGACACTCTCTTATCGATAGGCAGGGTTAGAGGAGGTTCTTGCTCGTTCATTATACCTCCTCTCTTGGGAGAGCGGTACAGGACGACAACAGAAGGAAGGGCATATGTTGCAGATCTTATCGCCTGAGGGCAAGATAATTCGCGCTAATCGCTCTATCCTCGACCTGCTCTCTCTCTCTGCTGCTGATTATTTGCGTATCTACACTCTGATGCTCCAAACACGACTCTTTGAGGAAGAAGCAAGCCGACGCGCTCATCTTGGCCAGATGCCTCTCTATATTTCTCCACGGGGCCAGGAGGCAGCGGAGGTAGCAAGCGCTTATACCTTGGGAGAAGAGGACTGGGTCTTTTTTTACGCTCGTTCTCAAGGAGCAGCCTTTACCAGAGGAGTTTCTATCGAGAGCATGTGGAAACTCTTCTACGGCATTCCTGATCCCCAGGTAATCGAGGATTTCTTAACCCATCATGTGATGCTTCCCTATATTCTGGTCGGAGTGCATCTGACTCATGCGGCAGGTTTTACATGGGCACATACTATTTTGAAACGGTCAGGGATAAGTATTGCCTATTGCGGTGAAGGGGCTACAGCTCAAGGAGATTTTCATTCGGCTATGAATTGGGCAAGTATTTATGATATCCCCACCATTATTTTCTGTGAGAATAACCAGTACGCTATCTCAACCCCCAACAGATATCAGACTGCAACGGAGACCTTTGCAGAAAAAGCCTCCGCCTATGCAATTATTGCAGAGCGAGTGGATGGGAATGATCCACTCGCAGTCTATGCGGCCACGAGTCAGGCTGTGCAGCGGGCACGGGAAGACCGAAGACCCTCCTTTATCGAAGCAGTGACCTATCGTTTAGGACCACACACCACCGCTGTAGGTGAGATACGGAAGGTCTCTGCAGAAGAGCGCTCTCAGGCGGAGAAGAATGATCCGCTTATCCGGATACGACAGTGGTTGTTGTCTGAAGAAGCCAAAGAACTGGTAGGACTCGAATGGACAGAAGCGCAGGATGAGCAACTACGGACCGAGCTATCCTCCCAGATCAAAACGACTGCGGACAAGGTGTATCAGATGCTGGATTCTGTCGATGGTGCTTCTGCTATTGCCTCAAGTGTGGCTCTCCATGCCCAACCACTTTTGGGGAAAGAGTATCGGATGCTCTCTTCGGTCTCCTTTACCCCAGAAGTTATTCCCGAAGCGACCTGCCGGCATGCGCTCAATTTTGCTCTCTACGATGTGATGAGCCATGACCCGGCAGTAGTTATTCTGGGAGAGGATGTGGGGGATGTAGGGGGAGTGTTTCGTATCAATGCACTTCCAGAAAGATTTGTACAGGAGCATCTTGCCTCCTACACCGATCGTATCATCAATCGTTATCTCCCATTAAAAGCCATTTTCGGGGCGGACCGATGTATAGATACTCCACTCGATGAATCAGGAATCCTCGGGCATGCCATTGGACTGGCTCTCGGAGGAGCGCGTCCAGTAGCGGAAATTCAATTTTCTGGCTTTTTTTGTGAAGCAGCCGATCATATTTTTGGAGAGCTGGGACGGATCATTCAGCGGAACGCCGGATTCCTTCATCTGCCCATTGTCATTCGGTTACCCTATGGGGCAGGCCCTTTTATCGAATACCATCGGGAATGCGAGATCTCTATCCTTTTGACCCTGCCCGGTCTCACCATTGTCTGTCCATCTACCGTGCAGGATTTCTATGATCTCTTTTGGGCTTCAGTTGCTTCGGAAAAGCCGGTACTCTTCTTCGAACATAAACGGCTCTATCGGGAAGTAGTGAAGGAGACACTTAGACGCCGTCCCCTAAAAAAGCCCCTCGAAGCCTTTGGTATCCGGGTGGCCCGAGCAGGGGAAGACATTACCGTGACTGCCTACGGTTTACTGGTGCATACCTGTCTGGAAGCTGCCGAGATTTTAGCTAAAGAAGGGATCTCGGTCGAAGTGTTAGATTTGCGGGTGATTGCTCCCTTTGATCAGGAGACCTTTTTCCAGTCCTTTAAGAAAACCGGGCGGCTCGTGACAGTGCAGGAAGAACCCAAAGGAGGAAGTTTAGGGCTACAACTCGCCGGAATGATCCTCCAGGACGGTGAAGCACTCCTGCATGTGAAAGCACCCTTTGGTTGTGTTGCTCCTCCCTTTACCCATGCTCCAGTGCATACCTGCTGGAAGAGTTATACTCCCCAGGTGGAGGATGTCGTGCGCGCCATCGAAGAAACGATGAAACAATCCTTTTAACTTTTTACCCTCGAGGCATTGTCAATTTGTACCGGTTAAAATAAAAGACGATAGAGTAACCTGGTCAGGTCATCCTAAGCGAAGCGAAGTATCCCGTAAGCTTTTACGATCTTACCAGCGATTCTTCACTTCGTCCAGGATGACCTAATTAGCTATGACCTTCATCTGCACCGCTCGAGGACCACGTGGTCCTTCTTCGATGCTAAATTCGACTGTATCTCCTTCTTTCAGCGTATCAAAAGTGTTTCCCGGAAGCGCTGAGCGGTGAAAAAAGATATCCTTTTTCCCTTCCAGGGCCACAAACCCAAAACCACGGTCTTTTACCAAGCGTTTAATCTTACCTTGCATATACGAAACCTCCCCAAAAAGATGCCCGTACTGCTTAAGCTAAAATAATCTGGAAGGAAGCATCTCCCTGAAGAGGTATTAAAGCCCTAGAAGAGTATGCGGCCTTCCCTTCACCACAGAGGATACTATCCTTTTAACAGAAATCCAGAAACGTTGTCAAGAGATTTCGCTACAAGTGCCTCATCCCGTCAACCGAATAATTGCTCGAGTCCGATCCCTTTCCGGTAGCTCCTGAGAGAGGTTATGATCCCCTACTTACCGCCGCTTTAATTTCCCTGTCTTTCTCAAGGTTAGAGTGGTGGAGGCTGCCAGCCTTCCAGAACCATCTCCAGGTGGTGCGCTATAGCCAGCGCCACATCCTCTCGCCAGGGACGAGCCACAATCTGGATTCCAATCGGTAACCCCTCCGGAGAGGTCCCTCCCCGCACTACTGCCCCTGGCCAGCCGGTGAGATTATAGGTCCGCGCGTAGCTAAAAGCCGGGATCTTGCTATTGTCAAAGGTCACGCCGTGTGGTAGTGCTGGATAGGCATTTACCGGACAGAGAATTGCATCATACTTTTCCATGAAGGCAAGCATAGTGCTCCGGAACCGATCCCATTGCTCCATTACTTCTCCAAATTTTTCCATAGAGACTGCTGCAGCACGCATAAGCTCTATGCGATGCTGGAGGATAGGATGGATTTCTGTGGTACCGGCTATTTGAAGATCTTGAAGTACCCTGGCTCCTCCACCCACGCCAAAGAGTCCAGCGATAAGTGAATCTGTCTGTTCTATCCCTTGAGGGAGGGCTTCTTCTATCGCTATTCCCGCTTCAGAAAGAAGTTTTGCTGCGTTCTCGATGGCTCCCTTTATTTCAGGCGTGGGCGTCATGAGCCCATTCTCCGTATAAAACGCCACACGGAGTTTCTTGAGGTCAATCGTTTTCGGGTCACCTAATGGCATGGGAATTACAGCCGGATCACGCCAGTCTACTCCACTGATAATCGGGAGGGTTAAGATGAGATCTTCGACAAACCGTGCCATCGGCCCTATCTGCCACAAGGCGGTCATGATCCCCCCAAACGGGGGTACGTGCCCAGTCCTGGGTACACGTCCGGTTGTCGGTTTAATACCAGCAATGCCACAAAAATGACAGGGAGCCCGAATACTGCCTCCCGCATCCGCTCCCAGTCCAAATGGGGACCCACCAGCAGCGATAATTGCTGCCTCGCCTCCACTGCTTCCTCCCGGAATACGGGATAGATCATAGGGGTTGTTTGTTCGCCCATAGACGAGATTATCCGTTTCACTCCCAATACTCATCTCCGGCAGATTCGTCTTTCCTAACAAGATCGCTCCGGCAGCCCGCAGGCGGGCCACCACGGTTGCATCCTCTTGCGGGACAAAATTCGCCCGACCTTTTGTACCGCCGGTGCAGATTACTCCCCTCGTCTCCAGGCTGTCTTTGATAGTCATCGGGACGCCATGCAAGGGACCGATAATTTCTCCTTTGCTCAGAGCCTTATCCGCAGCGCGAGCCTGCTCACGAGCCGTATCTGCAGTCAATTGGACAACCGCATTCAGGTGTGGATTAATTTTTTCAATACGTTGCAGATACGCATGCACGACTTCTTCGGAAGATACTTCTTTGTGTCGAATGGCTCGGGCCAGTGCGGTAGCTGAGGCATAAATCACTTCGTCCATCCTTTTCCCTCCAGATCTTTCTGCAGAATATCTTTTCAACTCTATTTATCGCCCTTTCCATTGTGGTTTACGCTTCTCGGCAAAGGCACGGGGACCCTCTTTTGCATCGTCGCTGAGGAGAAGCTGATCGTAGAACTGTCTGGTCAATTCCACCAGAGCCTGTTCATCCAGATCTAGTCCGCGGTAAGCCAGCTCTTTAAAATATTGGAGAGAGAGGGGAGAATTCTCTAACAGACGATGGGCTAAGGCCATCGCCTCTTCCATTAACCGCTCTTTCGGGACCACTTTGTTCACAAACCCAATTTCATAGGCACGCTGAGCCGTGATCGGCTCGGCGGTGAAGACGAGCTCCAGTACTGTGGCCATAGGGAGCAACTTGGGTAACATCACTGCGAAGGGAGGGAGCAAGCTCCAGCGGGTTTCCGTAATCCCCAATTTGGCATCTTCTGCAGCGATCCGCAAATCACACAGTTGGGCCAGCGCCCAGCCACCAGCCAGGGCATACCCATTAATCGCTGCAATGAGCGGTTTTTTGGTACGAGGCCACCAGGAAATGCTGTTAACTCCCATGCTGTCACTACCCCGAGCCTGAATACCAGCCGCGTTGTCTGCCGCTCGTTCTTTGAGGTCCCGTCCAGCACAGAAAGCGCGTCCGGCGCCGGTAATAATAGCCACTCGCGCTTTCTCATCCTTATCGTACCGTACGAGTGCTTCACCCAATTCTTTTCGAAGCTGGCGATTGACTGCATTCAGTGCTTCTGGCCGATTCAAGGTGATCGTGACAATCTGATCTTTCTGGTCATATAAAACGGTTGCTGTCATACTGTTTTCCTATCCTCCTTGAGTAGTCTCCCTGTGCAATGGGGTTGAAAGGATATCCATCCAATTACCAGAGAGGCTATAAAACTTTCTGCGAAAAAAGGGAGACTTCTTTTGTTCAACACAATGAAGAAGTTATACTCGAAAGGGGAGTAAAGAAAAATACTCCTCATAAAGGTACAATCCTCTCTTTTGTACGAGGTTTTGGTAACCAGTAAACTCGGCACCAAATCAATAGAGCGGCAAGGATCAGGAGAAGACCCAGTATATGAAAAGTCCGTGTATAATCCAGCCACTGGATAAGCATACCACCCAGCACAGGCCCCACCACTTTGCCTGCATTGTCCAGGGTGCCCATAAGGCCCATACCGGTACCGATATGCTGCTCATGGGCCTGGGCAGAGACCAGGGCAACTGTAGAAGGCAAAACCAGAGCTTGAGCCATACCCATGAGCACGGAAGAGGTCATCAGGATCGAGAGGTGATCAGCGAAGGTTAGAAGGGGGAGCGAGAGCCCTAACACAATCATTCCTATACAGACCACCCACAGATATCCCCACCGGTCCCCCAGGCGTCCCCCAAAAGGATTTAACAGGATATGGACCCCCTCCTGGAGGGCGAAAAACATCCCAACCAGGGCGACATTAACGCCGACTGAGAGCGCATAGATGGGGAGAAAGGCCTTAACCGCATACAGGGCAATATATATAGTGGCATCTAACCCTCCCGCTAGCCACACTGCCGGAATTTTGCTCCCAGATTTTAAGGCAGCGAGCATCTCTTGGAGTAAGGGAGTCTGGCGCCTGGCTCTGGGTATGGTTGATTCCGCAAGAAGGAGAACTGGCAGAAAGGCAACACTACTCAGTATACCGATCATGGTGAAAACCGTCACCGGATCCATGGTCAGCAACATCCAGCCCGCTGCAGCCGGTCCGACAATATAGCCAGCGGTACGGGCCAGACCAAACCATCCGAGTCGTTCTGCTCGACGGTTCTGCGATTGTTCCGCTACATAGGCCAGTGTTACCGGTCCATAGATGGCTGTAGCCAGGCCATGCACGATGCGGATGAAAAACAACTGTTCCGGAGTATGCACAAATCGATATAAAAAGGGCATGACGGTAAAAAATATAGTGCCGATGAGTAACCAACTGCGTCGTCCCCACCGATCTGAAAATAGACCGATAAGGGGCTTCAGCACCATACCGGTCAGTGTGGAAACGGAGAGGATAAACCCCAGAAACGCCTCTGTTGCCCCTAAGGTAGCTGCAAAGATGGGTAACAGTGGTGTTTTACCCATCTGATAAGCCGCACGGACCAGAAAATCAGCCAGCGTGATATAGAAAAAACTCCGTAGATGACTCATAACCTGCTCTCTAGTATCTTCCACCTCTTTCCTTGAACCATGGTGAGTGCCTCAAGAGGTTTAGCCTGAACCATAAGGCCCCACTGCCATATCAAAACGGTATAATTGTATCAGAGCACTCAGGACGAGTCTATCTTCATTGTTATTCAGACTCCAAAGCAAGGTGAAGGGAAGTCTTTCCGCAGGGAGTTATAGAATTCAAGGCGAAGAGCTGGGCACAATCGCCGGGATATTTGCAGTCCGAATTACATCCATGAAGCCGGTCACCTCTGTCTCCATTATCGTCCTCAACCGTGCCAGTTGTTGATCGATACGGGCCGAGAGGTCTTGAAACACCTCATACGACTGCTGGGTTGGTGCGGTATCGGCACTCGCTACTACGCTGGTCAGGGCAGCCAGTTTGGCATTGAGTCGCGTAGGAAAGTTTATGGTGTCAAGCGTACCAGTGGCTCGCTTCTGGATAAGTTCCTCTTCTACTGCAGCCAGTTTCTCCAGGAGGGCTTTTCCGGCATCGTTTATGGTCTGAGCATGGGCATGTCCTCTGGCTCGACGCATCCACTCCTCTACCTGCTGTTGGATGCTGCGAAGCTGGTTGATGGCATCATGCGTTTCGGAAAGTTTATCCCGAATCTGGATCAGTAAAGCAAACTGAGCTTCCAGGTCTGCTTGCGTAGCCTGAATACGTGGATCCGTTCGTATCGCAAAGGATTCGGTCAGCGTCTCCCCTTCTGCACTGAGTTGCACCTGATACCTTCCTGGAAGGGCCTGTGGACCGGTCAGGCTCCGTTCTGTCGTCTTATCTCCCGGTACCGCTCGAGCATTCGGGTAGCGCATATCCCATACAAAACGATTCATTCCTGCTTCCGCAGATACCAGAGGCTCTTTCGGTGCAGTCGGAGAGACCTGAGTGTTGGCTTCCTCCCGGCTGGAAAACCGTTTGATCACCTGTCCAGCCGCATCTAGAAAGGTGAGAGTAACTTCTCCTTCCAGCTTTTTCTGGAAGTAATAAGTCACTATGACCCCTTCGGGGGGATTTTTTCCCGCATCGAGAAAGACCCGTATGGTCTTCCCTTCTGGAGTCTGCTTGTCATAAAACGTCGCTGGTACACCCGAGGCGACATTATAGTTTTTGCCTGGACCTTCGGGTCGGCCTGAACCTATGGGGGGAGGGAAGCGGTACGCCGCCCGAGGAGCGAAGAGATGCATTGAAGAGCGAGTAATCTGCTCGGTCAGTTGATGGAGAGGGGTGAGATCATCCAGAATCCAGAACGAGCGGCCATGGGTCGCGACCACCAGATCCTCTTCTTTAATAACCAGATCATAGATCGGCACTGCCGGAAGGTTGAGCTGGAGAGATTGCCAGGAGGCTCCATCATCAAAGGACACATAGACCCCAGTTTCCGTTCCGGCATAGAGCAAGCCTCGACGGGATGGATCTTCTCGAATGACGCGAGTAAAGTCATGTGCTGGAATACCATTTGTAATCTTCTGCCAGGTTTTGCCGTAATCATTGGTTTTATAGAGATAGGGCTGAAAATCATCGAGTTTGTACCGGGTAGCAGCGATATAGGCAGTGGCCGGATCATGTGGTGAGAGCTCAATCATACAGATCATGGTCCACTCGGGTAAATCTTTGGGGGTTATATTCTCCCATGTTTTTCCTCCATCTTGAGAGAGGTGTATCAGTCCATCATCCGACCCGACCCATAAAACCCCTTGTGCATGTGGAGATTCAACCAGGGCAAAGATTGTGCAATAATGCTCTGCCCCGGTCGTATCTTTGGTGATTGGCCCCCCAGACGGTTCCATCTTTGTAGGGTCGTTTCGGGTGAGATCGGGACTGATCGCTTCCCAACTGGTACCCTCATTGGTGGAGCGAAATATTCTGTTACCAGCGACATAGAGTACATTGGGGTCATGGGGAGAAAAGAGGATCGGATAGGTCCACTGAAATCGGTATTTCAGATCTTTCGCTCCCCATCCACCGTAAATTTCTGGCCAGACCGTGACGATACGCACCTGACCGGTACGGTGGTCATAGCGCAACAGAATCCCTCCTCCTCCGGGTGCGCTGCCAATTGCACCAGAATAGACGATATTCGGATCGTTGGGATGCACCACAATATGACCACTTTCCGAACTTCCCACCGGGTAGCAATCACTCCAGAGGATAGCCCCCTTATAAGAACGACTCGGAACACTTATAGCGGTGTTGTCCTGCTGAGTCCCATAGACCCGATAGGGAAACTGATTATCGGTGGTAACATGATAGAACTGAGCAGTGGGTTGATTGTAAATTGTGGTCCATGATGCCCCACCGTTGAACGACACACAGGCTCCTCCATCATTCCCTTCAATCATTCGTTGCGGGTTTCGGGGATCGATCCACAAATCATGATTATCACCATGCGGTGTAGGAATCTGGGTGAAGGTGCGCCCCCCATCGACCGATTTCCACATTCGCAGATTCAGGACGTATACCGTTTCCGGATCTTGAGGATCGGCGTAGATATGATGATAATACCAGGGACGTTGCCGGAGTTCTCGATCTTCGCTGAGGCGTTCCCAACTTGCTCCACCATCGTCGGAACGAAAGACCGCTCCATCTTCCGCTTCGACAATGGCCCACACGCGGTCAAATTTCGCCGGGGAAGCAGCGATACCGATTTTCCCTTTGAGGCCTTTAGGCGATCCAGGATTATTGGTGAGCTCTACCCAGGTCTCTCCACCATCTGTCGATTTATAGATACTACTGTCCGGCCCTCCGCTGGAGAGGTTCCAAAAGGTTCGTTGCACTTCCCAAAAAGCCGCGTACAGAACACGGGGGTTAGTGGGATCCATGGAGAGATCAATTGCTCCAGCTTTTTCACTTCGGAAGAGCACCTGTTTCCAGGTTTTTCCGCCGTCGGTAGAGCGAAAGATTCCTCGTTCCTTATTTGGCCCAAAAGCACGTCCTAAGGCAGCAACATATACGATATCCGGATTATGCGGATGAATCCGAATCTTTGCGATATACCGCGTATCCTCCAGCCCCAGATGTACCCAGGTTTTCCCACCGTCTGTGGACTTGTAGACTCCATCACCATGCGATACATCGCCACGAATAGTGGTTTCTCCCATCCCTGCATAGAGCACATTGGGATCGGAATCAGCCACCGCAATTGCCCCTACTGCCGCTGTCTTGAAAAAGCCATCCGAAATATTTTCCCAGTATGTACCGGCATCGGTCGTTTTCCATACCCCACCGGCACAAGCGCCGAAATAGAACACCTCAACCTTCGACGGGTCTCCGGCTACCGCAACCACACGCCCGCCACGATGTGGTCCGATACACCGCCATTCGAGGGATTTCAAAAATTGCGAATCGACCTTGGGGTACTGTAGAGCAGACTCAACTCCCATGTGGATGTCTCCTTTTCTGTATGCAAGAGTTTCTTTCGACGATGTAGAGCCAGCGATCAGGATGTTTACCAGATCTCAGCCGGAGAGGATGGAGAGTGTTTGGTCGTTTTGGAGTCGGTGACCGCTTGTAAGGCTCCACGAGCGACAGTGCAGTTGCCAGTATACATAAAGTCAAAATTTACCGGGACCGATAAAGTGGTGCAGCATGCCAGATAGAAGTAAATAGTGGCCCATAACGGTAAAACGGAAAGATAACACATCAGGAATACAAACGCAAGAGAGTACCTGCTCATCTGTCATTGCTGGTCAGAATCTTTTTCTCCTTGACGGGTGTCCGCTCTCCCGGTATCCTGTGGAACATCATCGATTGTCTACCAGCGTAAGGAGCTATTTCTCTCCGAATAGAGCCTTAAGCTGGAGTATAGGGGTATAAGCCCCCATAATTTTTTGTACGAACGCATAGGGGTATCACCTTCTTTGTCATCCCGAAGCGGAGTGGAGGGAAGTCCGCTTGTCCTCCCGAAGAGAACCGCAGGGAAATCTGGTCGGGATTCTTCGCTGCGCTCAGAATGACATGGTGAGACTTACCCGCTATGAGTTCTGCTACTAACTGGAAACAGCCAAAGTAGGGTGGGCTGAGCACACCGAGAAGAACCAGTGCAGTGTTGGTGGGCTCAGCTCACCCTACATGCGATAGACAAAAATGCAAGAGATTGAGTCATAGTTACTTGGAAACAGATACCCAAGGATGCCGTGGTGAATTTGAAATTTACAGAAAACGAGCGATAGAGGTATGAAACCAGTGCAAATGACCGATGTGGAAATTCTGCCCGGAGGCAAACTCAAAACGATCGTTACCTATCTGGAGATGTATGAAAAACCTGCTCGACCGCTGATGGACCCACCTGTGCAGCCTCTGCTGATTCTCCAGGCGGTATGCCCCCCTGTCTCTTTTTATCGGTATCTTTACAATACCGTCGGTGAGCCATGGTTGTGGTGGGAACGACGCAAACTCCCTGATGACCAACTCCGAGCCATTATCCAGCATCCAGAGGTAGAGATCCATGTTCTGTATGTTGCGGGAGTGCCTGCCGGATATACAGAACTCGATCTTCGGCAGAAGCCTGACATTGAAATTGCCTATTTTGGTTTGATCCCAGAGTTTATCGGACAGGGCTTAGGGAAGTATTTCTTGGAGTGGACCATTGAGAAGGCCTGGTCCTTGCATCCCAAACGTCTGTGGCTTCACACCTGCAATCTGGATCATCCCCGGGCGTTATCTGTGTACCAGCAGGCCGGCTTTGTTCCCTATAAAGAAGAGATAGAAATTATCGATGATCCACGACAAGCCGGGATTATGTAAATACCAGTGAAGAGCAAAAACTGCGACCTTCCCCCGTGATGGGGGAAGGGTAGATTCAGGAATGAGCTAGAGATATAAGCCTGAGAAAAAGAGAAGGCCAGAGCGCTCACAGAGCAGGTTTGCCACATATACAGGAGGATCACAGCCGTACAAGACTAATTCAGATAGACATCTATAGTGGCTTTCTTGCGGAGTTCCTCTACATATTCTTGATAGCGCGCAATAGCTTTTTCTCTGGTGAGATCATTCTTGACTCGTTCTTCTGCCTCTTCATAAGAAAGCGCCTTTTCCTCTTTTTTATCTTCCACTTTTATGATGTGATACCCAAATTGGGTTTTGACCAGCTCGCTAATCTCACCAATTTTTAAATTAAACGCAGCATCTTCAAAGGGCTGTACCATTTTCCCTCGACCAAAATACCCCAGATCTCCTCCCTGTTCCTTGCTGGAATCTTCAGAATACTGCTTGGCCAATGCACTGAAGTCCTCCCCTTTCTTGGCTTTATCTAAGATGGAGCTGGCCAGCTCTTGAGCCTTTTTTTCATCTTCGGGAGAGGCATTGGGCGCTACCCGAATAAGGATATGACTGGCTTTGACTTCTTCTGGCTGGACATAGTCTTCTTTATGCGATTGGAAAAAGGTTTTCATTTCATCTGGTGAGGTGGAGACTTTACTGATGATCTCTTTGTTGATGATTTCCTGGCGTAAGAGGCCATCCTGGATATCCCGTTTCAGTTCTTCTGCAGTCAATCCCCGACTGCTCAAAGCCTGATTAAAAGCTTCCACCGAGGGGAAACGGGCCTGAATATTTTGGAAACGTTCCTCCACAACCTCTGGAGCCACGGTGAGTTGCTGTCGTTTGGCTTCCTGGACTAACAGGACCCCATCGATCAGTTGGTCCAGAAGTTGTTTACGGATCTGTTGGGCTTGCGGGTTGTCTTTGACTCGCTCATAAGGGACACGGGTACGAGCGAGAAATTCATTATCCAGTTCTTCATAACTGATCGTCTCTCCATTTACTTTAGCGACAATATCCGGCGCAGGGGCAGCCGGGGTTGCCGCAAACCCTGCAGGAAGAAAAATCCCTATCCCAAAGACCAGGGCAATGAATAGGTTAAGGAACCGGGTAGACATTACTTTCTCCTTTCTGTTCTGTTTAGGGCTAAACTCTCCTGATTCCAGGAGGCTATTCCCCACCCAAAAACCCTTCGGGAATCCACTCAGTCGAGAACCAGAACGAAGAAGAGGTCGGTTCCACACAAAATAAGGATAATACTTTTTCCAGAAAGAGAGGAGATACTCGAACGGCGAGACGCATGGAAAAAGAGATCCTTCAGAAGGATATCCGAATAGTAATTCTTGAGAGGGTTACTCCTGTCAATTATCCTGGACAAACTTTATTTAGTTTATCATCTCTGGGCTAAAGGTGCAAGGTCAAAACGTGTTTTGACCCATGCCACCGCCTCGGCTTTGGTACGAAACTCCCTTCGGATTTCTGCTGCTTCTGCTTCCTGCAAAATCTGACTAAAAGCGGGACCAGGGGGTAAACCAAAGATTTGCTGCAGATCATGACCACTCAGAAGGCGGGGCCGGTTCAGGGTGGGAATAATCCAGGTATCCAGTAGATCTATACACTGCTCTACAAAATAGATAAATCGCTCTTTTTCTTTTTCCGAATAGTCTGTCCACACCTTTCCCATTACCAATAACAGGAGGCCGATCACTGCCGGGCCTGCCTCCTTAAAGAGGGCATACACCTCCTGGGTTAACGCCTTCCCTTCCAGTCCCAGGAGCTGCTGGACAGCAGTGCGATACCTGAGCAGGAGGTGGACAAAACGGACATCGGCTTTACTAAATCGAAGCCTCTCGCCAGCAGCTTCCCATAAGGCCACGCTCTCTTGCGGAGCTGCTCCCTCTCTCTCACCAACACTGCTGAAAAGAGAGGCTAGCTTTAGAAGTGGGATGCGGTGTGGGTTGTCGATGAGGTAACGCTGAATCTGCTCAGCTCTACTATCGCAATAGGCGGCTGGGTTGTGGAGGATGGCTTCCAGGTTGCTCAAAACGGCCCAGGCTTTTTCTGAGAGTTGTGACTCTCCCAGCCTCTTGAGTTCCGGGAAAATAGTGAAGAGCAGACCACTCCGAGTCATCTGGGCCAACAGAGCACTCGCTCGATTCGTTGCCAGGAGTTTTAGGATCTCGTCATGGATACGTTCCGTCGAAACGTCCTGAAGTCTCGACAGGTGTTTTTTGATTTCAGCTTCTGTCTCTGGGAGAATTGTAAAACCAAACTGAGCGGCAAAGCGATAAGCCCGAACCATCCGGAGGGGATCGGTTATCATGCTTCGCGGAGAGACCGTCCGAATAATTCCTTGTTCGAGATCCGATTTCCCTCCATAGGGATCGATAAGGCGTGGAACATCGCTGGTCATGCACTCGGCAAAGGGAAGGGCCATGGCGTTGATAGTAAAATCCCGTTCTTGCAGATCCTCTTCGATACTTGCTCCCCGTAATCTGGTAAAATCGATAAACATTCGTTTGCGATAGACTACACGGGCAGTCTGTTCGACAGCATCCAGGAGGACATAGCGCCCCTTGATCAGCCGAGCGTAGGTAGCTGCAAATGCCAGGGTTTCGCCAGAAACAGCCAGATCCAGATCCGCAGGAGAGAGCTGATCAAAGAATAGATCACGTACCACCCCTCCCACCAGATAGAGAGGAGTCTTTTCCTGTTGGGCAAGCCGCCACAGTGTCTGGTAAATTTCTTGCGCCCGGAGTTGTTTTGCGAAAGCTTTCAGCAAAGTCTTCACAGGCTTCGATGGATGCTTTACTGCTTCTGTGTGCTTTTCTCGTGAGTCCATTTGGCTAACCATACACACCCGCAAGAACAGGCTAAGGCCATGATGGCGATAGAGAATGAAAGAGTGTAGCTCCCGGTATGGTCAAACAGGTATCCACTCATCCACGGACCGATAGTGCCGCCAATACCTTGTCCCAAGGCCATTAAACCTAAAAGAAACCCATAGTGTGCACCTTGAAACAGATCGGCGGTCAGGGAAGAGAGCAAAGGCATCCGTGACCCTTGTCCGATGCCAAAAAAGAAGATCTGCAGATAGAGAAGCCAGAATTGGGAAGCATTCCGTATCTGCAACAGGAGTATGATACCGACAATAGAAAAGAGAAAGCTCAAAGAAACCGCTTTTTCCCGACCAATTCGATCCGAGAGGATTCCAAAGACAATCCGCCCAACGGAGCTCAGAATACCACTCAATCCAAAAGCAAAAGCGGCCACAAATTTGCTAAAACCGGTATCCACCAAATACGCTACCTGATGGGGAATTACCGCACTCATTCCAATTGGAGAGATACAACGGGAGAGGAAGATACACCAAAAGGGAAGGGTTTTCACCATTGCCCGCATCGTCCAGGTCTTCGGATCTGATGAGAGAGGAGGTGCTACTTCTCTCTTCCAGCGAAAGGATACAGAAACAGGGTTGGAGGGGGGTGTAGAGGAGAGAGCATCGGGCAGCAGCCCCATATCTTCTGGATGCTGACGCAAAAAGAGAGCTCCCATGGGGACCAGCACAAGAATAACTAAAATCCCCAGCAAAAAATATGCTTCTCGCCAACCATAAAAGCTGATAAAACGCTCAGTCAGTGGGAGGAGGATCAACACTCCCAATCCCATACCGGCCGTGGCCAGACCCATTGCCGTCCCCCGTTTCCGAATAAACCACTGAGAGAGCAGGGCTGTAGCAGGTACTTCTCCAGCCAGCGAGAGCCCCAGGGCAATGATTACACCATTAGAGAGGTAGAGCATCCCGAGGGAGTCAATTTGACTCGCCAGAAACAACCCTCCACCGAGTATCAATGCTCCCAGAGGAATGGTGACCCGTGCACCCAGGCGGTCGTTGAGAATTCCAGCCCCTACTGATCCCAGACCGGAAATCATCCGACCAAAGGAGTAAGCCCCGGCAGCCATAGCCCGACTCCAGCCAAATTCTTCCAAAAAAACGACATAGAACAAAGAAAACGTGTTATTGATACCGCGGTCAATCCCCAAGATCACGAAACAGACTGCAACGACAATCCATCCGTAAAAGAGCTGCATAATGGTTTATCGTTCTCCATGGAAACGAGAGAGGAGATGTACCACCTCATCTCCGACCTCAGACGTTTTAGCTTTACCGCCCAGATCAGGGGTCAAGGTTTTCCCGTCGGCTAAGACCTGTCGTATAGCCTTATCCAGTAAATGGGCTGGACCGGTTTGTCCCAGGAAGTCGAGCATCATCTGAGCGGCCATCAGTGCGGCAAGGGGATTGGCTAACCCTTGCCCGGCGATGTCTGGAGCAGACCCATGGACCGGTTCAAACATGGAGGGAAATTTTCGGGTGGGATTGAGATTAGCGCTTGGAGCCAGTCCCATCCCTCCTACCAGAATAGCGCTGAGATCAGTGAGGATATCACCAAAGAGATTCGAAGCCACCACCACATCGAAGGACTCTGGTTTTCGGACAAAGTGCATACAGGCTGCGTCAATCAGGTAAGATTCAGTCTCAATATCTGGATAGTCCGACGCCACTTGTCGAAATACCTCATCCCAAAAGACCATTCCATAGCGCTGGGCATTGGATTTTGTAATTGAAGATACTTTCTTCTTTTTTGCTCGCTGCCGGGCTATCTCAAAAGCGTAGCGAATGATCCGCTCAGTTCCGCGACGGGTAAAAATTGCCCCCTGAGTCACCACCTCATGTTCAGTGCCTTGATATACCCGTCCTCCAATATCCGAGTATTCCCCTTCGGTATTCTCCCGGATAACCACCATGTCGATATCTCCGGGGTTTTTATTTTTTAAGGGACAGGGGGCTCCTGGATAGAGGATTGCTGGTCGCAGATTCACATACTGGTCAAAGCGACGGCGGATAGGCAGGAGTAGCCCCTGCAGGGTGACATGATCGGGCAATCGGGGGTCGCCAACCGCTCCCAGATAAATTGCATCGAATGATTGGAGCGTCTCGAGAGCATCATCTGGCATCATAACTCCGTGAGAGAAGTAATAGTCACTTCCCCATGGGAAAGTGGTGAAGTCGAGCTGCATCTCCGGAAAGAGGCTTTCTAGATGTTTGAGTGCTTTGATCCCTTCCGCAATGACCTCTTTGCCCACCCCGTCTCCCGGAATGACTCCTATGGTAACCTTCGGCATACACTGCTCCTCTAGCTAGGTGAAAAATCTTGTTCTCCATAACCGGCTTAAATATCTGGTCTCAGGGTATACAAATCCCCCTGGTTTTTCAACCGAAATTTTACCTACCACCTTCCCCAACTTCTCATCCTGCTATTCTCGTTACCAGATCCTTCTTAGAAACACCAGCTCTGGTCCTGCAGAGAAGGGGTTCCAATCCAGGGAAACCAAAAGACAATCAAAATCCATTGACCAACTCTATCCTCTTATGCTAGAGTAAGTTATCTATACATAAAGCCGAGCCAGCATAATGAGCGCTGTGGACCGGCCTTGTGGGACGTGACGGGTATTATGGCAACACGTCATGCCCTGGGAGAGAGATTGAGGAAGCAGAAACACGCTTTTTCTTTGTAGGCCGTTCCTATGACGGAGGAGCTTCTGAGGTGGCTAGGGTCGTAGAGAGGCTCTCATCTGGAGATGGAGAGGATCGCATGAAAGAATTGATTGAACAAATCATCAAGGCCATGGTGGATAACCCCACAGCAGTAGAAGTCCGAGAAGTCCAGGGTGAAGGAACTATTGTCCTTGAACTGCGTGTGGCAAAAGAGGATGCCGGAAAGGTCATCGGGAGAAAAGGGAGAAATGCGGAAGCGATTCGCACTATCCTCAATGCAGCCGGAGCGAAACTAAAGAAGAAAGTAGAATTACAGATCTTAGAACAGTAATAGGAGAGGAGAGAATCATCCTCATCTCTCCTCTCCGGTTTATCCTGGATAAGGCTAGGTAACTATCACCACTTTGCGGATTTCTTCTCCATCCAAACGATAGCTCTGTCCAATAGCCTTAATCCCATCAGCGACACGTTCGAGTGGAAGTTGATGAGAAACCATCTTCTCAAAGGGGATCTCTCCTTTCTCGATAATCTCACGTCCCTGATAGAAATGACCTACCTCGGAAGCCCAGACACCAACCAGAGTAATGTGCTTGTGATTGAAATGGCGGAAGGGATTAAGCGGGATCTCGCCGACGTTAGTAAAATGACCGGCAACACAATACGTCCCCCCTCGTCGTAACATCTCGAGTCCTTCCGGAATAGCTTGTGGAAAACCGGTGCACTCAAAAACGACATCAGCTCCGTAGTGCCCGGTAGTTTCCGCTTTCACCAGTTCGATGCGTTCCTCTGCACTTTTTACTTCTTCGAGATTGATGGTAACATCTGCGCCAAGTTCTCTGGCCAGGGCGAGCCGGGATGCGGGCGCTCCGATCACAATGACTTTGTGTCCACCAGTAAGTTTGGCCGCAATCAAGGTACACAGACCGATAGCCCCTGCTCCCTGGACCACTACTGTGTATCCGGCACGCAGGCGTACACGGTCTACTTGATGGAGTCCTATCGTGAAGGGTTCCAGTAATACAGCCCTTTTCGGATCGGCGTTGATTTGAAAAAACCGGCTCTGCGGATGACTTAAGTACATATATTCGGCGAATCCCCCCTGAAAGTGAGGTTCTTGATCCGGAAAGGGACGAAAACCATAGCCAGTGGCTTTGACACACAGCGAGGGCTCTTTCAAAACAGCGCAAAAATAACAGTTCCCACAACGGATCCCCGGCACCACATAGATCCGATCCCCTTCCCTTACCGGTCGTCCGCTGAAGTCTGTAGTTACTCCCTGCCCCAACTTTTCAATAATTCCTACCGGTTCATGTCCCATCACTAATGGGAAACGGGCACTGTGGCTGTGTCCCCGATACACATGGGCATCAGTGCCACAAATACCACACATCTCCTGCTTCATCACTACCTGACCTGGTTGAGGATCTGGTACGATACCTTCTGCAATAGTAAATGTCCCTTCAATTTTGTCTAGTATGGCTGCTCGAGCGGTCTTAGGCATACTCTCCCTCCTTCGTAAACTGCAGTGTATTCTCTCTACTGGTACGGTAAGATCGGTCTTGTTTTACAGAGAAATCTTTTGTATTTTCTCGGATCAGGAACAAAATGTCCAGAAAACAAAGCTTGTGAAGATCTCAGCGCGACCTTTCCCTAAGCCGGTCGAAGGACCCCAATACCTTTCAGACATTCTGAAATTCCAACAGAAGATTTTGCCCTCTCTGGACTCTCCTATGCATCCCTGGATGGTGAGCATGGGCATGCCTTCTCCCCCTTCCCCCCTTGGCTTATCATTACCCACAAATTTGTAATTCCCCCTTCCCTCCTGGGTTCAGGGGCGGACATCTTTCTTCCCCCTTGAGGGGGAAGGTTGGGATGGGGGGAGAAGAAGAGCCAGGAAGGATCTTTCCATCCACCTGGCCCCTCTCCACTCCCCTCGTTTCCTTCTGTTGGAATTTCGGTTCAGACATTGATAATGGTTGAAAATACCAATCGTATAACATATAATTGCAATTACGTAGCAGGCTATGCTGATTAGGAATTTAGAGGCAGAGTGAAGTGGCAGAGCTCAGAAAACCAGCAATTTCCGATTCCTAAAGCGAATTGACATAAGGAACATCTTTTCCCTTATCCCGGAGCACAAAGTGTATAAGGAAGGAGTGGCATTATGGCTTACTATTTAGTACAGGCGAAACCGAAGTCGGACAGGCATCTTGTCGAACTGGAACAACAACTGGCCCAACGAGCGTTTGAGGGATTACGGCCTTTTGGGAAGTCTCTCAGTACAGGGCTAAATAATGCCCGAAAAGGGGCCGAGGGATTGGTATGGTGGGAGGAGGAGGATTATTGTTCACCCCCTCTGGCTCAAGAGCGGGCGGCAGTACTGGACACCTATTTTGAGGATATTCAGGTTGAAGCCGTGCATCGTGGGGAAGGTTGGAGCCGTATTCAAACGCTTCCCCGGCTGTTTCCTGCTTTGTCACCAGCCTTAAATGCCTGAAGTTTGGGGAATGACCTCTTTGATCAACGATGGGTATTCCCACCACCCTGTTTTCCAGTGAAAGGGGCTGTCAGTATGTAAGGAGAGACTGGGCAGCTTGACCTCTGGTCAGACCCCTTTTAACCGCCTGAAATAAAAAGGGGTATCCAGCACAAAAAGAGTAATTTTCGTGCAGCAGGAGACGGTGACCTCTCCCTGCTCTTAAGGAACCCTATAACCAGGAGATGTTGTCATGCCTACATTTGTCTGTAGCACTTGTGGTGTGCAGTTCGCCGAAACCTCTGCTCCTCCAGCTCGGTGTCCGATCTGTGAAGATGCTCGCCAGTATATTGGATGGAATGGACAGCAATGGACCACAGTACAGGATTTATGTCGTGATCATCACAATGTGATCAGGGCCGAGGACCCATCGATCATCGGTATTGGTACGGAACCCAAATTCGCCATAGGACAACGAGCTCTTCTTATACAGACACCAGCCGGTAATTTTGGGTGGGATTGTGTGAGTCTGATTGATGATGCGACCATAGCGGCTATCAAATCTTTGGGTGGTCTTACCGGAATCGCTATCTCGCACCCCCATTTTTATTCGTCTATGGTCGAATGGAGTCAGGCTTTCAACGGGATTCCAATCTATCTCCATGCGTCGGATCGGCAATGGGTAATGCGCCCTGATCCAGCGATTGTCTTTTGGGAGGGGCCAACCTATAGCCTGAAAGAAGGATTGACTCTTATCCGGTGTGGAGGGCATTTTTCAGGGTCGACAGTCCTCCACTGGGCTGCTGGGGCAGACGGACGGGGAGCCCTCTGTACGAGTGATACTCTCTATGTGGTGGCTGACCGCCGTCATGTGAGTTTTATGTGGAGCTACCCCAATTATATTCCCTTAACAGCTTCAGCTATTCAGCAAATTCTCAAAGCTATAGAACCTTTCCAGTATGACCGAATATATGGAGGATGGTGGGGGGCTATTATACAGCAGGAGGCGCAAGAAGCGGTGGCTCGTTCTGCAAAACGATATCTGCAGATTTTAGGGGGAGAATGGAAAGAGTGAACTGTTGTATCCCTGAGGAAAGGTGCCCTAGCCGTCGTGCAGAAAAATTCTCCCCATACTAACCCGTATAGTTTAACCGAAGGTTCCCTCCTCCAGAGTGTCTTCCGACTGATTCTTCCCTTGCTCTTAGGACTGCGTCTGGATACAATTGCTATGATGCCAGGATGGGCTTTAGGAAACAGTGCTGCCACAGTTCTTCTCATTTTATTTTTGACTAATTTGGAGAGGAATACTCAAAATTCCCAGGAAAATTGCAAGACGAAAGGAAGGGTCTTTTTTCCAATAGTACGAAGGGTCTGTCCATGCTCTAGTTCGAGTCCGCGGAGGAATTGATCTTCCGTGTCACGATTTTGCTTATGGGCTGCATTGACTGCCCCGTAGATATTCCCCATATACCAGCCAGCTTCAAAGAAAAAGATCGCTCCAGCCAGCGCTTCATTCCCCGCCCGTATTGCTTCAATCCCTCCCGCAATGAACGCTCCATTCAGCAACAAGGCCACAAGAGCATCACGATATCGACCGGTATAAGCTTGACCGGCTCCGGGTAGCATACTGGAGAGGAAGCCTGCCAGAGGAGGAGATTTGCGAGGGAGGGTGAAACCCTGCTTCGCCTCCTGGGCTAAAGCCTGCGCTGAGGGGAAATAGGGGGATTGGGGATCGACCTGGCCAAATAATTTCGATGCATCGGACCATTGTCGCAACCGGAGAAGACTCCAGCCAAGACGATACTGCGCTCTGCCTCCCAGGGTTTCTGGAGGAAATTGAGCGGTTACAGCCTGATACACCTGGATGGCGCTCTCATAATCGCCTTGCCGATAATAAGATTCACCTATCATAAACAGGGCTTCTCCAGCGATCTCCTCGCCTGGATAGTCTTCCATAACCTGTCGAAATTGCAGAATAGCTTCTTCCCATTCCTGTCCCCGAAAATAGGCCAGACCAATGTTATAACTGGCCTCTTTGGCCAGTGGATGATAAGGATATAAGAAGAGAAAACGCTTGTATTCGGTAATAGCCCGGAAATAGTCTCCTTCTGCCAATAAGGACTCGGCAAAATTAAAGAGACGCCGGGGATCTTCTGGTTGCGCCTGTACCTGAAGTACAGGAAGGAATAGGCTACTCCAGAGCCCTATAAGAAGCAGGATTAACATGAGCGAGTTCTTACCAATCATGCAACCTGTTCCTGCTCTTTTCAGGAGAGCAAAGGATTTGGAGGTTTTGCTGCCATGTCCCCACAACCCTTCCTCCTGATTGTGACGACAAAAGCTTGATCTGCGATAAGATTTCAACCAGTATCTACAAAATTGCTTCATTGGTTCTCCATTTCTACCAGGTACAAAACGGGGTAAGGGATATGAGAGGCTTTTAGAGGTTCTGGGAGCCTCTCTTGAGTTCTCCAGAAGCGCTGCAGCACTGTCCCGCGAGAGCATGGTGCTGCAGGAAAGCTCCTCAGTCTATCTGTGATTTACTCTTCTGCTTGAATGGTAATTCGGCATTCTCGACTCGGATCTACAGCATCCCTGACCGGATTACCTGAGGCATCCTTCGAGGTAATGGTCACCTCTTTGGGCTGCACCTGACTGTTCATCTCTACAAGCGCATAGCTGAAAGTATTGATATTTACACAGACCGGTCGTTCCAGGTTGAGCCGTTTCGCCAGACGTTCGAAGGAACGGTGCAGCTCTTCAGGGTCAGGCGGAACAGGGAGCATGGTACCAATAGGCCCTACAACGAACTCTGTAGCCACCGCCTTATCGCTCAGAAAAGGTTTCACATTCAGAATCAGGGTGATATGGAAGTCGGTGGTGAGGAAGATCACGTTACGGATGCGCCAATTGCGGATAAATTGGAGCAGGGATTCCCGTGCGGCGAGATACCCTTCCCATCGGCCGTAGGGCAGGACAAAAAGCTGGCTAATCGGTACTTCGTTGATGATAAACTTGAAGGTTGCATCTGACGATAACAGGTGGAATTTTAACCAGAACTCCTGCTCTGATCCAAGGAAAGTACGGTCAGGTGCTGCAAGTTCTGTCAACAGACAGAGAGGGTCTTGCAGAATGGGTATGAGGACGAGTCTTCCGGTCCGGGTAAAACAGAACCGCTCTGCGCTCCGATACTGCCGTTCGTCAAGTATGAAAAGCTCGACGTCTTTCCCCCAGCGGAATCGACGGAATAGCCGGTTGGGCTCCGACGGATCTTCACGAACAGGCATATATTCTAAGAAGGCTTGTAAGCCGTTGGCCAGTAATGTCGGATCTACTGTCTCACCCGCAAAATTGTTTATGACCTCATGATCATCCCAAATTGCATATACAGCGGTGGCGGCAAGCAAATCCTGAAGGAATTGGTCAGCGCGGTTTTCCTGATATTTCGCCCGATAAATGGGTAAACTCTCCTGGGGATCTACTCTGGTGATATTCCCTGCTGAGGAATTTTTATCCGCATAAATCGTATCGCCTAGATATACGAAGAAATCCGGCTGTTCGTTTCGTGCTGCTCGCAGAACCTCGAACGGTTGAAAGGCTGCTTCAGAATCGCCACTATATACAAAGCGAACATTTACCGATCGATCAGCAGGGGGCGCTGTACGAAAGGTTCCCATAGGGCTTATCTGTTGCGGAGAAATCGGGTCATCGAAGACAAAGCGATAAAAATAGTTGGTAGCAGGCTGCAGATTGTTCACCTCCACTTTTACAGTGAAATCTCTCTCCGGGATTGCTTCTACAGGGAGGAGCTGGGTGATCTGCTGGAAGTCTTGATCCAGAGCGATCTGAGCAATCATCTCTGCGGCTTGATCCACCCGGGTCCACAGGACGGCCCCGGTGGTGGTCACATCTCCACTGGCCACACCACTGGAAAACAGCACCGCTCCAAAAGCACCTGATGGGATCTGGCTCATCAGAAGCAACCCTAACAGAAAAAGCCTCAGCATGAAAAGCCTAATTTCGAGATGCTGATAGGTTGTCATGATAGCAGGTTCTCCTTTGTGCCAAAGAGTTGCAGGTTATTGCTCCACCCTTTGAAGATCCTTCGCGAAAACCGCTTTTCCATTTTCCCCAACCACTGGTCACGACCTTCAGGATAGGTTTCGTCTGGGGATAATTAATAAGGTCGGAATGATAATCAATACCGTCGAAATAGCCATAAGCAGAAAACAATCCTGATACGCTGCCATAGCCCCTTCCAAGACGAGGCGAGATTTCACCACTTCCACTGCCTTCATCTGAGCCAGAACTCCCACTTCTCCACCAGCCTCTAATAGACCGCGGACAACAGGGAGGGTAGTTTCCAGCCCATCAGGAGCAAACCCTTGCGCCTGGGCAATCATCGCACTATGGTAAAAGGTTCTTCGTTCGAGCAGAGTGGCCAGTCCTGCTACCCCTATTGTGCCTCCCAAACCCTGTTGTAAGATGTTCATAAGACCGGATCCCATGCGCACTTTTTCTGGTGGTAGAGACATCAGCAGTGCAGTCATCAAAGGAGACATCACCAGCCCAATACTCATATACCGCAAGACAGACAGCCAGGTCATGGTGGTAACACTCGTTTCGTTGCTGATCTGAGCGAATTCATAGGAAGACAGGGCAAAGAGACATAATCCCAGGGTCATGGGGACGCGGGGTTCTAATTTATCCGATAATCTTCCGGCAATCATCATCATTATACCCATACATATCGCTCCAGGGAGAAAGATCAGACCGGTCTGGAGGGGTGTATAGTCGAGGGAACGTTGAAACATGACGACCTGGAGGAAAGAACTCCCCCAAAAGCTCATACTGTTGATAAAAGTCACGATACAAACCATGCAAAAGGGAAATAGCCGGAAGAGCCGTAAATCGACCAGTGGTTCCTCTTGCCAGAGTTCTACGAGTAAAAAGGTAATAAAAGCAAAACCAGAAATCGCAAATAGGGTCACGATATACGAAGAATTCCATTCCTTGCGCTGACCCTGACTGAGGGCGAGAAGAAGGGTAATAACAAAGGTGGCCATAGTGATGAGGCCGAACAGATCTACCGTACGTTTCTTGGACTCTTTGGCGTTGGGGAGTACCGCAAAGCTGAGGAGCATACAGAGAATCCCAACCGGTACATTTACGTAAAAGACTGCTCGCCAATTGAGTATTTCACTGAGATACCCTCCCAGCACCGGTCCCAGCGAGGGGCCAAAGGCGATACCCATCCCGTACAAACCTGTGGCCATTCCCCGTTCTTTAGGAGGAAAGACTTCATTCAGGATAGCCAGAGCCAGTGGGGTCAATGGTCCGCCTCCCAGTCCCTGTAAGATGCGGAAAAAGATGAACAGCTCAAAACTCCAGGAGAGGCCAGCCAATACAGAGCTCCCCACAAAGAGGAGCAACGCAAAGATATAAAGATTCCTATTGCCCAGTCGATTCCCCAGCCATCCTACTGTGGGCATACAGACCGCTGTGGCGATCATGTAGGCGGTCACTATCCATTGCGCTTGATCGACATTCAGACTAAAACTGGTCATCATTTCGGGAAGGGTAACATTGACCGAGGTGCTGCTCAGCACCACAATAAACGTTCCCAGCATAACGGTGAGGGCAGTCCACCATTTGTAGAAGGGACTCTCTGGACTAAAGATCCCTGTTTTTTTCTTTATATCTTCACTCATAGAGAGATCAGTGTACTTGCTATTCCCGATCGAGAGAGGGCTCCTTCCGAAGAATGGGTCAGCATCAGGAGTAAAATAATACTTTGAGAAGCACCGGGTACAGTGAGGCGCCACATTGTGCCAAAAATGGCACAATTTTGCCTGATTTTGGACAAAAAAGGTCACACCACTCTTTTGGGATTTTATGAGAAGAGATTATTCAGAATATCCCGGTCTTTACTTTAGCTCAGGGGGACAGGGGATGTCAACAGTGGAAACATCGCAATGATTTTCGTCAAGAGACCAGATCTTACCTATCCAGATCCTTTCTCCATCTGCTCTGCTCGTTCATTCACCGGCAGGCTCAGGAACACAGGCTTTTCCACCTTGCGCAGATGCTGAAAATGGATCAATAGCAAACTCTGAGTCCATTCCTTCGATGCCAGTTGGTATATCACAGTAATGCCAGGGGAGCCCAGACTATTTTCGGACCATTATCGGAGATTACTGATCCGCGAGAATTCGTTTCAAAAAGAGATCCCATGCCTTCTCATCACGACAGTTTTTTCGCCAGCTCGGATCCGGGATATAGGCCAGACAGTGTTGACAGGTAAAACCTGGCCAGTCCTGATAAGCTGCTACTTCCAGACATTGAGCATAATGCCGACAGTCAAGCCGCCGCATCCCTTGTCCTTCTGGGCAACGAGAAGGGGTAGGGAGAGAAAAATTGTTGGAGGTGTGTTCCATCACTGAACCCTTTATAACAAGGGATGATAAGGATCATCAGAAAACCCCTCATCTTTATTATAAATACTCGATCGGGAATTTCCCAGTACAAAAACCATGCAACCGCCGATTTTCTGCACCATTACCCTTATCCAGCGCCATATGATCTTCATAGTCTTCATGGTTAGATCTCTCTTCTATCCTTCATTCTTCTCTCTCATGCTCTCACTAGAAGGGGAGAGGGCTTTCTTCTTTTCCAAGAGCAAAATTTATACCATACTCTCTAATAAGACGCAGAGACCTGCAGGGTGGCGAGAGTATGAGGGTATAATGGGAAAACAAGAAAGTACCGGAGTGACCACTTTTGTTGACACCTCTTTTTTCGCTTTTCTGGAGAAAGGCCAGAATACCAAGGAATAACGGCAAGGTGGAAACAAAAGTGGACAGACAACTAAAGTAGACACTATCTGACTAATTTGAGGTTGCATCCTGTGCAGGAGAAGAATAGACTAGAATCATCTTATACCCAGTTTGCGCTCTGCCTATCAACACTTCTGTATCATATATCAGCGCAACGTCTTGAAGCACAAAGCTGTTTCTTCGGTACAGGAGCAATGATACAGGCGGACAAGAGAAAAGACTCGCTATGTTAGAAGGAGAGTTATGCCAACCTACGATGTTCTGATCCAAGGTGCAAAGATAGTTGATGGCACAGGGAATCCCTGGTTTTACGGTGATGTCGCTTTGCAAGGAGAGCGCATTGGTGAGATCACTCCTCCTGGTCACCTCTCCCCCGCTCAGGCAGGTGAAGTAGTGGAAGCGACAGGAATGGTAGTATGTCCTGGTTTTATTGATATCCAGAGTCACTCCATCGCTCCCTTGATGTGGGATGGGCGTTCTTTATCTAAAATTACCCAGGGAGTGACCACGGAGATCATGGGGGAAGGGTGGACTCCCGCTCCGTTTGGGGGAAGGGTGGAGAATCCGATCGGGTTCAAAGTGTTTGCCGATCGTCTCCCAGAATGGGTCGAACGGGCCAAGAGGTGGAGTCGTTTTCGGGACTGGCTTAACGCTATGATGGACCATGGGGTCTCACCAAATATTGGCTCTTTTCTGGCCGGTGGTACCTTGCGTCAATATGTTAAGGGAATGGAGATGGGTCCCCCTTCAGCAAAAGAATTGGCTCAAATGCAGCGGTTGATGGCTGAAGCCATGGAGGATGGAGCTTTTGGGGTATCTTACGCCTTGATTTATCCTCCAGACTCTTATACAACGACCGATGAGCTGGTGGAAATATGCAAAGTGGTCAGCCAATACCGTGGGATATATATCACCCACATACGTTCCGAAGCAGACCAAATTTTCACCGCTATCCAGGAAGCCCTGACCATTGGCCGAAAGGCCAATCTGCCGGTAGAGATTTACCATCTCAAGGTCTCTGGACAACGGAACTGGGCCAAGATGACCGAGGTTATCGAAATGATTGAGCAGGCTCGATCAGAAGGGGTAGATGTAACGGCTGACATGTACCCCTATATCGCTGGAGGGACCGGATTGACTGCGGTGTTGCCTCCCTGGGTGGAGGCCGAGGGGAAACTGTTGGACAACCTACGCGATCCAGAAACACGAGCCCGCATTAAGGCTGCAGCCCTGCATCCCGATGAAAGCTGGGAGGCAATGGTCGATCTTGCTGGTCCAGAAGGTGTAATGCCTGTGGGTTTGCAGAAGCCCGAAAATCAGCTTTATCGAGGGAAACGTCTCTCTGAGATTGCAGCTATGCGTGGACAAGACTGGGTGGACACGGTTTTTGATCTGTTGCTATCCGAAGCACAACGGATCAGTACGATCTATTTCATGATGACCGAGGAGAACATCTGCAAGCAATTACAGCAACCCTGGATCAAGATTTCTACCGATGCAGGAGGCCTCGATCCGGTCTGGGGTAAAGAACTCGGCCCTACCCATCCTCGATCTTATGGTACCTATCCCCGGGTCTTGGGCAAATATGTCCGGGAAGAAAAGGTGCTCACCCTCGAAGAGGCTATTCGGAAGATGAGTTCCGCAGTGGCAGCTCGTCTTGGTCTGCGTGATCGTGGACTTTTGCTGCCTGGTCTATATGCTGATGTGGTAATCTTCGATCCAGCGACTATCCATGACCGGGCTACTTTTGAAGAGCCGCATCAGCTTTCGGTTGGGGTGCGGGATGTCTGGGTAAATGGTATACGTGTGGTCAAAAATGGCACGCATACCGGCGCTACACCCGGACGCATTGTGTATGGACCAGGACGAGGGTAGATTTTACAGGCAAAAGCTGGCGTTTGGTGAGATATTTCTCCAGATACGAGAGTTACTCCAACAGGAAGGTTGGGGGTTCTATTAAGAGCGCAAAAGAGAGCTCCATAAGAGAAATGATACCCTCAGCACTCTTAGGCCACACCGAGCAGATAAATCTCAACGGCTTTACCCTGAGTTATAACGAATGGCCGGGGAAGAAGGGGCCATTACTCTGTTTACCCGGTATAACTGGCCACAAAGGTCGTTTTACTAACCATATTGTGTGCATGTTGTCCGAAGAAGCCTAGATTACTCGCGCTCCTACCTTGCATCGCAAACGAGCCTTGCTCGCCAAGGTGGAAGACAAAGGGAGGTGCAGACTTAACCAGAGAGAATCCGGATTCCCTGGTGTTTTTTTCGAGAGGCGGCTGCCTACCGGAATATCCAACTCGTGGAGCTACCGAAAGGAGATTGGGTCTTTAGTATGCTACACCAGTATCTATTTGATGCAGCAGAAATGGTACGTCTAAAGCGCCTGGTACAAAGCCAGTATCCTCCCCTGGCGCATGCAGCAGCAAAAATTCGCACGGAAGAGATTTATCATTATTATCGCCACACCTCTACCTGGAGTACCGATTGGATTACAGATGAGGCCAGAGAAAAACTGAAAGCCTTTGGGTTGGCTCCACCCCCAAAACAGAGGGGTAATCTGGAGATCCTGCTTTCGGATACTGCTACTTGCCCCTATTGTGATTCCCCCAATACCATACTCAAGAATACCTTTGGCCCTACCCTCTGTCGAGCGATTTATTATTGTAATGGCTGCCAGCAACCCTTTGAACAGTTTAAGCCGCTGTAAGAAAAGGAGAGTTACTACCTTTGCCTGAAAATATTGATAGGCATGTTTGGCAAGGGAAAGGAGTAAAAAGATGGCTAATTATCAAACCATTTTGTACGAAAGAAATAACTGGGTTGCCCTGATCACTCTCAATCGACCGGAGCGTCGTAATGCCATTACCAATGCGATGCTTGGCGAATTGATGCAAGCATTCAAAAATGCCCAAGAGGATACTGCTGTGCGGGTTATTCTGCTTACCGGGGCAGGAAAGGGATTTTGCGCTGGACAGGATTTACAAGATTTGCCCAGAGGTAGGGGGGATAACTACATCTATGAACATCTCGCCACCCGGTATAATCCCTTGATTGCCTTGACACGTGCTATAGAAAAGCCTATCATCGCAGCGATCAATGGAATAGCAGCCGGGGCAGGCGCCTCGCTGGCTCTTGCGTGTGACCTTCGTATTATGGCAGATGACGCCAGCCTCTTACAAGCCTTTAGCAACATCGGCCTCATTCCGGATTCTGGCTCTACCTGGTTTTTAGTCCGCCAGGTGGGGTATAGCCGTGCTTTTGAATTAGCGATTGAAGGGGAGCGGATTCCAGCCTCTCGTTGTTTAGAATTGGGCTTGACTAATCGAGTGGTGGCTGCAGAGTCTTTACTAAGCGAAGCTCGGTCCTGGGCGGAAAAATTAGCTCGACGTGCTACTTATGCCATCGGTCTAACCAAACGTGCTATGAATAAAGCAATGACCAGTACATTGATGGACGCCATGGAAACTGAGGCACAACTTCAGCAACTGGCCAGTGAGAGTCAGGATTTTGCAGAGGGGATGAAAGCTTTTCAGGAAAAACGCCCTCCGGTATTTCAGGGACGATAGATAAGACGGTTACATTAATCTGATCTTCTGGTATGCACCTATAGCTACATTATCCTGGGTGAGAGTAGATGTGAGGGTAAACATGCCATCAGAGCAAGAGGTCACTTATTGGAGCTACCTGCAACTAGAGCAACTCTTAAACCTGCAAGGAGGGCTAGAGGGTAATGAAACCAGGCTCTCTGAAGATGAAATACACTTTATCGTAGTACATCAGGTGTTTGAGCTCTGGTTCAAACTGATCCTCAGAGAACTCTATACAGCACGGAACAGAATGGCCGCCCCGCATGTCGTGGAGGAAACTATCCCTTACGTGGTTCATCATCTGCGTCGGATAAATGAGATTTTCAAGCTGGCTATCGACCAGTTTCGGGTGATGGAAACGCTCACACCACAAGACTTTCTTACCTTTCGGAACAAGCTTGGGACGGCCAGTGGTTTTCAGTCTTTGCAGATGCGAGAAATCGAAGCTCTTCTTGGTCCACCCTCATTACCCTCTACTTCAAACCTTCCTGATCCTGTCCAGCAGCTCCAGGAGATGGCCAGCAAATCATCCTTTGGAGAACGAGCCCTGGAGAGAATCCAGCGGCTGCACCAGGAAAAATCGCTACGGGATGCACTGCATGACTGGCTGTATCGTACCCCCATTCAGGGATCCAGTCCAGGTACCCTGGAAGATCAAAGAGTGGTGGAGACCTTCCTGCAAGAATATCTAACCGCTTTGGAACACTATCAGGAGATGCAAATAGCTCAGCACATAGCTGGGGGGGCGAACGAACGGACGATACGCTCTCAGTATGCGGCGAGCTTGCGTATGGCGCAAGAGTTCCTCCTGGCCAGCGATACAGCCGAGACAGAACGGTTTCGAGCCAGACGGATCCGGGCCGGGATACTCTTCATTGAATCCTATCGTGAGCTTCCTTTACTGGCCTGGCCACGATTACTCATCGATACGGTAGTCGAGATGGAAGAGTTATTCGTCCTGTGGCGTACTCGTCATGCTCGAATGGTTGAACGCATCATCGGTCGCCGTATCGGTACCGGTGGATCATCGGGGGTAGAATATCTGGATCAGACCACACGATACCGTGTTTTTCCAGAACTGTGGGCCGTGCGCACTTGCTTGCTCCCCCATGACCAGCTTCCCCCACTTCAGAAACCAGAAGTGTACGGTTTTGCAGTTACCCTTTGAAAACCCCCTATTGAACCTCAACCAAACGAAGACAGGAAAAGAGCCTTCCCAGCTTTCTCTGCTCTCCTGAGGCCAGAGTAGTGGTGAGTGCCAAGTTTAAGTAAGAGCCCCATATCTTCACAACACTCAGCACTGAGAGGAGGTGGGCAAATTCTCAGGCGCTTTTGACCAGAGCCGCGGCACGGAGAGGAAACTGATATTTTTCTATCAAACCGAGTGCTCTTACAATCTCCACCCCTCGTTTCAGCTCTTCCCCTTCGAGGTTCCGGTATGGTCTCCTTAAATCACCCGCCGGAAGTCCCAACGCTTTTGCCAGTGATTTGACCGGTACCGGATTGACTCGAGAATAATGGAAATGAAAAAGGGGTAATAGCTTTAAATACAGCTCTCGGCACTGCTCGGCATCGGCAAACGATTGCCAGGGCTTAGACAGCGTAGCCATTTCCGCTGGAGCTATATTGCCGGTCATGTTCGCGGTGCCCTGTCCCCCTAAGGACATGACCTGCATCACCAGTCCCAGATGCGGAGAGTCACAGCACATCAAAGAAAGCTCTTTTTTCGCTGCAGCAATCTGCGCAATCTGGCCGGGTCGAGCCGTAGCTTCCTTATCCACTACAATATTGGGATGCTCGGCTAAGCGGATGATAGCCTCAGCCGGGAGATCGGTCTTTACCCTGCTCGGGTTATTATAAATCCCAATCGGAATGGTACTCGCATCGGCCACTTCCAGGAAGAAATGGACGGCATCTTCTACCGAGGCACAGATGTAAGCAGGAGCGGTGATAATAGCCCCGTCTGCCCCTTCTTGTGCTGCGTAACGTACCATCTCAATGGTACTTTCGGTGTTGTTTCCAGTACAGCCATAAAACAGGAGCATCTCATTTTTGCGAAATTTCACTGTTTGGGAAATGATTTTGTGTCTCTCTTCCTGGGTAAGTAATGATACTTCACCGGTAGACCCCATGATCAACAGCGCACTCGTCCCATGGGCAGCCTGGAAATCGATGAGAGTCCGAAACCCTTCAAAATCTACTGTGCCATCCCGATTAAACGGAGTAATCAACGCCACAAATGAACCTTCGATCTTCAGTTTGGCCATGACCGTATCCTCACAATGGAACAAGATGATGCAATCTACTTAATCCCTCTGGTTAACCTAAAACTTCCCCAAACCATAGCATAGAGAAAAAGGGAAAGTCAAACCAGAAGACAAATACTGTATATCGAACGTTTTGATCCCGAGAATCCCCTCCGGTAACAGTTTCAGGGAGAATGGTGTCAGACAGCACAATATCACGAAGTGATATCAATTTGCCATAGGAATGGAGCATACCCTGTGTTACTCTGAGTCTTTCATGCTGTTCAGGATAAACTTTGCGAAGCATCTCACCCCTTTCCACAAGAGACCCATCGCGGAGTTTATCCCGAAGCGTAGCGCAGGGTTGAATGGCTTTAACCCTTTCCAGGTGTTTCTTAAGCGGTTCTTTGAGAGAGAGCGGTAGCATGGTCACACGGTCTTTTTGGCCTTTGGCATCCCGGGAAAAGAATAAACCTTTTCACCGAACAAGAACGGATCTCGTTTTCGCTCGAAGTACCGGAGACTTTTAACTTTGGCTTTGATGTAGTTGATCCAGGGGCTGAAGACCCTACCAAACTGGCCCTACTCTGGGTTGATGATGATGGTCACAATAAGCGATACGCTTTTGCCGACATCCGGCGAGAGTCGAATCGATTTGCCAGTGTCTTGCAAGGAAGAGGAGTGCAGCAGGGAGATTGCCATACGGGTGAAACCAAAGCGACCCACTGGACTATTTCAGGAGTATTGGAAAAATCCAGAAGCAACGAGCAAATCTTTTCAGGAGGAGTGGTATATTACGGGAGGCCGAGGAATACCAGATGAAGAGGTCTACTTGAGGTGTGTAGGTCGAGCTGACGATGTGATAATCAATGCAGGTTACCGTATAGGTCCATTTGAAGTGGAAAGTGCCCTCATTGAACACGAAGCCGTAGCCGAATCCGCAGTAGTGGCCAGCCCAGATCCTCTCCGTGGGCATATTGTCAAAACCTTTGTGGTATTAGCCCCAGGATGCCAGCCTTCGCCAGCGCTCGTAGAAGACCTCCAGGAATATGTCAAGCGGGTAACCGCTCCGCATAAATATCCACGAGAGATCGAATTTGTTCCCGATTTACCCAAAACTATCAATGGCAAAATCCGGCGTGTGGAGCTGCGCCAGCGTGCACTGGCGCGTAAAACGCAGGAGAAGAGAAGCCATGAGGATTAAAAAGATTCTCCCCTTGCCTACTGCTCTGGAGGGTGAAACAAATTCTCTCCCTTCCTTAGCTACTCCAGATACAGGATAATTTGATCTCCTTCCACAGTCACTGGATAGGTCTTGACCCGCATCTTTGGATCATAAAGGGCTTGTCCGGTTTTGATATCGAATTCCCAACTGTGCCAGGCACATTTCAAAATCTCCCCTTCCCGCTCATATCCTATCCGATAGGTTTCCGGAGAAGTGACATGCGGACGCAATCGGCCAGAACATAAAGGGGCTCCTTTATGGGGACAGACATTCTTCAGGGCATAAAACGTCCCCTGGATGTTAAAGACTCCAATTCCTCCTTTTCCACCTACCGGAACAATTTTCCTTTGTCCAGGTGGTAGATCCTGTACCTTGGCGACGATATAGCGTTTCATTGTGCTTTTCTTGTATCCTCTCTTTGACCTTTATCTTGCCTTTATCCCCTTTTGTCCCCTAGTCTCTCCCATTGAGAGGAAGCCCATACAGCTCGCTTGCGGTTTCTCCAAAGATGCGACGCTTGAGATCAGCAGGGATCCCTGGGAGGACAGTAATTGGATCATCCCAATCCCAATGTGGATAGTCACTGGCATAGACCAGGAGTTTATCGGCATGGAGCCATTCCAGAAATTTTTTCAGATCCGCATGGGTGGGTGGTTGCTCCATCGGCTGAGAACCAAAGCGGATGTGCTGGAGGATATATTCGCTGGGGAGTTTTTTGACCCAGGGCGTGTAATCCCGCACTGCTTTCCAATCCGCATCCATATGCCACATCAAGCCGGGTACCCAAAAGGTATCGTGTTCAATGAACAGAAATTTGAGCCTGGGAAATTTCTCAAAAACCCCTTCACAGATTAGACTCACTACATGAGCCATGGCAATCTGGGGGCGAGCCATACGCATCTCCAGGTAATAAGAAGGATAACCAGCCGCAGTCGGTGGATTGGAAACCCCAGCCCCTTCGGCGCCAAAATGCACACAGATAACCAGATCATGACTCTCTGCAGCTTCGTAAATAGGATGATAAAAACGATTGCCAAAAGGCATCCGGGCTCCAGCCGGCATAATAACCTGCACCACCGCTGGATGGTCACCCAATCGATGAATCTCGGCAGCGGCCTGCACAGGATCGGTAGGAGCAATGGTGATGGAGGCACGAAATCGAGGATCTGCTTTGATCCAGTTTTCTATAGTCCAATCGTTAAAAGCTCGACAGACCGCAGAGCCGTAGTCAGCATCAGGGTGAACCGCTGTCCCGTATAAACCTGAGCCGGTCAAGATCGCATAGTCAATCTGATAGAAATCGAGGTGTTGCTTCCGGGCCAGCTCAATGTTGCTCGAAGGATGCTGGTTTTGTCCTTCCCACAACTCTGCCCGACAGCCACTTTGCGGCATATTGGTGTATCCAACGGTGGGCATCATTAGCCCAAAATCTTTGATGTATTCTACATAATGTCGAGGCAAGAAGGGAAAGAGATCCTCGGGTTTGTTGATCCCATGATGGACGTCACAATCAATGATAGGAAAGGCTTTGGCCTTCCGACCGGAAGCTTGTCGATGTGCGGTTGTCGTGGGGTGAACAGTCATTTCCATGCTGATGATCTCCTTACAGGTTATTCATTTACTGATCTACCACCGAGCCATCTCGATGTAAACGCGTTTGCACTTTGCGAGGCTTATAGGGATGTCGTTCCGCAGCGTCTTCTGCTAGCTTGATCCCTATTCCAGGCACCTCTGGAATGATCAAAAACCCACTGTCCAATTTCAAGGGACTTTTGACGATTTCGCTCTTGGGAGGTTCTCCTTCTCCCAGGGGGTATTCTTGCAAGGCAAAATTCGGGATACAGGCGGCGAGCTGAATACAGGCTGCGGTACTTACCGGACTGAGCGGGTTATGCGGTACCACCCCTACATGATGCGCTTCGGCAAGGGCGGCAATCTTTTTGCAATGCGTTAAGCCTCCAGCCATACAGACATCAGGCCGTACGTACTGCACCGCTCCTCGACGTAAAAGCGCTTCGAATTCGAAAATAGTATGCAATCGCTCGCCAGTAGCAATCGGAATATGGATGTTTTGCGCTACCAGGGCCATCGCATCAAAATTGTCCGGTAGAATAGGATCCTCATAAAAAAAGGGATGAAATTCCTCGATTCCACGGGCAAGCACAATGGCTTCGGCAGGAGTCAGACGTCGATGAATCTCGATACAGAGATCAACCTCATCCCCGACCGCTTCTCGATAACGGCCCACAGTCTCAATCGCATCCCTAATCTTCTGTGCATGCGTCTGAAAGAAAGGCACCTCGCGGGGTTCGTCTAAAAAGGGGGTCAAGTGACCCACCGCAGTAAAGCCTCGCTTTTTGGCCTCTATACACCCCTGAATCAGTTCTTCTTTGGTCTCGCCAAAGACATGGTAGTATACTCGAGCTTTCTCACGACACTTTCCACCAAGGAGTTGATAGCAGGGTACCCCAAAATACTTCCCGGCAATATCCCACAGGGCGATATCAATGGCACTCAGTGCGCCCATGATAGCAGCTCCTCGAAAATGGGTCCAGCGGTAGAGATATTGCCAGTGGTGCTCAATCCGGAGCGGGTCCTGACCGATCAAATAGCGCTTAAAAGTCTCTACAGCTCCAGCCGAGGCTTCCAGATATCCCCAGGCTCCAGACTCGCCCACCCCACTGATCCCCTCATCGGTATGCACCTGAACAAAGAGGTAACGATCGACAAATATGGTTTGAATATCCACAATTTTCACTGTGCACTCTTCTCCCTAATCACGATTAAAACCCCAGAGCATACCCATCACGTCGAGGGTCTGCCCCAGCCATAAGCACCCCACTGTCCGGATGCACGACAATCCCTTGTCCACCTCCTACAGTCACAGACCAGTCACCAAGCAAGGTGAGCTGGTGTCCCCGACGTTCCAGTTCTGCCCGTGTCTCAGGAGCAATTCTGTCCTCGACCAATACCTCTTTTCCGCCCATAACCCGGATACGCGGAGCTTCAATACTTTCCTGGACATTCATGGCAAACTGTAACACATTGAGGAGCATTTGAGCAGTGGTCTGGAGTATTCCATAGCTTCCTGGAGTACCGATGGCTAAACATAACTTGTCGTTTCGGAAAACCTGCGTAGGGCTCATGTTGCTGGCACAACGTTTTCCAGGGGCAATCAGGTTCCGGTCACCAGCCGCAGGGTCTATCTCAAACCATTTGCTGAGGTTATTCATCAGGATTCCAGTCTTTCCGGCAACCAGACCACAGCCAAAGGCATTCCCCAGAGTCTGGGTAATGCTGATCACATTTCCCTCTCCATCAGCCGCACAAAGATGGGTGGTCTCACCGGAACGAAACTCCGAAGGGATTCCAGGTTTCAGAGCATCAGGAGGGACGGAGCGGGTAGCTCGTTCACCAGAAACCAGCGCAGCATGTTCTGGATTCAGTGCAGTCCGCCGGTGGGCTGCATAGGCTTTACTCACCATTTCCCACACGGGAATATCAACCACATCTGGATCACCGCAGTAAGCAATACGATCGGTCACGGCAAGTTTTACTGCTTCGATAAAATGGTGCAAATACGTCGCAGAGTTATGCCCCATATCCGATAAAGGAAAATCTTCCAGGATATTCAGCGTTTCCAGAATTTGAAATCCATTAGAGTTTGGCGAAGTGGTAAAAATAGTATAATCATGAAATGTAGTATGAAGAGGTTTTTGCCATCGCGGACGGTAAGCAAGCAGATCATCTTTAGTGAGGAGTCCCCCTTCTTCAGCACTGAAATCAGCGATAACCCCTCCAATCGAACCGCTATAAAACTCTTCCATGCCACCCTGAGCCAAAGCGGTAAGCGAATCGGCTAGCGCAGGTTGACGGAAGATGTCACCTGGCTGGAGCGTTTTCCCTCCGGGAAAAAAGATGGTAGCGGTATCTGGATGCATGGTCAAAAGATCTCGATTTTCAGCAATAAAACGGGCATTAAGAAAACTAAGCGGATAACCATCCCTGGCCAGCTCAATCGCTGGTGCAAAAATCTCCTTTCGGCTCAGGACACCATACTCCTGCTGTAAGGTGAGCCAGCCAGCCGGATTCCCGGGCACAATCGGGACCTTGATCCCAACTTCTCGGGTTGTTTCGGTGAAAACCTCCGGAGTAGCCGCCTGCGGAGCACAACCACTAAAGTTGAGCATACGTGGTGGGTTCCCTCGAATACTTACCAGGGCAAACCCAATTCCCCCCATCCCAGACATGTATGGTTCGACTACATTCAATGCCGCTGCTGCTGCAATCACCGCGTCTATGGCATTTCCTCCTCGACGAAAAATCATCATTCCGGCTTCAGATGCCAGATTGTGAGCTGTAGTTATTACTCCGCGACGTCCCATGATAACAGGTCGATGAGCTTTTAGTGGTCCTCCTTTGGGCATGCTGGACATGACAGTCTCCTTTAGCTATAAAATATCAGGACAGACAGCAGAACCGGAATCGTAAGTGCTATCTATAAAAAAGCTTTCTAGAGAATTTCTCAGGGTCTTGTTGCGATTCTATCATACCGGGAAAGAGTTGTAAAGCACGACCAACGAACTTCAGCTTGACATCCCCTCTATCTCCTCCTATAGTGGGTTCTCAAGCTGGGCAAGTGATACAGAAGGGGGTTATACTGAGGACCATAAGATGAGGCTTTTCCTTTTTCATTAAGGATTTACCAATCTCATATATCCAGGTTTTCCTATCTTATGGTTGCTCAGCAGAGGAACGCATAGCGGGTAAGTCTCGCCATGTCATTCTGAGTCCTTCGTTTCACTCAGAGCCTGTCCTGAACCGTGTGAAGGAATAAACTGTGCGAAGAATCTCTTAGTTTGGTAGTAGGGTACAAGAGAGCCTTCATTCCATTCAGGATGACAAGGAGGATGATACCCATTTTATGAGTTCGCGTAGTGAAGGGACAACCATAATTGGAACAGGGGTATTCTATAGGCTTAAGAATTCCATACATGGGGGGTTGCTATGCTCGTTGAATTGCCACAAATCGTGGCCGCCCAGAAGGTTATTGCTGGTCGTCTACATCACACACCAGTTATGGGCTCGACATCTCTCAGTCGTCGTCTAGGGGTGAATTTATTCTTTAAAATGGAGTTATTTCAGAAGACCGGCTCCTTTAAACCACGGGGGGTCCTGAATAAGCTTCAGCATCTGACTCCCCAGGAGAAAGCACGCGGTGTGATCACCCTCTCCGCCGGGAATCATGCGCAAGCCCTGGCCTATGCGGCGACCTTCTCCGGCATCCGTTCTACAGTGGTTATGCCCTCCGGTAGTATACAGGGAAAGATAGAGGCCACAAAAGGTTATGGGGGGGAGGTGATCTTGACCGAAGGGAATTTGTTGGAGGAATGTTTGCGGATTCAAGAAGAACGTGGATTAACGTTGATCCATCCCTTCGATGACCCGTTGATTATTGCCGGAGCGGGAACCGTAGGGATGGAGATTCTCGAAGATCTTCCCGATGTGGAGGCGGTGATTGTCGGGATCGGTGGTGGTGGCCTTATTTCCGGTGTGGCAACGGCGATCAAAAGCCAAAAACCGGCTACTCGAATTATTGGCGTAGAACCAGTCGGCGCACCCGGGATGACCAGAAGCCTTCAGAGCGGAGCACCTGTCCATCTGGATCGGATACAGACCATTGCGGATGGTCTGGCCGCTCCTTTTGCTGGTAAGTATACCCTGGCCCATGTGCAGAAGTATGTAGATGAAATAGTCCTGGTGTCTGATGAGGAGATTATCGAGGCAATGGTGCTATTGCTTGAACGATGCAAAGTGGTCGCCGAACCGGCTGCTGCAGCGACCCTGGCCCCTTTACTCGCGCAAAAGGGGGGAATTGCAGCAGGCACTACCGTGGTCTGCCTTCTCAGTGGAGGGAATATCGATCGGCAACGGCTCAGGTCAATATTATAGCAAGCATGTTCACACTTGCCCAACGGAGTGGTGATTTTTTGCCTTAGTATAACCTCCGATGATACCTCTAACATCTGGCTCTCGTACTCTCTACTCCAATCTGTTGATTCACCTCACGACAGATTGCTTTCAACTGATTCACCTGGTCAAATCCCAGACGCCGAATGGCGAAGGCGGTTTTATTGTGATTCAACGGTTCTTCTATATCTACCCATTGCCGACATTTTTCTCCATCCGGGGTTCCAGGGATCGGGGCAAATTCTGAGAGCATGACCCGCACCCCTTCTCGACTGCACAAACGCATCGACTCCACTACCCCCTGTCCTTCGCCGTCTGGATGCGCCAGGATGATATAGGCAGTCACCGAGGAAGCCCCTGCTGCGTGTAAGGCGCGCACGGCCTGCACAAACTCTTCCGTATACACCTTTCCACCCGTCTTCCGCTGCCACTCGTACGCCTTACTCTCGAATCCCAAATAAAACGATTGGAACCCTGCTCGTACCATAAGCCGGGCAAGTTCGGGTGTGATGAAGCGAGCATTCAGGGCGTTTGGGGTATGAAACGCTACCTGGATACCGTCCTGGAGCACTCCTTCGAGAAAGGGCACCAAAACTGTAGCAGGCTTGAAGAGGAGGGCATCATCGTAAAACGCGACATGCCGTACCCCGAGTCGAACGAGATAGCGGAGTTCTTCCAAACACGCTTCGGTGGGTCTGGCCGTAAATCTTGGATAGACTGCAGGGACTGAGCAATAGGTACACCGAAATGGACAGCCTTCGGTTAATTTCAGGACCCCAACTGTACAGGGTTCCCCTTCCCAAAAAGGAAGGCCCTGATCTGGGGTGAGACCGAGAAATCTGGCCAGAGTCTGTATCTCTAGACCGGTGTGTACGAAATCTGCTCCGAGCGAGTGCGCATGAGCTGGACAGAGGGTGGCATAAACTCCTCCCAGGACAATTTGGGCCCACGGTTGATGGAGACGGACATCCTCAATAACCTCCTTGACTCCCAGGTACCAGTAGGTCATTACCGTTTGAATCATCACCACATCAAACCTCGCTGTTTTCAGAAAAGCCTGAAATTCTTCCCGTGGTCTACCGAACCGCTTAAAGTATCGTGGAACATCTGCAAATTCCGGTGGTTTAGCTATGGGAGTAGCGAGGAATTTTCCCCGCCCTCTGTTATCACGTTTCGTGGTGGTAAGATACTCAAAGAGAGTGAGCTGGGCTGTCTGCCTGAATCGTCCAGCTACCCGGAGCATACCATACGGTTTTAGCCAGAAATCGTAGGCGGAAAAATCATAGATCGGTGGATTGACCAGTAAAATACGCATCACACGCCTCTCAGTTTCCTGAAGCATTCATGGTGAGTTTTGATGTTTGATTTCTATTCTAGCATACCTGTCAGCGGAAGGGGAGAAGAGTTCGGAAAGAGACAAACACCTCTTTGCTCCTTCGGCTTGAGTTATTAAATTTCTCTATATTTTGCTTGCATTACTCGGCATGGAGAAATCATGGAGAAATATATTACAGAGAAGTACCTTCGCCATAAAATTGAGTGGGTATTCACCAATTCGACTGGTTCGCCTGGTGGCTAGAGTTATCCTGAGCCGAAGACGAGGCATTTCACTCTGGAGATAGTTCACGGAGATTATTCCAGCCTCGTGTTCAGACAGGCTGTGAGCGAAGCTAAAGGCTCATCTGATATGGTGAAACACGCTCGCGATAAGGTCTTCAATTGGAGCAGAGAAGGGAGAAAGGATCCCTCGCGGCTTCCACACATACGAGCCGGTAACGGCCTCGATTTCGTTGTCACCTACACGCATCCAGATCGTCCCTTCCAGCACGTATGACAGCTCGTCCTCTTCCGATGGAAGTGTGGCTCGACGATGACGCGCGGAGCAACCGGATGCTCGACGATGGCGAAGGCACCACCCGTCTGCTCCCCGCGCACCTTGAAATGCACACCGATGCCGCCAAGATCAACAAGTGGACCCTTGCCGGGTGGAATGAAAATATTGGACATAGCAACTTTACCTATTGTGTTGATCCTAGTGGACATGGCTCAATGCAGCGGTGGTCCAACGATCTCGATGCCGTGGGCGCGTGCGGTCTCGGTCAAGAGTTGGATAGCCTCGGAAGTTGGCTCCCCAGAGCGGGGTGGCAACGTCGGTTGCTCAGCCGGACGTGCCAGCGCACGGACGAAGCGTTCAAAGTCACCGCGCGTGGTCACTGTCAGCCATCGCGCTCCCGTCACCGATTCCACCCGATAGGTGTGCGGTACGCCCTTCGGTGCCAACAGGCTTTGCCCAGCAACAAGCCGCCGCTCTTCCTGTGCAACTTGGAATCGTAACTCCCCTTCTAACAGATGGAAAGCTTCATCCTCCGTGCGATGAACGTGCAATGGTGGCGAGTCTCCGTAAGGGGCATGATGTTCGAGAAACGAGATGCCATCGCCGCCCTCATTGTTGGCAATGTGAATGGTCAACAGGGTATCAAGGAACCAAAGATGACAAGTCGTTGAAGCAACAGGCGCCATTTCGATTTCTCCTTCAGATTAGAGTTGCCAAATGCGCGAGTTGAGCAGTGCCCGAAGGGCAAAGGAAAATTGTGATTCTGCAGGATACCAGCACCACCTGACTCCCTTGGGCACCTTCTCTTGCTCTACAAGCCTTTGATAACTTTGTCCGGTTTTCTGAAGATCCTTTGAGCTTTTGGAAGACGTTTTATAGAGAACTCATAGCGGGTATGGTTCTTTTGTCATCCCGAAGCGGAGGGAAATCTTATCTTCATCCTGAGCAAAGTGGAGGATCTCGTTTGAAGAGCTGTAAGATTTTGAGATTCTTCGCACAGTTTATTCCTTCACACGGTTCAGGACAGGCTCTGAGTGAAATGAAGGACTCAAAATGATATGCGGAGACTTACCCGCTATGCGTTTAGATCAAACCGGACAAAGAAATCTGTGTTTTGTATAGAGGCCGGGTTCAGACAGGTGCTGTGCAGGTCAGGAACCATTTACACAAGGCCACGGTGAAGGATAAAGAAAATCTGCTGGCATTCACCTGGAGTGGCATGTACACAATCAGGAGATAGCTCATAGTACAGGATTCTGCCTCTAAAAAGTCAAGAAAATCAGAGTGGGATGAAGCCTGAGATCAACGAGTATTCCTCCTTTTCTGCCAAGAGTATTTCAGTTTTTATTGCATTTTTCTACTTGACAGAAATGTGCAAAATGATTATAGTGAGCAAAAATGTGCAAAATATGCAACAAAATGGACAAGAGTATGGGCGTACCTTTAGAGCGAAAAGAGCTTATTCTCCGCTGGCTGGAAAGAGTCGAGTTTCTCACGGTGGCGGAACTGGCCGATAAACTCCGCGTCTCCAGTGCCACCATTCGGCGCGATCTCGCTGAGCTGGCCAAAGAGGGATTACTGGTGCGTACGCATGGGGGCGCCATGTCCCGGAGCCGTTTTGCGTTGGAACCCCCTTACCAGGCCAAAGAAATTGCCTATATAGAGGAAAAACGACGCATCGGACGACAGGCGGCTGCTTTGGTCCAGGACGGGGAAGCGATTTTTATCAACGCCGGAACCACGGCTCTGGAGCTGGCCAGGAATTTGAAACAGCGTCAAGAACTGACCGTCATGACCAATGGGATCGATGTTGCCCTCGAGCTGCTCTCGGCTCCGGATATTCTGGTGATACTCACCGGTGGGATTTTACGCGAAAAAACGCTGGCACTGGCTGGCCCCTTAGCAGAGCAATCGGTACGGGATTTGCGGGTTACCAAAGCCTTTTTAGGTGTTAATAGCGTAGATCTCCGACGAGGCATCGCTATGTACAGCCAAATGGAAGCGGAAGCAAATAAAGCCTTTGTCGAGATAGCGGAGGAAATCACGGTGATTGTTGATGCCAGTAAATTTCATACGACCGCTTTTGCCCTTATTGCTCCCCTGACTTCCATTCACCGCGTGATTACGGATAATCGGGTAACTCTGGATATTGTAGAATACCTCCAGGATCATCATATTGAGGTAATTGTGGTTTAAGTTAAAGAAAGGAAATGATTATATGGCACACTCTTACTCCTGGCCCTGGGGACTTTCCACCTGGCTCTATGCAGAGGACGAAGGTCTGACTGCTCTGGAGAAGCTTGCTGCGGACGGAGTGGAGCATGTCGAGTTGTGGGCTAATACCTGCCAGTTCGATCCCCGGGTGTCTCCACCGGATCCTCGGACAGTGAAGCAAAAGCTGAACGAGCTGCACCTCAACCCCCATTCGCTCCATACCCCTTTTTCAGCCTTTGATGGGCAGTTAGGTATGGAAGAACGAAAACAGACCTGGCTCACCGAAACACAAAAATCACTCCACTATGCGGCGATGGTAGGAGCGGAGATTGCCGTAGTGCATCCGATCTTTTTCACGCAACGACCTGGAGAAGAGATGGTTGTGAATGATTGTGGAGAAGACTTGTTGCGAGAAGTGATCCGCTATGCCCGCACCCAGGGGGTACGGATTGCCCTGGAAAATATGCGTAGACAACGGACTACACAGTTTGCCCATACAGCCCAGCTCCGGTCGTTGATCGAGCGCTTGGGTGACGATACGGTGGGCATTTGTCTGGATCCTGGACATGCGCTGAGTAGTGGGACAGATCTCTCTCAAGAGGTGCATGATGCCGGTGAACTCCTGATCACCCTGCATGTCAATGATAATCGACAAGGGGATCATGATCTGCATCTAGTTCCAGGGGAAGGAGAGATAGATTGGGAACAGTTTGTCAAGGATTTAAAGGATATTCGTTATAATAGCGTCTTTCTTCTCGAACTGAGTGGTCGATCAGGTCCTTCACAGGTTTTGCAGAAGACGCGTGTTTTTCTAGAACGCTATCTTGGAAACAGGGGTGAGGGATAAGAAGAATTATGCGGAAAATGATTATTATTGGTGCAGGACGAGGAAAACGCCTGATGCCCTTTACCGAAGAGATCCCAAAATGCTTTGCGCCGGTAGCCGGAAAGCCTATCCTCTCCTGGATTGTGGAGGCACTTAATGCTGCCCAGATTCAGCAGATTGTATTTATCGGCGGGTACAAAATAGAAAAAGTCCGTGAAACTTATCCTCACTTCACCTTTTATCACAATACCAACTGGGAGCAGAATAACATTTTGACCTCACTCTTCTATGCGGAGGAAGAGATGAAAGAGGGGTTTCTCTGTTCGTATGCCGATATTCTCTATCGTCCTGTTGTGGTGCAAAAGCTGTTGCAGAGCAAGGCGGATATTACACTGGCCGTAGATACCGCCTGGCGACAGCGGTATCAAAAACGACATACCCATCCGGAAACCGATGCGGAAAAAGTCCTGGCCAGAGGAGATCGGGTGATCGCCATCGGCCGTCATCTCCCCTCAGAAGAAGCCTGGGGAGAGTATATGGGAGTGGCGAAATTTAGTCCACGTGGTGCTGCTCTCCTCCGTCACCACTATCACCGCGTGGTGCAAGAGTTTGATGGGAAACCCTTTCAGAAGGCCCCCTCTATCCAAAAAGCTTACTTAATCGATATGTTTCAAGAGCTGCTCGATCAAGGGGTAACCATTCAGAAAGTGGATATAGCGGGCCAATATATGGAGATCGATACGACTGAAGACTATCTGATTGCCCTTCAGGAATGGCGATGAAAGGAATCGATTATGCAGAGAAACGCATCTGCTCAACCCCAATTCTTATTTCCGGCCTCGGTGGTGGGAAGCATGCCGCGTTCCCAATTTGTGCGGGATTTGCTCCACCCAGCCTATCGCGCACGAGTCTCTCCAGAAGAATGGCAACAACAGATGGATGCTGCTGTCTCTTATATTATCGCTCTTCAGGAAGCGACAGGAATAGATATCATCTCGGATGGAGAGTGGCGACGACTCTCCTACATAGGGATCATTGCGGATATTATGAATGGATTTGAACGCACTTTTCGCGATGGGCATAGCTGGCATACGGTGATTGAACCGATGACCTGGAACAATCCTGGTCTGGTGGCCAAAGAAGCGAGATTTTTGAAAGCCCGGACTACCCGCATGACCAAGGTGTGTCTCCCCTCTCCTTATCTCTTAGGGCAACGGATGTGGGATCCCGAACGCTCTCGAAAAGCCTATCCTACCCGGGAGGCGTTTATGAATGCGCTGGTACCAGTATTGCGTCATGAATTGCTTGCAATCCGGGATGTAGGGGTGTCCGTAGTTCAGTTTGATGATCCACATCTCTGTCTCTTTGTGGACCGGGAGATCCGCAGTCAATATGACCAACCTGAGCGCGAGATGGACTATTGTGTGGATCTGATCAATCAAATCATTTCCGGAATTGAAGGAATCACCATCGCAATTCATCTGTGTCGTCGAAATAAGGGAAGAGCGGGATGGATTGGTCAGGGAGGCTATGAACCGATTCTTCCTTTTCTCAAGCGGTTACAGGTACACCAGTTTGTCCTGGAGTTTACCATTCCAGTGGCTGGCGATATGGCGGTTCTCAAAGAGTTACCCGATGACAAGACCATAGGTCTCGGTTGTGTCGATTGCCGGGGAGAACATATCGATACCCCCGAAGAGATCGTGAGTCGAGTCGAGCAAGCCCTTCGTTACCTGCGTCCCGAGCAGATCGTGCTGAACCCGGACTGTGGTTTTGCTCCAGGGAATATGGCTGATATCCCGATTGATGAAGCCTATCGCAAACTTCAGTCTGAAGCTCAGGCTGCGCAGATTCTTCGAGACAAATATGCCTGAGAGAAAGAGCAGAGGAGTAAGGGTAATGGTCGATTCCCAGAAAGAGACATTTCATCGGTACGCTTCGAGTAGTCTCTGGGAGAAAGTAGATCTTCTAGTCCCCTATCTTTACCTTAGCCCAGCAGGACTATTTTTGATCATCTTTATCTACTTGCCGGTGCTATCTGCCTTCCTGCTCGGCTTTTTCAAATGGAATATCCGGGAGCAGAGTGAATTTGTAGGACTCCAGAACTACCTGGCCATTTTTAGTTCGGAGGAATTTTGGAATGCCTTAAAGAATACGCTCATGTTTACCTTGGGAACTGTTCCGGTCAGCATGCTTCTCGGATTAATACTGGCTTTGCTTATCAATCGCCTCCTAATATTGAGAGCTCTATGGCGTACCGTATTTTTCCTGCCGGTAACCGCAACGCTTGTAGCGATGGCTATTGTCTGGCAACTTATCTTTCATCCCGACTATGGTATGCTCAATAATGTGCTGAATCTCTTAGGTCTCCGCTCGCAAAACTGGCTCAACGATCCAGCCACTGCCATGCTTTCGGTAGTTATCGTATTTAACTGGAGTCATACCGGATACAACATGGTGCTTTTTCTGGCTGGTTTGAGTAATATTCCATCGACCCAGTACGAAGCCGCAGAAATGGATGGGGCGGGGGTGTACAAGCGTTTCTGGCACGTCACCTGGCCCATGCTCTCTCCAGCCACTCTTTTTGTCCTGGTTATCACCATGATTCGCACCTTTCAAGCCTTTGATATTATCAAAGTGATGACCGAAGGGGGACCAATTCGCAGTACAGAGGTATTGATTTATCTCATCTACAAGGTAGCTTTTCAACATTTCCGCATGGGATATGCCTCAGCGCTCGCCTTTATCCTTTTTCTTATCCTGTTTAGTCTCACGATCTTTCAAATGAAATTCTTTGGGCGGAGGACTTTTTATCAGTAATGATTATCCTTAGCAAAAGAAGACAGCCTTTTTACACATCTTCTAAATATTACAACGAGACTTTGTCATTCTGAGGCTTGTCCTGAGCGTGAACGAAGGAACTCGATGAAGAATTTTGCTTTGGAAGGTTAGTATTCCTCAGGAGATTCTTCGCTCCTTGTAGTCGCTCAGAATGACCTAAAGAGTAAAGTCTTGTTGTAGTACTCAGAGCAATATAAGATGAATTTACTACCCCTTGTAGTAAAAGAGAAACTTGGGATTTGGATGAGAGAAAGCAGTTGTCACCTGCTTTTGTTAGGGTTGGCCATAGGATTTGTTTTTCCCTTTCTCTGGATGCTTTCTACCTCCTTTACCCCATCGGAAGAAACTCTGACCACTCAGGTGCACCTCCTCCCCAAAGACTTTACACTCAGAAACTATGTAGAGGTCTTTCGTTTTCTCCACTTTGAGAGATATCTTTTCAACAGTTTCTTCGTAGCTGTTATGGTGCTAGTAGGACAATTTCTCACCATCATTCCAGCGGCTTATGTTTTTGCCAAACGAGATTTTCCAGGAAAAAATTTTCTGTTCTATGGGTTTTTGGCCTCCATGATGATCCCGCACCATATCACGATTATTCCAGTCTATTTGCTCTTGAATAAACTGGGATGGATCAATACCTATCAGGGGTTGATTGTCCCTTTTTTTACCAGTGCTTTTGGCGTCTTTCTGCTCAGACAATTTTTTATGACTGTCCCGAACGATCTCCTGGATGCGGCGAGGATGGATGGGTGTTCGGAGGTGCATCTGATGTGGGGAGTGCTGGTACGTTCTTCAATGCCCGCACTCACCGCCTTTGCCATCTTCTCCTTTGTTCGGCAGTGGAATAACTACTTTTGGGTGCTAATCGTCGTCGAGCGAGAAGAACTTTTCACTGTCCCCTTAGCGATGGGACGGATGCAGGATTGGGAACTAGGCATTGAGTGGGGTTATGTAATGGCTGCAGCTACGGTGGCTATTGCACCTCTAGTTGTGCTCTTTTTTCTGGCCCAGAAAAAGTTTGTCGAAGGAATTACGATGACCGGATTCAAGGAATGAAAAACGCTTGTTACAGAACTGTCACTGGATAGTCATAGTTCTGTAACAAGCGCTCGTTACATTATGAGGAAATTTGTGATGATGTGGATAGCAAGAAAGGAGGCACAGATGAGAAAACGATTCGGGAAGCAGAGAAGTATTGTCCTTGGGCTGGTTATACTTGGTATCTGGAGGATATTGACTCTAGGTACTGCAGAAGCCATAGAACTTGAATTTTTTCATATTCATGGCTTAAAACCTGACTGGATCATCCGATTGGTGGAAATTTTTGAACAAAACAATCCAGACATTACGATTCAGCGTTCCGGATTCAAAAATTATGACGAGATCCTGGAAAAAACTTTAGCGCGAGTCGTGGCTGGCCGACCACCAGATATTACCATGCAGGGGCTTATTTACACCAATTTTGTCGTAGAAAATTTTGCTCCCGTGCCTTTGGATCCATTCATCGCTGAAGATCAGATTGATCTCGCGGATTTTCCTCAATCCGTCCTCAAGTTAGGACAGTATGAGGGAAAACAGATGGGATTGGTCTTTGAATACAGTGTGCCCTTAATCTTTTACAATCAGGACGCCTTTCGGAAGGCCGGAATTCCCATTAAAGATTACGACTACTCACCAACTATCGAAGAAGTGGAGGAGTGGGCAGAGAAGCTCACCGTAGATACCGATGGCGATGGAAAGATCGATCAGTGGGGGATTATCTACCCATTTGGTACTGCGGCGGAATACTGGAGGCATCAAGCTTTAGTGCAAATTTATGGCGGATATTTCACCTCTCCGGATGGTCGACAAGCACTATTAGATCAAGAACCAGCAATCAAAGCTCTCGAACACTGGGAGCGTATGGCCTTAAAAGGGTATATGCCCGTGATCACCTGGTCTCAAGCCTGGCCTACTTTTAAAGCCGGGAAAATTGCCATGGCCGCTGGAGCTTCTTCGGCGAATATCACGACCTTTTCCCGGGAGGCACAATTCGAGCTCGGTACTATGCAGATGGCACATGCGGTTAAGCGCTCGGTACCGGCCGGTGGGAACAACGTCTTTATTCTGGCCAAAGATCCAAAAAAGCAGAAAGCCGCTTGGAAGTTTATTAAATGGATCACCTCCCCCGAAGGTACTACCATTATGTCCAAAGGAACCGGTTATCTACCTGTACGCAATTCTACGCTGAAAATTCCGGAACTCATGGGTGATTACGTTGCTGCGAATCCCATGACTCATTCTGCTCTTTCGCAGGTGGATATCATGACTCCTTGGCATAACTGGCCGGGAGGAACCAGAATCCCATACCTGCTTAAGGATGCGTACTGGGAAGTTATGCTTGGTAAGAAACCAGCCCGCCAAGCAAGTATCGAGGTCAACGCCAAAATTCAAGCAGTACTTGATGAGTACTATAAGAAAAAGGAATAGCCTGAATTAGGACACAGATAGATGGACTTTTCAGAGAACTCGGTCGTTTGTCGCAACCTCAGTAAACGCTTTGGTCCAGTGACCGTACTCGAAGATCTGAATGTCGAGTTTAAAAAGGGAGAATTTACGGTACTCCTCGGCCCAAGTGGTTGTGGGAAAACCACACTTCTACGTATCATCGCTGGTCTAGAAAAACCTTCTAGTGGAGATATTTTTATTGAAGGTCAATGGGCCAATGCTATTTCGGCGAAGAATCGTGATATAGCAATGGTTTTTCAGAATTATGCTCTCTACCCCTATAAAACTGTTTACGACAACATCGCTTTCCCATTGCAAATGCGGAAAGTACCAAAAACCGAAATCAAAAAAAGAGTCTTGCGTGTAACCACCATGTTGGGTTTAAACGAGTTGTTGCAGAGAAAACCAGGTCAACTGTCTGGTGGACAAAAACAACGAGTAGCCTTAGGTAGAGCGGTAGTGAGAGAGCCAAAGGTGTTTTTGATGGATGAACCGCTTTCTAATCTTGATGCCAAACTTCGCGTAGAAATGCGAGCGGAAATTTTGAAATTATTTCATCGATTAAAGACCACCTTTATTTATGTCACCCACGATCAGGTGGAAGCGATGACCATGGGAGAGCGTATTATTATCATAGACAGAGGAGTGATTCAACAAAGTGGATCCCCCCGCGAGCTGTACACGCGTCCAGCCAATCGCTTCGTAGCCGAATTTCTTGGCTCTCCCAAAATGAATATCATCCCGGTAACTATACAGGGAGATTGCAGGTTATGCTTTCAGGGAGTGCTCTTGGGGAGAGTAGGGAAACTTGTTCAGCTCCCTGCACACGGTGATAATCTCTATCTAGGTATCAGACCTGAACATATTGAGCTCGATCTCCATCGAGAGGCTTTTGTAGGAAAAGAAGAAGAGGGTTTGGCGCTCCAAGGCCGTCTCCTCTTTCAAGAATATCTCGGTGATGAAACCATTCTGCACATTGAAGCGCAAGGGTACACCTTTCTAGCCAAAGTCCGTGGAACATTTGATACAGACCCCCATACGCTAATGACTATGCGTTTTCAAGTTGAGCATGCTCATCTCTTTCGAGAAGAGAAAATATGGCAGTCCAATCTGAGTGATTGAGAACTGGTTATAAATCATTTGGACGTAATGTGTGATGCATGAACAAGGGTAGTACGCATCACACATCACAAAATACGATACAGTATAGCATGCGTGGTTATGGATAAACCTGTCTCATGCATTCTGACTAGACTGCATGTATTGGAGGTGGAAGCCTCTATCAGGGTTCCAAGTTAGGGGTTATTACTCTTTTCACAGGGAGGAAAAACATGAAACACCTATGGACATTCTTTACAACCCTCTTTATCCTCGGCTGGAGCTGTCTCAGTTTCGCCGAGCCTATTACGGCTACTTTCTGGTACTCCTATGGAGGGAGAAACCGGGAGGTCACCGAAAGGATGATCAAACAATTCAACGAATCACAATCGAAGTATCAGATCAAAGGCTCTTTCCAGGGGGATTATTTTCAAGCTATTGCCAAGGTTCGGGCCGCCTTGGTAACCAAATCCCCACCCACTATCTTCCATTCTATAGGGGAAGTCCTGCCCAATCTCTGGGAATCTGGTATTCTGGAAAATTTGGAGCCCTATGCAAAGGGAGAGAATCCCCTTGCAGTAGAAGATTTGGTGCCGGGGTTAGCCCAAGATGGATATTTTGATTATCTCGGGAAAAAAGTCCCCCTTTTTGCTATCCCCTTCAATCGAAGTACCCCGATCCTTTATTACAACAAAGACATGCTTGAGGCTAAAGGTGTAGCGGTCCCCACTACCTGGGATGAGTTGCGTGAAGCGGCAGCAAAGCTTACTGTCCGTGAGGGAAACGAGGTTAAAGTCTGGGGGTTAGAAAATCCAATCGACTGGTGGTTCTGGTTTGCTATGCTCTATCAAGCTGGAGGTAGGCTGCTGAATGAGGATGGCACCAAAGCGGTGTTTGCAAAGGCAGGGGGAGAAGCGCTGCAGTTCTGGGTAGATAATGTCAACAAATATCAAGTGATGAAACGACCACCGGGAAAAGATTATAATGCCTGGGAGGTTACCAATACCGATTTTCTGAATCAAAAAGTCGCTATGATTATTACCTCGACCGCTTTTCTGGCTTATCTGACCGACAATGCCCCTTTTCAGATCGGTACCACCTTCCTGCCGAAAAAGGAGCAGTATGCTGTACCTACCGGTGGTACATTCTTTGTCATGGTAAAAGAGGCAAAACCGGAAGAAAAAGAGGCTGGTTGGGCTTTTATCAAATGGATGAGTGAACCGAAGCAGACCATCTATTGGTCCCAGAATACCGGCTATATGCCCGTACGGACTTCGGCTATTGAATCCCCGGAGATGCAGAAATTCTATACAGAAAATCCGAATTATACGGTTGCCTATAATCAGCTTCAGTATGCTGTTCCTATGCCTTTTTCGCCAGTGTTATACGCAATTCAACGTGAACAGATTCAACCCAATCTGGAAGCACCGGTCCTCGGACTCCGCTCGGTGGAAGAGATGATGCAGGCGGCTACCGAAGGAGCTAACAAGGCTCTGGAAAAGGCTCGCAAGTAAATAGTAACGAGGAAATCATGTCGTTCAGGAGGGGAAGAAGGGATTCGGGCAAGATACGGAACCTCTGTACAGGCTACGCGTTACTTCTCCCCTCGCTGATCCTTTTTCTCCTCTTTTATCTCTATCCTATCTTTTATTCTTTCTATCTGAGTGTTTTTGAGTGGGATCTGCTGAGTCCAGCGCGTTTTATCGGGTGGGGGCATTACCAGGAGCTCTGGAACGATACCGAATTCCAGGAAACTCTCCCCAACACATTTCCATATTCTGGAGGAGTGGTTCTCCTGTCTATGGCTTTCGGTCTGGGGCTGGCTCTTCTGCTCAACAACAGCACAAAAATGGCTGCCCTGTTTCGCGCCTGTATCTTCACCTCCTACATCGTCTCCTGGGTAGCCGTGTCTCTGCTCTGGATCTGGTTGCTTGATCCTCAGTATGGATTAGTCAGCTACCTGTTCCGTTTCCTAGGTCTTTCTGCAGTGAACTGGTTGGGGGATCA